>Ga0207132_1052_pt1 | contig 26091 bp, 27 predicted proteins | sample Alteio_BWMinHeat_14_FD_153554 | JGI IMG/M metagenome (GOLD analysis project Ga0207132, IMG submission 153554) | Enriched cells from forest soil in Barre Woods Harvard Forest LTER site, Petersham, Massachusetts, United States -... | ecosystem: Environmental > Terrestrial > Soil > Temperate forest >...
AACCATCGAAGCGAGTAAAAGAATACTCACTACTTCGAATGGCAATACAAATCCATGTTCTTTTGTGCTTAACATCTGCATCCCTATTTCTGATACTTTAACATTGAATGGTTCATGGATTGTCGGGCCAAATCCATATCCATATATCAGGTGATAAGTAAAAGCAAATCCGAATACCAATGCCAGAGCGGAGAATATAGAACGGTTTCTTAATGGTTTTGGCATTTCATCCCCGGATTTCTGCGTAAGAAAAATGGAAAAAATGATGAGCACAACAATACCTCCGACGTATATGATAACCTGAACTGCCGCTATAAATTCAACACCCATCCAGAAAAACAAGGCAGCCGTTCCTATTAAAGTGAATAAAAGAAAAATAGCCGAACGGAAAATTCTTCTTGTTGTAACTGCCAGCAGGGCAGCCACCAGGATAAAGGCAGAGATGATATAAAATATAATTACGGATGCGCTCATTATTCGATACCCTCTCTAAGTTTAGATCCCTCGTTATTTAATTTTTTTGTGAGTTTACTCCTGTCGAAAACACTGTGTTCGAAGTTCTGTGCCATTTTGATGGCGTCCGTCGGACAGGCTACAATACATAAATTACACATCGTGCATAATTCCAGGTGGTAGACAAATGTGTCAATTGCTTTTTTCTTTTTTCCTTCCGGAGTAATATCGAATTTATTGATAATCTTGATAGTTCCGTTGGGACAGGCAATTTCACAGGCAGAACATCCCGTGCAGGCATGTTCATTCTTTTCATCGTGTATCAGAACTACTTCTCCGCGGAAACGTTCAGCCAGATTCAAAGTTTCGCGGTTATCGGGATACTGTTCTGTAATGATTTCCTTTCGATGTGTAAAGTAATAACCCGTCATGCGCATGCCTTTCAGCATTGACCTGACCGCTTCGAATACATCTTTTATATAATCTTTTAAGAACATAATAAAAATTAAAAATGCCAACCCATGATGGCCACCAGTGTCATCAGCAATAAATTAAACATACTGATTGGCAGAAGGTATTTCCATTCCAGATTCAGCAACTGATCGATCCTCAGCCTGGGGAATGTCCATCTGAACCACATAATCAAAAATATCAGTCCGATCGTTTTTCCCAGGAACCAGATGGAAGACGGAATATAATCCATGACATGATTGAATCCCTGCCATTGTCCTATATGAAGGGGCATCCATCCGCCAAAGAATAAAGTTGCCCCGATGGCACATACGATAAAGATGTTTATGTATTCTGCCAGGAAGAAGAGGGCGAACCGCATTCCTGAATATTCAGTATGAAAGCCTGCCGTTAATTCGCTTTCTGCTTCTGCCATATCAAATGGCGCTCGGTTTGTTTCAGCAGTAACTGCGATTATGAAAATGACAAATGAGATGAGAGCCGGAATATGGGCTTTGAAAATCCACCAGCCATTTTCCTGTGAAAGAATAATATCCTTAATACTTAAACTTCCAGTCATGACAACGATGGAAAGGACCGAAAGGCCTGCTGATAGTTCATAACTTACAATCTGTGCACCGCTCCTCATAGCACCCAGCAGGGAATATTTATTATTACTTGCCCATCCGGCCATCAGAATGCCAATTACAGAAAGGGAAGAAACTGCTGAAAGGTATAACACGCCAATATTGATATCCCATATCTGGAAGTTTTTTGCGAAGGCTATCGGAGCAAGGATAAGCATGGCAACGATCATTACGACAAATGGCGCCAGTGTAAATAAAAATTTATCAGCGCCGTCAGGAACTAAACCTTCTTTCATAAGCAGCTTTAATGTGTCGGCAGTAGTTTGAAAAATTCCTTTGGGTCCGACCCTGTTAGGTCCTAAACGGATTTGCATAACGGCGGCTACTTTTCGTTCCATAAATACTAAGCTCAATCCCAGGACAGCGAATAATGTTATGGAAGCGAGACCTACCAGAATAAATTCAGAGAGCAATGCCAGTGTTGGATTGAAATGACTGTTCAGCCATTCATGAATTATCAGGGTAATGTTTTCTAAACTAAACATGCCATTTTATTTATCTGTCGATATCCGGTATAACCAAATCCAGTGATCCCATTGCGGCAACAAGATCTCCGATTTTCAATCCTTTCACCATATGTTCCAGGGCTGAAAGATTGGAGAATCCGGGTGAACGGAATTTAATCCTGTAAGGTGTTGTGCCGCCTTCACTAACGATATACACGCCCAGTTCACCTCTGGCTGTTTCTACCCGCTGATAAAATTCTCCTTTCGGTAATTTCAATACTGCTTTTGTTTTCGCCTGAAAGTCTCCTTCGGGAATAATGTCAAGTAATTGTTCAATGATACGGATACTTTGCTGCATTTCTTTCAATCTGACTACATAGCGGGCAAAAGAATCTCCTTCTTTTTCAGTTATTTCTTCGAACTCCACTTTATTATAAATATCGTAGGGGTAAAGCTTTCTGATATCGCAGATTACGCCGCTGGCTCTTGCCACCGGGCCACTGCATCCATATGAAATGGCATCTTCCTTCGATATGACACCAACTGATTTCATTCTGTTTTGAAAGATCACATTGCCGGTAACCAGTTCATTATACTCTTCGAATTTTGATTTGTATAATTGAATGAAATGTTTCACATCTTTTTGGAAATCGGGATGAAGTTCAGCCATTACACCACCCGGAACGATATAGTTCATTGTCAGCCTGGCACCGCAGGTCTTTTCCATAATATCTGTAATGGTTTCACGTTCTCTGAAGGCATGAAAAAATGGAGTGAATGCACCCAGATCCATTGCCATGGCACCCCACCAAAGTTCATGCGATGCAATGCGGGTAAGTTCATCCATGATTACTCGGATATATTGAGCGCGTTGGGGAACTTCAATTTGCAGACCTTTTTCAACGCAAAGTGCACAACCGTGATTATTAATATGGGACGATAAATAATCCATCCGGCTGGTTACATAGATAAACTGGCGGTAAGAAAGGCTTTCGCACATTTTTTCAATAGAACGGTGTATATATCCCAAGTGCGGCTCGACTTTTTTAATCGTTTCGCCATTTAGAGTAATAACCAGGTGCAATACACCATGCGTTGCAGGATGCTGCGGGCCAACATTTATTATCAAATCACCTTCCGTGGTTCTCCCAATTTCCTCGATCATTTTTTATACAACTTTCTGTAATCAGGTTTTTACAACTTTATCATATTTACCAGATCTTCAAAATCTTTTCTTAATGGCCATCCTTCCCAGTCATCCGGCATGATAAGTCTTCTCAGATCAGGATGATGCAGAAATTTCACTCCAAAGAGATCATACACTTCTCTTTCCAGCATTTCAGCCGTTCGCCATATATCTGATACCGTTTCGATTTCCGGATTGTTCCTGTCCAGTTTGGCTTTTACAACCATATTGTGCCTGTGCAAAGTGGACGAAAAATGATAGACCATCGTAAAATGCGTTTTCCAGTCAATGCATGTCAGACAAAACAGATAGTCAAAATCCAGCCCCGCAGTATAACGGAGTTGCTCAACAAATGAAACCAACTCTTCAGGTTGAATAAAAACATTGAGCCATTCGCCTCCTTCTTCAAAAATGATTGTCGGAAGTATTTCAGTAAGCTTCAATTTTAAATCCTCATTCAACATATCAATTCTTCGGAATATTTTATGGATTTAAACTGGAGTTTTCTTTGATTTGTTCTCTGGTTAAACCGGCTTTAATTTTTCCCTGTAATGTGATGAGGGCGTGTAATAAAGCTTCGGGCCTGGGTGGGCAGCCGGGTATGTATACATCAACCGGAATAACATGATCAGCACCTTTAACAACGGAATAAGTATTATAAAAGAAGGGGCCTCCGCTGATGGCACATGCACCCATGGCAATAACATACTTCGGATCAGCCATTTGATCGTATAATCTCTTTAAAACGGGAGCCATTTTATTTACGATGGTACCAGCAATAATAATTACATCTGCCTGGCGGGGAGTGGCTCTTGCCACTTCGAATCCGAACCTGGAGAAATCGTATTTTGCCGAAGCCACAGACATCATTTCAATGCCGCAGCAACTGGTGGCAAAGGTTAGTGGCCAAAGTGAATTGGAGCGTGCCCAGTTGATCACATCATCCAGCTTGCTTAAAACAACACCACCTCCGGGTGTTTCATGAATTTTACCGGGGAAATCATTTTGCTTATTGTCTTTTTTATCTACATCCATTTCAGGGCACCTTTTTTATGCGCGTATAAAAAACCCATAAACAGAATAAACAGGAATACAAGTATCTCGACCAATGCCGGGAGGCCTAATTTTTTTACTACCACTGCCCAGGGGTACATGAAAACCAGTTCTACATCGAAAATCAGAAAGATCAGTGCAAACAGATAATAACCAACATTGAATTGATTCCAGGGAGAACCTGTAACCGGTATGCCACACTCATAGGCCTGACCTTTTTGTGGGTTCCTGGATCCCTTTACCATTATTTTTGAGATGAATATTCCGCCTGCTGCAAACGCAATGGCAGATAAAAAAAGGATAATTAACGAGGCTGGTCCCATATAACATACTTGAAGATCCTAAGGTAATCGTATATCAATACAATGTAAGTTTTTGGCTTATTCTGTCCAAATGATATTGATTGCAATCGGGCTTGTTTCCGGGAGGAATACGGTCCGGTGCAAGGGCAATTATGCATAAAAATGTTAAATTGGGTGAAACTTACTACCAGCCTGTCCAGCAGGAAGCCAAGAGCGCACATGAATTAGCTTTTGAAAAAGCAGATAAATGGTGAGTTTATTATAAAAAATCCTGGGGGCATTGATAAATCAACCACTTGTTACGGTAGTGATTCCGACTTATAACCGCGTTGAATTTGTTCAGCAGGCCATTGCATCTGTAATTGCACAAACATATATTCATTGGGAATTAATAATTGTGGATGATGGATCAGATGATGGAACAGCAGCTGCAATCAATTCAATAAATGACAGACATATAAAAGTCTTGCAGTTGAAGCATTCCGGAAATATTGCATACCTGCGTAATACAGGTGCAAAAGCAGGCACAGGAGAATGGATTGCATTCCTGGATTCGGACGATTTATGGGTTCCGAAGAAACTGGAAATCCAATTGAATAATTTAATGGATGAAGGCAAGCAGTGGGGATATGGAGGATTTGAACTGATGAATCGGGAAATGCAGCCGGTACCAAATAAAGCAGGAATATATCGTCCGGTTTCAGGATGGATCGCCAAAGAAGTGCTCTCTACAGAGGCTTCGGTAAACATTGGAACCCTGATGTTAATGCGGACACTTTTTGAAGAAGCCGGGGGATTTGACGAAAATGCAGAAATTTTATACCGTGAAGATTACGAACTGGTAATCAGGTTGGCTTTGAGAGAAGAGTCTCTGGCAATTCCTGATCTGTTACTCAGGGTCAGGGAACATAGTGGCAGGTCGACGAATGCATTTGAATATGGCAATGAACGGACAGCAGCAGTATACAAGCTTTTCCTTCAAACAAATCCTGATAAAGAGCTTGCAAAAATCGCCCGCCGGCGAATGGCAGGAGAACTTGCGGAAGATGCGGTAAAGAGAATCAGACAGAAAAAATACTCTGAGGCAACCGGGAGATTATGGAAGGCTTTTTTAAATGGAGATCGCTGGCGGCACTTACTCTCTGCTATTCGCCGCGGCTTTTGAGCTTTCGTTTTACACACGCATAATCAATCCCACAACGATAAATGTGATAATCATTTTTTCTCAGATATTCAATAATCTCTTTCAGTTCCAATCGGGTCATCCATTCCCCTTCAAAAACCACAACTCTGATATTATATTTTGAAAAATCGATTGACCTGAGGATTTTATAATCGAATCCTTCTGTATCCAGATGTAACAGATCGACATCGTCGAAATTATTTTTTTGCAGCAATTCGTAAAACGTTATCACTGGTAATGATTCGGCAATAATCCTTTTATCCAATTCTTTACCGTATTCAATATTTTTTAGAAATGTTTCCTTGTCGAAGGAACCAACCTGATCATACCAGCCAGGTTCGTTTTCTGTAATATCTTTTACTCTGTAGAATAACATTTCCCCTCTTTCCGGACCTATGCCAACATTTTCAAATATGAGGCCATTCAGGTGGGCGTAATTTTCCCTGAGTTTAATAAAATTCGCCTTGTCGGGTTCTACCAGTATTCCCTTCCATTTATTTTTTCTGATATAAATGTGCAGGGGATCATTTTTTATTCCATCATTGGAACCAATCTGCACAAAGGTTTTAATATTTGATTCACCTGCTATTTTAAATATTCTGTCCATCGGAATTTTTAAAATCATATCTTTTGAGATAATGGTATTTATTGATTCCTTTATTCTTTTTAAAAAAAACATTGTTTACAAGTTCGTGATTGCAGGCACCCGGTATACAAATATAAGCTGAATGATCAGGGCTGTTTTAATCAAAAGCAACTGATTTTCTATTATATTCAGGTAGGGTAATTTTTATTCTGCTTGTACTAACAAATATTATTATGAAATTTTTCCACCTAATACTGTATGTTTCCATTTCAATCAGATCAGAAAGCCAGGTCATTGTATCATCTTCAAACAACAGACTAATTCATTTTATTCCTTCAACATTTTCAAATAGTTTTTCTTTAAACATCCCTCCAGTTTTAACGATCAAATCGGGCGACACAGTTAAAACGGAAACAATTGATGCAGCGGGATTTGATAAGAATGCCGTAAAAAGACAACATGGAGGAAATCCTTTAACCGGGCCTTTTTATATTGAAAACTCAAAACCGGGAGATATTCTTGCGGTAACCTTCAACAGAATTTCTTTAAACCGTTCTTATGCTTTTACCACTGAATCATTTGTTTCAAGGAGCCTTCCTAAAGCAACTATTAAACTTTTGCCCCCTGAACATATTGCCAGATGGAATCTGGATGTCAAAAACGGGTTTGCATCACCGGACAGCGCATTTGAACATTTAGAACATTTTAAAGTCCCCCTTCATCCGTTTTTAGGTTGTGTCGGTGTTGCTCCTGCCAACAGGAAGAATGAAGTACTAAGTTTTTTCCAGGGTGCTTATGGAGGAAATCTGGATTTTAGCAGTATCGCTCAGGGTGCAACGATATATTTGCCCGTATTTCATGAAGGTGCGTATTTATATCTTGGCGACGCACATGCATTGCAGGGTGATGGAGAGTTAGCCGGAAATGCTCTTGAAACTTCTATGGACATTGAATTTACAGTCAATCTTATTGAGAATAATTCAACAGGAATTCAGGATCCAAGGGTTGAGGATTCTGAGTACATTATGGTAATAGGAATTGATAAAAGTTTAGACGGGGCTTTAAAAACAGCTACCTGCGGTTTACTTATCTGGCTCCAAAATGATTATCATTTGTCATTAGTGGAGGCTACACAGGTCATAAGTACTTGTATCGAATATGTCATAGCAGAAATTGCAGATCCAAATGTGGAAGTGGTAGCGAAAATTAAAAAAGAAATACTCAAAGGGTTAAATAAGAAAAATTGAAATCCTCCTAAAGATGTGGGCAGTAAATTCGTAAAAAGTTTTACCCGTGAAGAAAACGAATACATTGATTATTGGAGCAAGTATCTCGGGCCTGCCCTCGGCAGCTTCTTTACGAAATAAAAAAATTGATTATATCATTATTGAAAAGGAAAATCAGGCTGTCACGCCATGGCGTAATCACTATGACCGCCTGCATTTACATACAAGCAAAAGATTTTCTCATCTGCCATTTAAAAAGTTTGGGAGCAATATTCCCAGGTACCCGGACAGGCAACAGGTGATTGATTATTTAGAAGATTATCAAAAGGTATTTAATATCAGCCCGGTTTTTAACACAGAAGCTATATCTGTGCGGAAAGAAGGAGAATCGTGGGTGACTGAAACATTCAACGATGTATTCAGGTCTAAATACCTGATCATGGCTACGGGTGCTTATGGTAAACCCAGGCCAATTCACTTTAATGGTTTGGAAACATTTACCGGCAGGATACTCCACAGTTACGAATACAAATCAGGAAAAGAATTTCACGATCAGCATGTTCTGGTGGTGGGTTTTGGAAATTCTGCCTGTGAAATTGCGATCGATTTATATGAAGAAGGATCGATTCCTTCCATGTCTGTCCGTTCACCGGTAAATGTGATTCCGCGCGACATACTTGGAATTCCTGTTCAGGAAATAAGTATATTAATGAGGCAGCTTCCTCCACTGGTAACTGATATTATCAGCAGACCTCTGATCAATTTATATATAGGAGATATTACTAAACTGGGTCTCAAAAAAATGCCTTATGGTGCACTGGAAGAAATCAGCAGGGATGGTAATGCCCCTGTATTAGATATTGGCACCGTTCAGCATATAAGAAAGGGCCATATAAAAGTCTTTGATGATATCGATCATATCGAAGGGGAAGTCATTTATTTCAAGGATGGTAGAAAGGAGATTTTTAATGCTATCGTTGCTGCTATTGGATATTACAGGGATTATGCTGAAATAGTGGAGGTTGATAAAAGCCGGTTTGAGGATTTACTCGTAAATGCGGGTAAGCAAAAATATTTCGGTAAGGATGGATTGTATTTCTGTGGTTATTGGGTAAGCACGACGGGTCAGATCCGTGAAATTGCTATGGACGCTAAGAGAATTGCAGAAGATATTGAGAAAAAAGAAAGAACTACATAGATCCGGGATTTCTCGGATCCTGCTTACTTTCTAATTTATATTCTTTCGGAGGAATTTTTCCAAGAAGATTTTTTACAAAGTAGTCCCACCGGCGTCTCATCATGTACGGAGCATAAACTCCATAACCGTGGGCGCTGTTCGGGAATATTATCAGATCATAGTCCTTATTAGCTTTTTCCAATGCTTCAACTACCAGCAGGGTATTGGATGGAGGTACATTATTATCCATGAATCCGTGTGCCAGCAATAATTTACCCTTCAGATTTTTTGCATACAATTGATTTGCCTGCAAAGCATAATTTGACGAGCCGCTCCCGTCTGTGGACAAAAGACCAATGTAGCGTTCTCCCCAGTCATCTTCATAATTTCTGTTATCATGATTTCCGGATTCTGAAATGCCAACCTTAAAGAAATCAGGATATGAAAACATTGCACATGCAGTAGCAAATCCTCCGCCTGAGTGACCCCAGATCCCTATTCTGTTCGTGTCCATATAATTAAATCGAAGGGCCAGTGCACGAATGGCTGCGACCTGGTCGGACAAGGTATTTTCCGCCATATGGCCATAGTTCATATCATGATAACTTTTTGAGCGAAGCGGATTACTGGTCCCTTCTATCTGAACGACAATAAAACCCAGTTCTGCCAATGACTGATTATCTCCCCTGGATGCTATGAATGACCAGCTGCCGATACTTCCGCCCTGCGGGCCTGGATAGATATAATCAATGATGGGATATTTTTTTGCAGGATCAAATTGAACCGGCGTGTACATCAAACCGTATAAGTCTGTTACACCATCATGCGCCTTTACTGTGACAGGAACCGGTGGCTTCCAGCCTGTAGCTATAAGGCGGGATATATCTGTTTTTTCAAGAGTCAGTATAAGTTTTCCATCTATACTCCGGAGTAAACTAATGCCGGGGACATCAGGCTGTGAATAATAATCGATGAAATAGTTTTCATCCGGAGACATTTTTATGGTATGATTGCCTTTGTCAGGCGTCAGTAAACTGAGGTTTTTCCCGTCAAAGCCTATTTTATAGAAATAAGTAAAATAAGGATTCCCCGGCTCCCTGCCATCTGCGAGAAAATACAGCATACGTTTCTTTTCATCAACCTTGATTAACTGGGTAACAACCCAGTTCCCTTTGGTGATTTGACTTTTTAGTTTTCCGGTCAGGGCATCATATAAATAAAGATGTCCCCAGTTATCTCTTTCCGAATACCATATAATTTCTTTCGATGAAGGCAGATAACGCCAGTTAATGGTTCCCTGTCCTGATTCATACTGGGTATTGACCGTTTCATCAAAAACTTCACGAACAACTCCGGTACCTGCATCAGCTATCCTGAATTTTTCCTGCTGATGATTTCTTGAGGTGGAAACAAAAGCAAGTTGAGAAGCGTCCGGGCTCCATGCGACATCATCAAAGGTTCCGCTGCTTGAAATGTCATCACTTAAACTGGCTCTGTGCGGATCGGGATCAGCTTTAATAAATATCACCTTTGGTTCATCTACATTGATAATTACGCGATGAATGGTAATGATATTTGTATCGCCCGGCAGGGGATATTTCCATGATTCCAGTTTCGGATGACCCACATTCGTTGTTATCAGGTACATATCGCCGGCAGCGCGTTCGTCCTGTTTGAAAGTGGCTATTTTTTTTGAATCGGGCGACCATTTTAAAATAGGATTGTCGCTTTTTTTCCAGCCGGCATTATCAGTTGCATATCCAAAATTTTTAATGCCGTCGGTGGTGAGTTGAATAAGTTTGCCGGATTTCAGGTCTTTCACCCACAGATTATAATCCTTAATAAAAGCTTCTTTGCTGCTGTCTGGCGAAATCAATGCTTTTTTATTGAACTCCCTGTGGTTTAACGGAGCATCGCCGCCCTTTTGCTCTCCTGCTGCAGGTGTAGCAGTTCCCTGAATAGCATCAACAACAATAATTTCACTTCCTTTCGGGTTGAGGTTCTTATACCAGAATTTATCACCGGGCAACCAAAACGGATTAACTTCCCCATTGTCGATATACGGTTGTGTATTATATCTAAGGAAATGTTCTGCACGTGCATAGTCATTAGCAGTTAAAGAATCATGATTCTGCGCATTTGAACGAAGCATGATGGCAAAAAGGAACAGCGTGTTGATTATGTTTCTCATATGAATTCAAAAAAGTAAATTAATGAATTATCTGAACTCTTCTGATGTTTCCTTGTTTCTTATGTAAATCCATCGTTTCGGTATGAATTTAGCTTGATTTTTATTTCTATCAGGAACATTCCAATAATTCGGGAATTGAATTCCTGACCGTTTGAGTTAAATAGCATAAAGAATAGCTAACTTAAGGAAAACTAATAATTTTACCTGTGAAGTTTTTCAGGTATGTCATATTTGGAATATTCTTTATAATATATCCCCGGATTAGCTTCAGTCAGGAGTATAATAACCCTGACCAGGCTTTTTTAGTCGCCCTCCAAAGTAAAAAGCCAGTGCTTTTGATTTTTTCAGGATCTGACTGGTGCCTGCCATGCGAAAAACTTAACAGGGAAATTATTTCAGATTCAGCTTTCAAAAATTTTGCTTCCCAAAACCTGGTTTTAATAGAAGCAGATTTCCCTCAGAAGATTAAACTTTCCAAAGAACAGATTTTGTGGAATGAAAGGCTGGCGGAAGAATTCAATCCTGACGGTATATTTCCATATCTTCTTTTGTTGAAAGCAGACAAGTCAATTATTTCCTCGCTGGATTATGTTCATTATGATACTGCGCATTTTATCGAAGAGATAAAAAATGCCTTAACATCATCAGCGAAATGACTGAATATACTACCGATATCAGACTGATGGGATCTGCCTTTCAATTTATTGTCAACGCAGAAACCAAAGAAGCCGGTCATGGATTAATACAGGAATGTATTGAAGAAGTAAGACGCATAGAAAAACTGCTCACTGAATTCGATGATAATTCAGAAACATCATTGATTAATAAACATGCCGGAATTCATCCGGTACAGGTAAGCACAGAAACATACCTGCTAATACAACGTTGCATTCAAATATCTAAACTTACTGATGGGGTTTTTGACATCACTACAGGCATCCTGAAGAAGTTATACAATTTCAGAAATGAAGCATTTGAATTGCCTTCAGAAAGTAAAATTCAGGACTGTCTTCAGATAACAGGATACAAAAAAATTAAATTACTAACTGATAACAGAGTATATCTGGAACGCAAGGGAATGCATATTGGTTTCGGAGCAATCGGGAAAGGATACGCAGCGCATAGAGCAATGAAACTGATGCAGCAGAAAGGAGTATCGGGGGGTGTTATCAATGCGAGCGGAGATCTTTGCGTGTGGGGAACCAAACATGATGGCAGTCATTGGAACGCAGGAATTGCAAATCCTGATTGCCCGGAAGAGATTTTACTTTGGCTTCAGTTAAATGGGCTGTCCATAGCAACATCCGGGAATTATGAACAATATTTTGAATTGAATGGTGTGAGGTATTCTCATAATATAAATCCCGTTAACGGCTGTCCGGTAACGGGCATCAAGAGCGTTTCGGTTATAAGCCCACATGCAGAATTAAGTGATGCACTTGCGACAGCCGTCACAGTTATGGGCCTGTCTCAGGGACTTCATTTGATCAACCAGTTACCGCATACACACTGCATAATTATTGATGACCTGAACCGGATTCATTTTTCAAACAATATTGAAAGGGCCAGATTCTTTAAAAAAACTGCCTGATGAAACTTAATAGCAGAAATCTGATTACCGTTTTGTTCATATCTATCGGATCATGCAGAACAGTGAAACCTTACCAGCGTGCATACCTGAATGATAACGCCATGCAAATCAATAAAAAAAATGTTGATAAACTCTCGTCAGATATGCATTCTTATAAAGAAGGTGCATCTGGCGGAGGCCGTGGTAAAAGCAGTGGCGGCTGCGGATGTAATTAAGTCGTAAAATGAAAAAGAAGTATATCTGCTTTAGTCTTTTTACGACGTCCTTTCTGTTTGGCGTTTCCCAGGTTACTCTGAATCCTTATGGGATAAAAAGGATATCGAAATCGAATATTGAACTTGTTTATTCACAATACTTCGGAGATGGTGATCACTCAGCGATAACAGGCGGTATTGGAACAGAAAAATTGATTGTTTATGAACCGGAGGTAATAATAAATCGCCCGATAGATTCCTTAAGATCCTACTGGGTGGATGCGGGTATCGATGTAATTACTTCTGCGTCTATGGACAATATTGATTTTGTAGTGTCTTCCGCATCGCGTGTAAGTAAAAGGGGATATATTATGCCCGGTTATAATACAAAATTGAAAAAGAACCGAAATATCATAGTAGGAGGGAATGGTTATTTTTCCATTGAATCAGCCTACAGATCCCTTGGAGGTGCTTTGTCGATCGATTACGTCAGTAAGGATAAATCGAGCGAATTATCTGCTGAGTTCCAGGCTTTTTTTGATGATCTGCGCTGGGGCCTACTTAATGGTGAAAGACCATTGCGACTCGTATATCCTTATGAACTGAGGTATAAGGAATGGTTTTCGAATTACAAACGCAATTCTTATAATCTAAACCTGAGTTTTACCCAAACGATAAATGAGAAAATGATTCTAGCATTTTTCCCTGGTATTTCTTATCAGCAGGGACTCCTGTCTACTCCATATCACAGGGTTTATTTCACCGACAGCACTGAGAGAGTGGAGAAATTACCGGATAAAAGATGGCTGATACCATTGGGAATTCAGTTGAATACATTTATTGCTGACCGTTATATTCTAAGTTTATATTACCGTTTTTATCACGATAATTTTGGAATTACTGCGCATACCATGGAGGTAGACCTTACCGCGAAAATTACAAACAGGTTTTCCCTGACGCCTACATTTCGATTTTACACACAGAAAGGAAGCCCTTATTTTAAACCATATTTTGAATTGAATCCTGATCAGCCTTTTTACACATCCAATTATGCTTTATCATCATTCAACAGTTATGAAACCGGTATTGATGCGAGGTTAGCCATTCCTGCAAAACAAAAAGCGAAGATATATTTTGACACGATTTGGCTCAGGTATAGTTATTATAAACGTACGGACGGGTTATATGGACATATTCTCACACTCGTTCTGGATTTGGTATCTGATAAGAATAATAAAATGCATTAAATTTCATTAATATGAACAATTTGCTGAATGATCTTTCAAAAAAACACCAGCTCATATCTAACCTGTTTAAATTACCGGAAACGAAATCGGGTTGGGAGCAATATAAATTATCCAAGGAACAACTGGATTTCTTTGAAGAATATGGTTATATCAGCGATTTAAAATTGCTGGAAGACTGGCAGGTGAAAAAGCTTAATAATGAATTGGCTGAGATTGCAGACCCTGCACATCCAGCACATGAATTGTTTTATGAATTTCACAGTAACGAATCATCCGACCCGGATGCTGTTTTATTTCACGCCCTTGGTGCATGGCGTATTTCACAAAGTTTTCACGACACTATATGGAATCCTGCATTTACCATGGCTGCCAGCCAGATTCTGGGCAATAAAGCAATAAGGTTCTGGCATGATCAGTTATTTTGCAAACCCGCCTCTCACGGAGGCGTGGTCGCCTGGCACCAGGACTATTCTTATTGGACAAGGACAGTTCCACTGCAACACCTTACCTGCTGGGTAGCTTTAGATGATGCAACTACCGATAATGGATGTTTGTATTATGTTCCTAAAAGCCACCGCTGGGGTTTATTGGAAAAACCTGATCTGGCGGGCGATATGGAAGGGTTGATTAAATATCTTAGTGATAAACAAAAAGCTGAATTCAAACCTGTTCCAATTGAATTAAAAAAAGGATATGCAACATTTCATCACCCCCTGATGGTACATGGATCCTATGCAAACAAGTCTCCAAAATCAAGGCGTGCATTTGTTTTGAATGTATTTACAGATGGTACTGAATCCAATGCAGATGAAGTATTGTTAACAGGTGTACCTCCAATAAAGAAAGGTAATAAAATGGACGGGCAGTTTTTCCCGGTGATATTTGCACCTTGATGAAGGAAATCACAACTAACGGGCATCAATAAATCAATGCAGGCATGAGTTTTGCTCTTCGACCAGTGAGAACTCTTTATGATGGTTATACGATTCATGTTTTTCTTCCTTGGTTTATGTATATTATCGGGTTGCAAATCTGCTGAAGATTATTTATCGAAAGGATTAGACCTCAGTTCTGAAGGAAATTCTAAAGCAGCTATCATTTTCTTTGAAAAAGCGATTCAGAAAAACCCTTTTTTGAAAGATGCATACATTCAGCTGGGACTCTGCCTTGAAAACCAGAACCAGCAGGATTCTGCAATAAATGTCTACATGAAACTACTGCAGCTATATCCGGATAATACAGCTGCGTATTATTACTCAGGCATCTGTAAATACAGTCAGGAAAAATATAAAGAGGCAATAGCTTTTTTTGATAAAGCAATCAATACGAAAGGAGGGTTTAATTCCGCAGATACAACCAGTATTCAGGCTGTGCTTAACCTGAACAAGGATAAATTTGAAAGCGAATCAGATGAAAATGATATTCCGACCCGTGATATAATATATGACCGTGGCATGGCCTATTTTAAGACGGGTCAGCTAAAAAGTGCCTGTTGTGATTTTAACAATTGTATTATTCAGAAATATAATACCGGACCAAGCCATTATATGATCAGTCTTTGCAAACGAGTTAAGGTAAAATAGAAATATGCAAGGGATCTACCTGCCGTTTGAACGAAGTACGGTTATTTCTTTCTTTTCGCGGTCGTCATATGTCTTTTTAACAATATAATGCCATTGCTTTTCGGAAACGTCTACAAAAAATATTTCACCGGTCTTATGTTTTGCCACAGCGTCCTGGAATTCCTTAGGCATCATTTCTATTCCGAAAAACCATCCTGTATCACCGTGGGTTGTATTGCCATCCATGGTGTATTGATCTGAAAGCTGTTCAAATGATGTTCCTGCAGATGCTTTTTGTACAATAATTTTCCTGAGACTGTCCACCTCAGTTGGTGACAGTGTTGATCCGTCGAGGAAGATATAACTCGCCCTATAGTCAACGGTATCAGAATATTCGAGGACTTTATAAGTAACATAACCGACAGAAAAGATATCGCCTTTATTTTGGCGTAATAATCTTTTATCAATAAGGGTCGAGTCTTTTCCGGAAGCCAGATGAAGAATTACTGGTTTCAGCGGCGCGTTGGCATCAATGTATTGTTGCGCCTGCTGTACAGTCATGATTTTTTGAAATTGTTCGGTAACTGTTAATTGTGCGAAGATGGGTGCCGAAAAGAGCATGAATAACCCCAGAAGACTATTTTTCATATTTTTATTTGTATTTTTTATAGTGCCTGATGGCCTTTATGAAGATACTGTTTTCAGTTTAGAACGGTTGCTTTCACTTCCATATATACTCATTATCTTTCTTATTAATATCCGGTACATATAAGCTTCCAAGGTTCATCTTCAGTACTTTTTTGGGGGAGGAAAAACTTAGCTGGATAATACGATTGCCTTTTTCCCAGCATGAAATATCGCGATGAATCTTTTGAACAGTGCTGTCCTGAAATAAAATGGTAAGGTCAACAGGCACCGGTTTTGTTCCCACGCTTTCTACTGTCACCTGGTATTCGTTTCCCGTTTTCTCCACGTTTCCGAATGCCAGATCTGGGTATCCTTCTTCATAAAACCAACGCTTCCAAAACCAGTCCAGATTTTTCCCGGAACCAGTATTCATTGAATTAAAAAAGTCGAGGGGAATGGGATGTCGGCCATTCCAATGACTGATATAATAATGTAAACCTTTAAAAAATGCTGAATCTCCCAGCATATCTTTTACATATAAATAACCAAGTGCCGGTTTTGGATATGAATTCAAAAAGGATGCGACTCCACTGAGCTGGGTAGTCAGGGTTATTATAGGAAGGTCTACCTCCCTGCCGGCAAATTTGTTATAATTTTCCATGCCATAATTGTCTTTTATTGACGAATCCATCATCCCCGATAACAACCATTCACCAATTGTAGCCCAACCTTCATCCATCCATCCGTATTTGGTTTCATTTGTTCCCATATAAAAAGGGAACATCGTATGAAATATCTCATGTTCTGTTAGTAAAATCGATTCCTCCCTGTTTTCAAGGGGGTTATCATTTACCATCATCGGGTACTCCATCTGATCCAATCCGTCAAATACTGTTTCGTGCGGATAGGGATAAGGCCAATTCGGGAAACGATAGCTCATGAGATCAACTGTATTGCGCGCAAAATCAATGACCTCCCGATAATCTTTGTGCATAGGATTGAATACTGCGTCTACACGTGTTCTCCTTTTATTTTTAGGATCAACTTCAATACTGGAAGAATTCCATAAATAATGATTACTTATGGCAAAAACAAAATCTGTCACATTTCCTGCTTCAAATTTCCAGGTATTGGCAGGGTTGTGGAGTGTAATATTTCCGGCAGCCAGATCGCTGGTATCAATGATCGCGACTTTTTCATTTTTAGTTTCTGCATCAGCAATACGATTGATATATTTCTGACCCAATACATTCTGTTTGTTTTTCAAATCTCCTGTAGCCCAAACCACATAATTGTCTGGAACTGCAATGTCAACTGCAAAATGACAAAAATCATTATAGAATTCCTGGGAACCTAAATAGGGATACATGTTCCAACCATCGATATCATCATATACTGCGATTCTGGGAAAGAAATATGCTATAAAAAAAGCAGTGCTGTCTATAGCGCCTGTGCGGATATGCGAGCCCTTATTCAAAGTATAAGAGAAGCCCAGGGAAACCTGCAGGGAATGTCCCGGGAATAACTTTGAAATAGGAATTCTTAGATTCGTGCCCTCCGGAACGGTTTTGACAGTTTTACTTGCCTGATCTATCATGAGGTTTTTCAGTGATACACCATCTGTTAAATCCTCTGATTTTACCTTCATATCGCGGGTAGCCCCTTTTTGATAAATATTAGGGTAAAGTTTGAAAACAATCTGGCTAAGAGTATCCGGACTGTTATTATAGTAGGTTATCTGTTCTGTGCCATTTACAAGACGGGTAGCAGGATCAAAACTTACCTGGATAGCGTAGTCTGCTTTATTCTGCCAATACTTTTCACCCGGCAGTCCTTTGGTTGTCCTGCTTCCCTTAAGGATCGCCTGTTCAATGTTTAATGGAATGGGAAGTGTTGTTTGTGTGAATCCTGATATTGCTGAAAATAACAAAGACAGTGCAGGTAGAAAATGAATCGACTTCATTCCCAAATCTACTACGTTTTCTTTATCTGCAGGAAACAGGAAGCTCTTTCAGGAAAATTGAATAGTGTTCAGCATTTGACTGTTTTCTTCTTTTTCCCGAGGCTGCCTTTTTCTTTTATTTTCAAAATATAAGCAGCAGCATCTGAGACTTTGCATGCCGTCTCATTTTTTTCCACGCTCACTGTGCCGATTTTCTTTGCAGCAGCCATCGCAGTTTCAGTGAGAGGTGTTACATATGAACCAACGGCAATTACAAAACCATTCATTGCGTACCGAACCCTGTTTTTTGAATTTGAAATATTTTTAACAACCCTGGTCAGGAGGGATTTTAATTCTGACAGATCCAATTCGGAATCATCCTTTAATGAAACCAGCGCTGCTAATGTAGACCATCCGGCTGCAGCAATATTTTCTTCAGGAGAATCGATCCATTGAAGAGCGAGCTCAAATCCATGATTGCTTTCGGCGGCTACCCAGGGTACGGTATATTCGGAGATATTTTGGGAAACTGCCAGGCGAACCCAGGTCTGTAAATCAGAAATGGTCATTTTTTTATCATCCGCAATTAGTCCTGCGAGGTACATGGCATCGGCATTGCCGGTGGCATACAGACCTTTTGCCAGCTGATAATCCTTTTTGATTTTCTTTTGAATTATTTTAAGGTGCTCCACTTTTACGCCGAAAAGTGGCTCCCTGACGCCGTGTTTCAGAAGGATCTTTTTTATGTTCTCTGAACCCCTGGACTTGAGTTCAGTCATGATATCCTCTACAGTCATGATTTTATTTTACTCTAATTTAATAAAAAGAGTACATTCATTTCGGTTTAGGGAACCGGTCAATTCATTTGCATCAGCTTTTTTTAAATTCAGCCTGCTAAAAATTTTGCGACAAGCTCTTCCCATTCTTCATCCAGACTAATTGAAGGCATCCGGGAACCTGCTCTGTCATACCAGTATTTTGCATTGGAAAGATCTCCTTCCTGCCTGTGCAGGAACGCATGCACAAGTGCGGATGACTTGTCATTCATATCCTGGACAATATTGTGCGCTTTTTCCCATTCATCCTTTCCGGAATGCCATAATGCCTTTTCATAAACCGATAATTCAACAGGTGGTTCTTCCAGTGACAGGGAATTTTTAAACTCAACTAATGTTTTCATTTTCATGGCAATGAATTTGAAATGGCTCCGCCCCTTCCCCTCGTATCAAATGCCCTGAGTTTAATTCCTTTTCCATTATCTTTTAAAGGATCTTTATAAATATTACTTTGTGCATCAGGATCTTTTCCATCCAAAGTATAGCGTATTACTAACCCCGGGAATTGAATGTTCGCAGCATAGAGTCCGTTTTCAAAAATAAGTCCAGGTTTCGGAATTCTATATCCATAACCACCCTGGTAATAATCCAGCATGGGCAGTTCTCTCTTTCCCACAATATTTAAAAAGGAGGACCAGGCTTGTTGATAAAGTAACATACTTAAGCTGGTATCGCGTGTGGCTGCCCAGTCAGGATCCTTAGCCCAGGCTCTTTCAGCAAAACCGAGAAGACGTGGCAGCAGCATATATTCAAATCTTTCTTCTGTTTTGATATTTTCACCCCAAACAGCGCTTTGTAATCCTACAATATTGCTTTTGCCATAATCTGTGAGCCTTTGTTTACCTGTAAAAATATTCCTGTTCAGTGGCAGACCGTCCTTATCAACTGTTGAATTTTTAAAATAATCGAATGGAATAAAAGAAAATGGTTTATCAATATCTGTGAATGCGCCCCAATAATATCCAGGTTCATCAAATGATTTATAATAAGCCATATCAAAATAAAGATTCGTTACGCAGGTCAGTACAACCTTATAACCACCATTGGCGAGCTTGTATGCGAGATCTTCATTTCCTCCTCCCAACGTATTATTCCAAACCTCTGTTTGCAAATGCTCGGGTTCAAAATCAGGATTTGGTAAATACATGGAATTTCCATCCAGACTTGTTTTACGAAGTCCCATTTCTTCCCAGCCGGAGAGATAGAGTCCTTTGGCTTTAACCAGTTGATTAACCCTGCCATAAAAATAATACCAAAGGTCACCAGTATTTTGGATTTCAGGATGGCTTGCTTTTAAGGCTAAATACGCAGGAGATTTTTCCCAAACATGTTCGGGAACTTCATCACCACCAAAATGAATACTTTTTAATGGAACACCTGCTTCTTTATAAATATCCGCAATGTCATTGATCACTGTCTCAATAAAATTATAAGTTGAAGGCAGGGAAGGATCCATAATATTATCATTCCAATATTGATTTGAACTATATTTTGACTGATCAGCCGGATCATAAAGAAGGTATCGTTCTGCATCTTCTTTTTTGCCCTCTTTCATTAATCTTTCATAACGGGCGTTCATGGATTTAATCGCAGCTCTTGCATGTCCCGGTGTTTCAATTTCCGGCAGTACCGAAATATGACGATCATTTGCATAACGCAGAATTTCAATAAAATCTGACCTGTTATAATATCCAGATCCGGGAACTTTAGTAATATCCGGTCCTGATCCATGAGAAGCCGGTAAAAATGATTTACTGTCAAGCGTATGTCCGCGGTTAGAACCCACTTCAGTTAATTCAGGAAGGGAAGGTAATTCAAGCCTCCAGCCTTCATCTTCAGTTAAATGAAAATGGAAGACATTCAATTTATACAGGGCCATCAGGTCCAGTAATTTCAAGACTTCTTTTTTAGGTTGAAAATTCCTGCCTACATCCAGCATGAATGCCCGGTAGCCAAATCGTGGTTCGTCTTTTACATTTACAGCCGGAACATGAATTGATTTTTGAGGTCTCGCCCAGGCATCCGGAGGAATTAATGTTTTCAAAGATTGAATTCCATAAAATATACCAGCGGAACCAGAGGCACTTATAGTTATAATATTTGATTTCACTTCCAGTTCATATGCTTCAGAAGGCAACCCGTCTTTGAATATCATGCTGATGGTGTTGCCTGATGTTTCTGGAATAATATTTTTTCCAAGAAGAGATTCCAAAGTAGTCGCCAGTCCTTCTTTTTCTTTTTTGAATCTTTCATCAGAAACGAGACGGACATTATTTTTCAAATCAAAATAACCTTCAGATTCCTGGTAAGAAACGGGCGTAGGAAATATTTTGGTCAGTTGTTCTGCAGGAATATCTCTGATAATTTTATTTTGATCATAAATGATTGCCGGTGTGATCAAACCTTTATAGTTTGGTTTAAACGGATGAATGATAACGGGACCGGTTGAAAATCCTTTGCCAGGCATTGCGTCCCAGACGAGATAAAATCCTTCAGGTCCGTCTGTGATATTAACCACCGGCTCTTCAGCTACAAATTCGATGCGAACTGAAGCGCCAGGTTTCAATGCAGGAAAACTATCTGAAGGTGTAAGACTGAATAGATCGCCGTTCATCAATTCGATTCTGGCATTGCCGGTCACGGCAGCGGGAGTAATTAATCTTGCTGAATTGAAATACATTTTCCAGCCTTTGCCCGGGAATTCAAGGGAACTGTTATTAGTTATGGTAACTGCATTCAGTGACACCGGCTTGTTCTGATAATCATTCTGAACTGCTTCCCATTGAATGCTCAGATCTTTTACAGGAAAAACAGGGGAATTGTTTTGCTGGGCAACTGCCGGAGAAAAAATAAACATTAAAAATATCAGCGGGATACAGTAAGGCATCAGGAATATATTAAATGAGTGGCTGAAGATAAATGAAAATTTTTCTAATTGAAAGAGTTGAATAAACTCGATATATTTATAAGATCAATCTAAAATATTTTTTATGAGAAAGTACATCACTGAATTTATCGGAACATTTTTCCTGGTATTAACCATAGGAATGGTTGTGATTGGAGGAAAGGGTGATTTCGCACCATTAGCGATTGGTTCATCACTGATGGTAATGATTTTTGCAGGCGGACATATTTCCGGCGGACATTACAATCCGGCAGTTACGCTGGCAGTTTTACTGCGTGGTAAAATATCGATGATTGATGCAATTTTATATATGATAGTACAGATATCAGGTGCCGTCATAGCCTCAGTAGTAGTAACTTATTTATTGAATGATAAGGTACCGGAGATGGCAGTTGAAATGACCAATACCAGTAAAGGACTTCTCGCGGAATTCCTGGGTACGTTTGCCCTGGCTTATGTAGTTCTCAATGTTGCTACTTCTAAAGAGACGAGTGGTAACAGCTTTTACGGACTAGCCATAGGATTTACAGTTTTAACGATGGCGCTTGCATTTGGCGGCGTTTCAGGCGGTGCGTTTAATCCGGCTGTTGCAATTGGAATTTGTATTCTGAAACTGGCATCATGGACCACTATATGGGTATTCCTTGTAGGATGTTTTGGAGGCGCATCCATAGCTGCACTTATATTCAGAATCTGCAATCCTGATGATAAATAAAATTGATATTATGCCGGCAAATACTGGCTTATGCAAAAGGTTTATCGATTGAAATGGCTGGCTGGGAAAACCATTTTGGTCCTTCTTCGGTCATGTATACACAGTCCTCAAGACGAACACCAAATTCACCGGGTATTGCAATGGTCGGTTCTATACTAAAACACATCCCGGTTTTTAATGGCTGTTGATTACCTTTTACCATATTGCCCCATTCATGCCCGTCCATGCCAATTCCATGACCCGTGCGGTGAGGCAATCCCGGGAGTTTATACCCTGGACCAAAACCTGCGTCAGTAATTATTTTGCGGGCAGCTGCATCAACCTGTTCGCAGGGAATTCCGATCCTGGCTGCAGCAAAACCAGCTACCTGCGACTTCTGTTCCAGGTTCCAGATTTCAAGTTGCCGTGCAGTGGGCTCTGCTCCAAATACGATGGTTCTTGTAATGTCTGAACAATATCCCTCTACCTTACAACCGCAATCCATCAGCACGATATCACCCTTTTTCAATGACTGTGGTTTAATACTTCCGTGCGGCAGTGCAGAAGAAACTCCGAATAGTATCAGGGCGAAATCCGGTCTGGCTCCCATTTGAGCATGGGCTTTATTTATGATTGAAGAAATTTCACCCGGGGAAATTCCTTCTTTCAGACTACTGATACCTAATTTCATAGCCGCTACCGTTATATCGGTTGCTTTTTGCATCAGCGCCAGTTCTGCAGCAGATTTGATCATCCTGCATGGAACAGTAACCGGGTCACCACTCACATATTCCATGGTAGGACCTGCTTTTCTGATTCCGTCAAAAATAAAGAAGCGAAGCTGCTCTTCGATTCCGATTCTTCCGGAGCTTATATCAGAATCGATAAGAGCTCGAATGATTTGTTCGTAAGGACTTTCATCTTCCTGCCAGATATATACTTTTTTACCGATAGTAATTAACTCCCGAAAACGTGCTTCCTCGAATCCCGGACATATATAGGCAATTTCTCCGCTTGCAGGAATCACAGCCACCATCGTACGTTCGCTGGGCCACCAGGAAATTCCGGTGAAATATTCCAGCGCTGTACCTGCTTCTACAATAAGCGCTCTGATTCTATTTTGAATCATTAATTGCCGGGCTCTTGCAAGCCTTTCCTTTCTTTCTTCAGTAGATATGGGAATCACATCCTGCACCATGGAATGCAATATTTCTCGTCTTTCAGCTGAAATTTCTCCTGCATTATTGACTGATATAAAACCTGATGATACAGCTGATCCGGCTACCAGCGTGGAAAGCTGAATGAAATTTCTTCTTTTGAGATTCAAAAATTAAATTTTGAGTTTTAAATCTAATACGTACCTGAAGGTAATATATTTTCATGCCTTTATATATCTTTAGGTATCCGTGAATTAAACAAAATCCGGAAGTTATATGACGAGTGATGTTATTTCGGTCATTGCCAATCTTGCGCTGGCATTATCATTTATCGTCGGTCTTATTTTTGGTGTTGTCCAGGTGCGGGCAGCTGCACGTGATCGTCGTGAGCGCCTTACACTTGAAACACTGCGGGAATTTCAAACGCGTGAGTTTGTAGAACTCCTGCATTATGTTTCCTTCCATGATCTGCCTTCCAACCGTGAAGGAATGATGGCGCTTCCTCCTGATGAAAGGACATTGCTTATTCAATTCGGGCAGGAAATGGAATCACTTGGTATACTTGTGGCGGAGCGGCTTATAAATATTGACCTGGTAGATAAAACCCTGGGCTCTTTTGTCATTACTTCCTGGGAAAAATACAAGAACATGTTTTTGGACATACGGGAGAAACAACCCGATCCTTTTCTGGGTGAATATTTTCAGTGGCTTGCAGAACAATTAGATGAAAGAATGCGCACGAATCCACGCGAACCTTTTTATAAAACGCGCAAATCTGCTCTTCACTGGAAATAAATCTCTACTTAAATTATAAATTGCTTATTTATACTATATGGGTACATTCATTTCAAATAATTAATGGATTTATTCGTAACTTGGTTTACCTTATTATTCATCGATTAAACTTGTTGTTATGAAAAGATATTTATTATTGCTGGGAATGTTTCTGACACTCTCAGTCTTTGCCGCTGATAAAGGTACCTGGACCGGATACATCAGTGATGCCCATTGCGGTGCAAAAGGAAATAATGACGGACATGCTGCCTGCGCTAAAAAATGTGTGAAAGAAGGTTATGCGCCTGTGTTCGTAGTTGGTGATAAGGTCTACACAATCTCTGATCCAAAAAAAGTAGCCAGCTATATTGGTGATAAAGTAACCATAACCGGAACTATTACCGGAGATGCCATAGATATAGAAAAAGTAAGCAAATAGTTCATCTGAACTATTTTTTGTTCCTGGTCCTATATTAATTCCTCATTGAAAAGCGGAACGGCTTCTTCAAAAAAATCTTTTATTACCTAATCGATGCGCTTAACCCGACAGACAATAATCTTTTTTCTCATTTTATTTCTCAATTACGCCAAAGCACAGGATACAAGCGCATTCAGGTTGATACATTTTACTTCGCCTCATACTTCATTTCCGGACACGGGGAGGGCTTACGGCATTATGTACGATAGTGTACTCTATAATAACACGGAACATTATTCCGATAGTACCGTTCTACTTGTCGTTCCACGGCGATTGGACCGCACAGAAAAAATTGATCTCATATTCTGGTTCCATGGCTGGCGTAATAATATTGATACCGCGGCTGAGTTTTATAAATTAACTAAACAGTTTATTGCCTCGGGACGTAATGCTGTACTTGTTTTGGCTGAGACTGCCAGGAATGCTCCTGACAGTTATGGAGGAAAACTGGAACAGCCGGGTATGTTCAAAGCCCTTGTACTAGATGTTATGAATGTATTAAAGAAGAATGGGATTGCTCCTAAGGCCGAACCTTCGAACATATTAATCGCAGGACATAGTGGCGCATTCAGGGTAATTGCTTATATACTTCAAAATGGAGAGATGCCGGTTCAGGAAGTATTTTTATTTGATGCATTATATGGTCAGACCGACAAATTTTTATCCTGGTTAAATGAGAATCCGTCACACCATTTTGTTCATTGGTATACCAATCATGGGGGAGGCACAGATGAAATGAGCGAAATCATGATGTTGCAATTAAAAGAACAGCACAGCAATTTTGTACTAGCAGAAGAAGGGGTAATATCAAAAAAAATAATAAAAAATAACAGGATACTTTTTGTTCATAGTCCAAGGGAGCACAATGTTATTATAAACGATCCGGATGATTTCCAATTATTGCTTGAAAATAGTTTCACCCTGAAGCCTATCTGAAAGAATTGAGTATGGTTCCGGGGAAACAGCCCTTTCATTTTATACTAAAATCACGATGAGAATTATTATAAAGGAAAATCCATCGGAGTTGGGAAAAGAAGCCGGCCGAATGGCTGCGCAAATGATAAGGAATTCAATCGAAAAAAGAGGGGAAGCATATTTGATTCTTGCAACGGGAACCAGTCAGTTTGAAACTTTACATCAGCTTACAAAGGAAGAAATAGACTGGAGCAGGGTGGTCATGTTTC
>Ga0207132_1053_pt1 | contig 25743 bp, 22 predicted proteins | sample Alteio_BWMinHeat_14_FD_153554 | JGI IMG/M metagenome (GOLD analysis project Ga0207132, IMG submission 153554) | Enriched cells from forest soil in Barre Woods Harvard Forest LTER site, Petersham, Massachusetts, United States -... | ecosystem: Environmental > Terrestrial > Soil > Temperate forest >...
TCCAATCGCCTAAAAATCTCCTGATCGCTACAATTTCGCCAATATGGTAGGCATTATGATCAGCTATTTGCAATGCCTCGCGTAATACATTTTGTCCGCTCCCATGCTGTAATTTCTGGTATATATCGCTATGCTCCATCAGCTCGATGAATTCGTCGAGGTCGCTGTTTATTTGCGACAACGCCCCTTCCCAGTCGCTCTCGTGCAAGGGAGCTGCTTCTTTCGGCCAATATTCTTCCGGCCATTTAGGCGATTTGTGGTCGGCGTCCCTGCAAAATTGCAGCATATCCCACTGGGCTATGCGGATATGCTCAACTAATTGCCAGATGCTGTAAGGCATGTGTTTGGGCCTTATGCCGCGTAGGTCAGGGTCCAGATCTTTTAAGGCGCCCTGCAGCGAGATATGTGCCGAACCGCCGAGCAGCAATTTTGTTAACTCCGTTATGATTATTTTATCCTTGTTATCCATAAGGTCGATATTGCTTGTTGAACAAAAAACAGGGTAATTGGTTGATAAAAGTAGGAAATATTTCGTTGGTCGCCGGTCGGGGGGTAAAATCCAACTATTTTGACAACAAAACGAGCCCTGTAAAATTTTACCAAACTGTTGGCAATCTTTTAAATTATTTCCGTTAAATGTTTTAAGTTTATATTTTTCCGAAAATAAACTCAGAACCCTGGTGATCAAAAAAATATCATTTACGGCTGCCGTTATTATTGTTCTTTTTTCAAGCTGCAAAAAGGATGGCTCGGCGGGCCCCCAGGCTGCCAGGGATAATGGCACATTTACCCTCTATGAAAATAACTTCATGGATGGCTTATGGAAACTCATGCCCGACAAGGCCACCACCACCGGTTATCACAAATATGACAGTATATTGATCATCCCCGACGACAAAAGCAGGGATAAACTGGTAAACTTTGCGAAAGTACAGATCGACTCGCTAAGCAGGTATGATGCTGCAAACCTTAGCGATGCCAACAAAATAGATTACCATTTGATGCAAAATCAAATGGAGGAACTGGAATGGAGCGTACAGCAACTACGCAGGTACCAATGGGATCCGTCGTCGTACAATAACATCGACGCGTTTGCCTATATGCTTAACGAACATTATGCCCCGCTCGCCCAGCGATTAAGGCATTTTTACCAAAAAATGGCCAATATGCCTGCATATTATAAAGAGGCCGAAAAGCAGCTAAAAAATCCGGTTGCCGAGTTAACCAGCCTGGCCGTTGAGCAGCACCTGGGCGGGGTGAGTGTTTTTGAAAAGGATTTTGAGGATTCTCTTAAAAAAGCGAACATCCCGGAACCTGAGCAAAAACTGATGCTCGACCGGGCTCACGCCACAGCAGATGTGATAAAAGCCTTCGCGGAATGGTTAAAGGCGTTAAAGAACGACAACCCAAAAAGTTTCAGACTTGGAAAGGAGTTGTACGATGCTAAGTTTAAATACCAGATTCAGTCCGAGTCGACCCCGCAGCAGATATACAATGCCGCGGTTGAAAGGAAAAAATACCTGCACCGTGAAATGACGGTGGTAAGTAAAAAATTATGGCCCAAGTACTTTGGAACGGCGGCTATGCCGGATGATTCGCTCGAAATGGTCACAAAGCTCATCGACACTATTTCGGCAACGCACGCCAGACCCGCGGAATTCCAGGCGGCGATTGAAAATACGCTTCCAAAGCTCACGGCCTTTGTAAAAGCCAAGAACCTTATCACTATGGATCCGTCCAAACCGCTGATCGTGCGCAAAGAGCCCGGCTATATGTCTGGTGTCGCCGCCGCATCGCTTACGCCTCCGGGACCTTATGATAAGCAGGGCAATTCGTACTTTAATATTGCAAATCCTTCAGCGTGGCCCCCCGAAAAAGCGGAAAGCTATTTGCGCGAATACAACCAGTATATGCTGCAGATATTGTGCATACACGAAGCTATACCGGGCCACTATGTACAGTCGGTTTATGCCGGCAAAGCTCCGAGCATCATAAAGGCAGTATTTTCCAACGATGCGATGGTGGAGGGCTGGGCAGTTTACAGCGAAGAAATGATGATAGACAATGGTTATGACCCCGACCCGGAAATGAAGCTGATGTGGTATAAATGGCACCTCCGTTCCGTTTGTAATACTATTTTGGATTACAGCGTCCATACGGAGAACATGTCGAAACAAAACGCCATAAAATTGCTTACCGGTGAGGCATTCCAACAGCCGGCTGAAGCCGAAGGCAAATGGAAGCGCGTAACCGAGACCAGCGTACAACTCGATAGTTATTTTTCGGGCTACAAAGAAATAATTGACCTTCGCGAAGCCTATAAAAAGAAGATGGGCGATAAGTTCACCCTAAAAGACTTCAATGAGAGATTTCTGAGCTATGGAAGCGCACCGATAAGGTTTATAAAGGAAGCCATGCTTGCAAAAGAAGCCGCTCCTTCAAACTAATTACCTGGGCTTGAAATTTGCGTTTAGGCCAGGCCGTTTCCCGGACCCTGCCCGCTAGGCTACAAAAAACGAAGTAAGCAACTCAATAGGCCTGCTGTTAATAACAAGCTAATTATCAGTGCAAAATAAATTTTCCTCAGTATTGGTTTATTAAATTATTGTTTAGTAGATTTGATCTAGCAAAAAATTATCCTAACATAGGCGTCCTGGTAATTGTGGAATTTTTTACTCGTCGGGGGTGGTTTTTTACACGATTCTATCGAATTAACGTAGTAGTTTAAAAATAAATCGTTGAAATAACCCCGTCTGCATGGTTGCAGGGCGGTTTTCCTTTTAAAAGGTATGATTTTTGCCGACTTATTCATAAAAACTCTCAAATTAATATTATCATGAATTTACTCATTTGGATCGGAATTGCAATACAGGCCATCCCTGTGTTCTTCATAATCAGAACAAGCATTTCGATGATTAAACGCAAAAGCATGTTTTAATTAAGCATGTTTTTAAATTTTATCATTGAATTTAAACGGCAATAACAATTGTTCAGGCATCTTTGTCTGAACAATTTTTTTTGTAACCTGCATCATCATTATTTCGTATAAAAAGACGAGTGAATATTTAATGATAATGCTAGTTTGAGTTATAGCCAGGGTTGAGAGCCTGGCTATTTCTATTTTTGCAGATTTAGAACATTTATACCGCAGCACATTTACTCAACCCCAGGCAAATTACCGCAGCCGGTCTTATTTCTCCAGGCCATAATTGAATTATCTTTACAACCCCGGAACATAGCGCTATATGAGTTAAAAAATCGTCATGAAAATTGCTTTGGGTTTCCTTTTACTTTTGGGGCCGTTCTTTTATTGCCATGGGCAAAATATTAAACCAGCCCTGCAATTGATTAAGGGGCAAACTTATTACCTGGCAAGCACCGGAACTTCATTGATGACTCAAAATGTTAACGGACTGGAGAACCGCACGGCTGTGACGCTGTCGTATCGGGTGGGCTTTAAGATCATCGGTATAAAGGATACTATTTATTTTATAGAGGCAAGCTACCTATCGGTGGGTATGACGATACATACAGGCGATACGAGTATAACCATGGATTCCCGGAAAAATGATAACCTGGACACACTATCCTCGATCGCCACCGGGATGGTGAATAAACCTTTCGATATAACCTTAAGCGCAAGCGGCAAAGTATATTCCGTTGGAAATCTTGATAAAATTATAGCCAGTTTATTTTATAAATACCCGCAATTGGACTCTGCAAAAAAAGAGCAGCTAAAAAACCGGTTTATACAATCGTTCGGTGAAAATACCCTTAAAAGCGGATTGGAAATGGGCGTCGCCGTCTTTCCCGGGACACCCGTAAATAAAAATTATCAATGGGTTAAAAATACAAGTATCGGCTCGCCGATAAAAATAAACGTTAAAACAGCTTATCGATTAGTTGAAATAACAAACGACTTTTACCAAGTACATGGGGAAGGTACCATGACTGCAAACACTGATTCGAACTCAAAGTCGGCGGAGATAAGCGGCATGCCTGCAAGGTACAAACTGGAAGGAACTACCTTAACCGATATTAAGATAGACAAAAAAACAGGCTGGCCGATGGAACTCATAATAAAACAATTAATGGCCGGCGAAATGGAAATTTTGGACAACCTTAAACTGCCCGGCGGCAAAGTTATCCCCATGATGCTTAAGGCCGAAGTAACCGTAATGGATAAATAGCCACAAAAAAAGCGGGAGCCAATTGGTGCTCCCGCTTTCTTATCCTCGAGCAAATCAGGCCCAATGCCCTGGTATCCATACATAGCCCCCGTGGCGCCTGCGCCAGTGGCCCTTCATCCAATAAGCGTCAGGTCGGGGCGGTACGGCCCAATAACCTGCCTTGTAAACATAAGTCCCGCCGCTGGGCGTCCATTCTTCCGACACCCATTTGTGGCGCCGTGAAGGGCGCTCGCCCCTGAGTTCCGGGCCATGGCCGTGCAGCCGCGCCCTCACTACAATTTCCTGTGCATAGTTTTTAGAAACTGCGAATGCCGACAGCGCCAAAAACACCATTAAAACTTTAATTAACTTTTTCATAATATAATATATCGTGATTTTAATATTATGACAAATAAAAGCCAATAATGTTTACCGAACCGGGTAGAAATAGGAGGAAGAAAAGCGCTTTTGTTTTTTTTTCGTCGAAAGCCGACGATGCGAAAGCCCCGAACGGCCGCTTCTTTTCGAAGCTTATCCGCCCGGGGCCTTGCTAATTAAACTTTCCGGCTGTGAATATTAATATCTCCAGTGGCCGGGGATCCATTTGTAACCAGGATGGTATGGACGTTTGTACCAACGACCCGCTACCCACACTGCACCGTCGCGGGGAGGAAGCGCCCAGTAACCAGGCACATAAGCATACTTGCCTTCTTGCCATTTCCATTCTTCAGCAACCCAAATGTGACGGGCTGAAGGGCGGGGTGGATGGTGTCTTTCATTAGCTTCGTAAGCGGGCGGTCTGTGACCGATCTCAAGGCTAATCCCAATTTCCTGAGCTTTGGCTTTTGTAAAAGCAGAGAGGGATAACACTGCCAGTACAATAAAAGTTCTACTGATCTTTTTCATTTTAAAATTGTTGATTTGGTAGTAAGACGAATCAAAGCTATGAAAGTTTAAATGAATTATGATACATTCCACCGTTATATTTTAGCTGTTATTTTTTAGATTATTTTTTTAATTTATCATTTTATTCATTTTCTTTAAACAATAATTATATCACCTGTACTTTAAAATATCCGTCCTAAATCTGGTCGCATCCTGAAGTTTTGACAGGACGGGCCGGTGGTGTCGGGTTCAACAATCATTACAATTCTAATTGCGCCTCATTGTATTTATTAAATTTGTTAATTTCGCTTTATGTCACCAATTGAAGCAAAAAACCGAATGGACGCTCTTTCGTCCGAACTTAAACAAGCCAGTTATAACTATTACGTGCTGGCCATGCCCGGCATTTCGGATTTTGAATTTGATAAAAAACTGGAGGAACTTGGCCGGCTCGAAAAAGAGTTCCCTGAATTTGCCGAGCCTGATTCGATAACGCAAAAGGTAGATGGTTATATCACGAAGGAATTTGTAACGGTAAGGCATAAATGGCCCATGCTTTCGCTGGGTAACACTTATAATGAGCAGGAATTGCTCGATTTTGATCAGCGCATCCGCAAAGCCATCGGCGATAATTTTGAATACGTGTGCGAGCTCAAGTTCGACGGCCTCAGCATGAGCCTCACCTACGAGGACGGGAAGCTGGTACGCGGTGTAACGCGCGGCGACGGCGTACAAGGCGACGATGTTACCACCAATATCCGCACGATACAAACCATACCCAAACGGCTGCATCCCGGCAATTACCCCGATCATTTCGAAATTCGCGGGGAGGTGTTTATGCACTTGAAGGCTTTTGAACGCCTGAATGAAGAACGCATAGAAAATGGTGAGCTGCCTTACGCCAACCCCCGCAACTTCGCCTCCGGAACGGTAAAAATGCAGGATTCGGCCGAAGTGGCCAAACGCCCACTGGATTGCTTTCTATACTTTTTGTATACCGACCAGCTGATATTTAAAACTCATTGGGAAAGTCTGCAGGCTGTAAAAAGCTGGGGGTTCCACGTAAATGAACATAGTTGCCTTTGCACCGATATGAGCCAGGTTTTCAATTTTATTAAAGAGTGGGATAAACGGCGTTTCGATCTGAGCTATGATATCGACGGCATCGTAATAAAGGTAAACAATTTCAACCAGCAGCAGGAGCTTGGCTTTACGGCCAAATCGCCGCGTTGGGCCATTGCATATAAATACCAGGCTGAACAAGCCGAAACCGAATTGCTTGCCGTAACCTACCAGGTCGGCCGCACCGGCGCGGTTACGCCTGTAGCTAATTTGAAGCCCGTTTTTTTAGCCGGCACCACCGTAAAACGTGCAACCCTGCACAATGCAGACGAAATTGAAAAACGCCTGAAACTACACGAACACGATTGGGTTTATGTAGAAAAAGGCGGTGAGATCATCCCCAAGATTACCGGGGTAAATTTAGATAAACGCGGGTCCGATGCCGAAGCCATTAGATATATTACCACTTGCCCGGCCTGCGGCACTATACTGGAGCGCAAAGAAGGTGAAGCGGCTTTCTACTGCCCGAATGATGAGGGCTGCCCTCCGCAGATAGTGGGCAAAATGCAGCATTTTATCGACCGCAAAGCGATGAATATCGATGGTCTTGGCGACGAAACCATCGAAACGCTTTACCAGAAAGGCTTTATCAGCCACATCAGCGACATTTATGGCCTGAAGGACCACAGTGACGACTTGAAAAAAATGGAGCGCTTTGGCGAAAAATCCATCACCAATATGCTGGATGGCATCGAAAAATCAAAGGAAATGCCTTTTGATAAGGTATTATTTGGCCTGGGCATCCGCTATGTGGGGGCTACGGTAGCAAAAAAACTGGCCGCCCATTTTAAAAATATCGACAACCTGATGGCCGCAAGCTTCGAAGAATTAAACGCCGTTGAAGAGATCGGCGATCGCATAGCCCTCAGCGTGATGGAATACCTGAGCGATGAAAAACACAGGGCCGAAATTGAAAAACTAAAAACGCAGGGTCTGCAGTTTGTAACCGAGGAAAAAGAGGTAAAATTTGCCAGCGACGCGCTCAGCGGCAAAACCTTCATCATCTCCGGCGTATTCGAAAAATACTCGCGCGACGAGTTGAAGGATATCATCGAGCAAAACGGCGGCAAGATAGTTAGCAGCATATCACCAAAGCTCAACTACCTGGTGGCCGGCGAAAACATGGGCCCCGCTAAACTTGAAAAAGCAACCAAATTGAACATCACCATCATTAATGATGACCAGTTGCTGGAGATGATTGGGTGAGCGGCAGCGGAGAGGGTAGTGGCAGGGAGCAGTAGCAGGAAGCCGGGGTGGTAGCCGTGGCAGGCGGCTTCCATATTGGGATAATGGACGGATAAAATGGATTTAATAACCCATTATCAAAAAAAGCGGCAAAATTTGTTGTAATCAATTTATTACCAGTACATTTATGTCCCTGATTACTCCATTAACCGAAAACCTGTTTAACTATGAATATTCTTTCGAACGGATCAACCGGCGGCGAGGTAACGATGTTGCAGCGCGCACTTTCACTATTAGGATTTGACTGCACCATGGACGGGAGCTTTGGCCCCGGAACACAGGCTGCTGTACAAGCTTTTCAGACCGCGCAGGGCCTCGATACGGATGGTGCGGCCGGCGTCTCTACATGGGGTGCATTGAACAACCTGGCGCCGCAGGGGATGGATATTTCTCACTTTAACGATGTGCAATGGGACAGTTTATCCCCGCAAATTCAGTTTGTTTACAGCAAATACAGCCAGGGAGCCGCTCATAAGGACCCTGCATTTAATACCAACCTTCCCCCGATAAAAGAGAGCGGTATATTATACGGGGCATACCATTTTCTTACTTTCCAGGATTCGGCACAGGAACAGGCCGACAATTTCATGCAGTGCTGGCCGGACGTTTCAGGACCGAACGCTCTTCCGCCGATGCTTGATGTGGAGTGGCAAGTAGGCGGCAGCGATGCGGAAACAAACCAGCTTAACAACTTTATCACCAATAATAAAACAGCGTGCGTTCAAATTGTCGCTGATTGGCTAAGCATCGTTTCGACCCAAACCGGGCGGACTCCGGTTATTTACACGGCAAAAGGCTTTTGGAATGAATATTTTAGTGGTGTAACTCAGTTTGGCAATAACCCCTTATGGATAGCCGCCTACCAGCAGCAAAGCCCCGGTTTGCCTCCCGGCTGGACAAAATATGCCATCTGGCAATTCTCGGAAAACGCCTCTATCCCCGGCGTGGATGGCGGCAGCCTGGATCTTGATATTTTTAATGGGACCCTTGCCGAGTTGAAAAGTTTGTGATTTTCATGATCGGAACAGGTGTTATTTATGGCACAATACCATTAAGCTGAGGGAAATTTCTTTCTTTACCATTTTTGCGCCTTGCCGGGGAACGAGTTTGCGAACGCTGAAATGCCTGGGTAAGTCGACTCGCCAAGACATTGAGGTTAAATCGCTTCATTCTTTTTGCATCCGACCTTTGCTCCGGCCAATCACCCTCACTTTTACGAGCAAAAAACGATGAACCATGAACCATGAACTATCAACAATTACTATATTAGCGCTCTTTTAAATATCATGAATAAATTTTACGGAACGGGCGTGGCCATGATCACGCCTTTCCAGGAGGACGGGCAGGTGGATTACAATGCTTTGGGCATGGTGATCGATCATATTATTGACGGGGGTGTTGAGTACCTGGTGTCCCTGGGTACTACTGGCGAGAGCGCCACCCTAAGCAACGATGAACGAAAAAAGGTTTGGGCCTTTACGGCTGGCGTTGTAAATGGCAGGGTTGGTCTGATGGCCGGCATTGGCGGCAATAACACATTGGAAGTTGTTGAGCAGATAAACCAGTTTTATACCACGGGCTATGATGCGATATTATCGGCGAGCCCGCATTATAATAAGCCTACACAGGAGGGCATTTATCAGCATTATAAGGCATTGTCTAAGGCATCGCCTTTACCGCTGGTCCTTTACAATGTGCCCAGCCGCACCGGCAGTAACATTAATGCCGATACGATTGTAAGGTTGGCGCGCGATTTTAAAAACATTATCGGCATAAAGGAGGCCGGCGGCAATTTCGACCAGATCAACCAGGTGATGCGGGATAAACCTGCCGATTTTATGATGATATCCGGCGATGACCCCGTTACTTTACCGATGGTGGCATTAGGTGGCGTAGGAGTAATCTCGGTGGTGGGTAATACGCTGCCCCGTCAAACCAGCGACATGGTTCGCCTATGCCTCGCCGGAGATTTTAAAGCCGCGCAAAAAATACATTCAGAACTGATTGATTTTACCAGGTTGATGTTTGTGGAGGGTAGTCCGGCAGGCACCAAAACTGCTATGAAGCACCTGGGTATTTGCGGTGATACGTTGCGGTTACCGCTCGTACAGGTTAGCAGCGTTACGGCAGCGAAGATTGTTAAAGAAACGGCAAAGCTGGTGCCCCATCTTAAACGACGAAGCCCTCACCTATCCGCATAAATTAGTCATTTTCAGCTGCCCACAAATAAAAAACCCGCCGGATTTGTTCCGACGGGCCTTTTATTGAAATAATTAACAATTCCCTTTTGCCCTAAGCTTTGTTTTTGGCCTCCTGAACCTCAAGGCGGATTGCCTGAGCTAAATTCTTAAGATCCTGCATCCCTTTGCGAACGCGTGTACCGGCTGCGCTGTTGCCTTTGTTGTAAAATTTGTCAGCGTCTGCTTCCAAAGACGCTACTAGTTCTTTTACTTCTGTAAATTTTTTCATTTCAGTTACTCCTTTTTAAAAATTGAGGTTTATTGTTTTGTAAAGCTAATCTAAAATGTTTTTTCTAAAATAAAAATTTTTATCGCATAAAAATATTGCGTTTAAAGTGGTTTTTTTTCACATTATGACACGGGGATGAATATTAATAATATATGCAAAAATACTTTAAAGGATTAATACGTCAAAAATATTTTGTTGAAAGATAATCCATCTGACAATATTAAACCCCAAATTATCCAATAATTAAAACAGGCATATTTTAGCGCTTAAAGAGGTTGGAATAGGTTGCAAATCCCGTATTAAAAATACCTGGATTTAAATCGATATTAAGCGATTATTTCCGCAATATTTCCGAATAATAACTACACACTTTTGTCGTTAATTGGCTAAATAACGTATTGGCAGAGGCAAATCGTTTGCGCATAATGTCCGCCGAATCCTCTTTTTTGAACGATTCGTGCATAAAATCTTCGACCGCGCTGGCATTTTTTGAGCCACAAAATGCATTTGCGCAGGGTTTTGCTGGAAGTTCTAAAGATAAAAAGCCTTCCGGATTAGGAAAGGCTGATAAAATATTTAAGACGATCGGCTATTACGCCACCACCAGTTTGTTCTCCTTGTAGTATCCGGCTTTTAATTTTTGGGACATCTCGCTATAAGCATCCAACGTGCGTTGTACGTCTTCAACACTGTGCGCCGCGGTTGGGATAAGGCGCAGCAGGATTAAACCTCTTGGAATAACGGGGTAAATCACTATCGAGCAAAATATGCCGTAGTTTTCGCGAAGATCGCGGGTTAGTGATGTAGCCTCAAATAGGTCGCCTTCCAGGAAAACAGGGGTAACCATGGTGTTGGTAACTCCGAGGTTGAAGCCGCGTTCTCTCAGGCCTCTTTGCAAGGTCGACGAAATTTCCCAAAGCTTTTCGCGCAGCTCAGGTTTCGTTTTTAACAATTCAAAACGTTTTTTTAAGCCCAGTACCATTGGCATAGGCAACGCTTTGGCAAATATTTGCGACCGCATATTATAGCGCAGGTAGTCGACTATTTCTTTTTCGGCAGCGACAAATGCGCCAATACCAGCCATCGACTTGGCAAAAGTGGCAAAGTAAACGTCCACGCCATCTATGCAGTCCTGCTCTTGGTGAGTTCCGGCACCTGTTTTGCCCATAGTGCCAAAGCCATGAGCATCGTCAACCAATAAGCGAAAATTGAATTTTTCTTTAAGCGCGATGATCTCCTTCAATTTACCCTGGGCGCCTGACATGCCAAAAACACCTTCAGTGATCACCAGTATGCCTCCGCCGGTTTGTTCAGCTAATTTGGTGGCGCGTTCAAGCTGCTTTTCGCAGCTTTCTATGTCGTTGTGCTGGTAAACAAAACGCTTGCCCATGTGCATGCGCAGGCCATCAATGATACAGGCGTGAGATTCAGCATCGTATACTATAACATCATTGCGGTCAACCAGTGTGTCGATAATCGACACCATGCCCTGGTAACCATAGTTCAATAAGAACGCATCTTCTTTGCCGACAAACGCTGCAAGCTCACTCTCCAGTTCCTCGTGGTGCCTTGAGTTGCCCGACATCATACGCGCACCCATCGGGTAAGCCATGCCATATTCTGCAGCAGCTTTTGCATCGGCTTCCCGAACCTCCGGATGATTAGCTAAACCAAGGTAGTTGTTAAGGCTCCAAACCAAATGTTCTTTGCCGTTAAATTTCATGTGTGCGCCGATCTCACCTTCCAATTTCGGGTATGAAAAATAGCCATGGGACCATTTTTGATGCTGACCCAACGGGCCGCCCATGCTTTTCGATATTTTTTCAAATAAATCCAAAGTGCTATACTTTTTTTTAAAGTACAAATATAGCCCATAATCCGTTAATCAGCAATCGTTATTACTAATTATAATAGGCTATAAATTTAGATGTGAGATTTGAGACAGGAGATTTGAGACAGGAGATTTGAGACAGGAGATTAGTCGGATAAGACGGGACTTGAAGTCTCGGATTATTTATAAAAACAAAAGACGAATTGCCAAGCCGTTCGTCTTTTGCTTTTGTCTCACATCTCACATCTCACATCTCACATCTCACATCTCACATCTCACATCTCACATCTCACATCTCACATCTCACATCTCACATCTAATCGACATTATCATGGAGGAACGAATTATTATTCCGAATCTCGGTTTTTCCGTCTTCGTCCGGAAGCAGAGAGAACCTCGACACCTGGCTTTCATTGGACGCCGGGGTTTGCTGTAACGCTATCTCTTTGCGTTTATAGGCAGGTACATTTTCCATTTCCTGCAAACCGCCGTTCCTTAACTTCATGCTGAGATCTTTTAACCGCATAATACGTTCGCGCGATTTACGCAACTGCTCTTCAATCGATTCGTCTGTCTTGTGGTCATCTGCGGAGGCAGCAACTTCAGGCTCGGATTCGGGCATCTTTTGTTCTCTTACAGGTTCAAAACTTTTTTCAGTTTCTACTACCTTAAAGGTCATTTCCGGCATATCGGCTGCTTCATTTTCAACCAAAGGCGGCTCCTTAGGCATCAGGTTGTGCCTCACAGGCGGCATTTCCGCGCCTGGTGCAAACAAGTCAAATAACCCGGTCTGCTTTGCTGTGTCTTCTTTATGTTTTGCCGTATCCTCTTTGTGCTTTAAATAAGGGCCGGCGGTTGTTTCCGGCTTTACCGGGTTTATAAATTCATTTACAGGTTTAATTGTGTGAGGAACAGTGGGGTCGAGTATCGAAATAACTTTCTTTTTGCCTAATTCCTGCTCGCGCTCATCCCTGGTTTGGAAGCCCGTTGCAATAATGGTTACGGATAGTTTGTCGCCTAAGTTCTCATCGACACAATTTCCCCATATCACATCTGCGGCAATCCCGGCTTCCTCCTGGATATAATCGGTAATAACGCTTACCTCGTCCATTGTCACTTCCTTCAAGCCTGAACTGATATTCAAAAGTATATACCTGGCGCCTTCAATTTCGTTATCTTTTAACAATGGCGATGACAAAGCACCCTCCACAGCCTGCAAAGCACGGTTTTCCCCTTCAGCAGAACAACTGCCCATAATGGATACACCGCTGTCTTTCATAACCGTACGCACATCTTTAAAATCAACATTAACATAACCTGGCAAGGTGATGATCTCGGCAATACCTTTTGCTGCTGTAGTTAATATGTTATCAGCCTGTGCAAACGCCGAACCCAAAGTGAGGTTACCAAATATCTGGCGAAGCCTGTCATTCGAAATCACTAAAAAGGAATCAACATGCTTTTTCAGCTCTTCCATCCCTGCCTCTGCCTGCATCTTGCGGCGTTTACCCTCAAAAGCGAACGGGGTAGTTATGATGCCAACGGTTAATATATCCAACTCGCGGGCTGCTTTGGCGATGATAGGGCTTGCACCTGTGCCTGTGCCGCCTCCCATGCCTGCAGTGATAAAGAGCATTTTCGTATTGGAGCCCAGCATCCGCTTAATGTCATCAATATTTTCAATAGCCGAATTTTTCCCAACTTCGGGTATCGACCCTGCACCCATACCCTCGGTAAGACTTGCACCCAGTTGTACTTTATTGGGGACAGGGCTTAACTCTAAAGCCTGCGCATCAGTATTGCAAACAATAAAATCCACACCAGTAATTCCCTGCCGGTACATGTGGTTCACTGCGTTTCCCCCACCGCCGCCAACACCGATCACTTTGATGATGGACGACTTTTCTTTTAACATCTCAAACTGCATAATCCTTATTTTCAGTTAAATGTGACTAATAAATAATCAGACCTCTGTATTGTAATATTAGGTTTTTTTAAACCAGCTTTTTCCACATTTGTCGATATGTGGAAAGATTGGGATTTGTGAATAATTATTCAAAATCCTCCCTATCCTTTCAGGTAATCTTTGTCTTCTACTTTAACATCATCCTGCAAAAACCGCATCACAGTCGGTACCAATTTGCTGAATAAACCTCTTGATACTTCGGTGTATTTTTCTTTTACTGCTTTTTCGTCCATAGGCTTTGCAACCGAGTCGCTGTATTCCACTTTCTGAATACCTTTTATCAGCAAACCAATGCCTGTAGCAAACGACGGGCTTTGCAAATCTTCGTAAACGTTTTTTGGAAGCACTTCATTTTTTGCCAAATGCTCGTTCGGGAACCCGACCCTGCAATCTAACCCGGTAACATACTCCACCAATTGCGGCAAATGTTTTAGCTGCGCGCCGCCGCCTGTTATTACAATGCCTGCTATCAGTTTTTTCTCGTACCCCGAAGATTTTATCTCGTAGTACACATGCTCAATTATCTCCTCCATGCGCGCCTGTATCACGAACGCCAGGTTTTTTACCGATATTTCTTTGGGGTCACGGCCGCGCAGACCGGGTACGCAAACGATCTCATTTTCCTTATTTTCGTCAGCCAGGGCCGAACCAAACCTTATTTTTAATTGCTCGGCTATATTTCGCATTACCGAGCAGCCTTCGCGAATATCCTCAGTCACGCTATTTCCCCCGAAAGGAATAACAGCGGTATGCCTGATGATCCCCTCATGAAAAATAGCCACATCTGTGGTGCCGCCGCCAATGTCAACCAGCACTACGCCGGCTTCCTTTTCTTCGTCGCTCAAAACGGACTCGGAAGATGCAAGGGGTTCCAGTATCAATTCCTGGCTCTCCAAACCAGCCTTGTTTACACATTTAACAATGTTTTTTATGGCGGTTACCTGGCCTGATATGATATGAAAATTGGCCTCAAGCCTTACTCCCGCCATACCGATGGGATCTTTTATACCTGGCTCGCTGTCGACCGTAAATTCCTGCGGTAAAACATGGATGATCTCCTCGCCCGGCGGCATTACCAGGTTGTACATATCCTCGATCAATTTATCAATATCTCTTCGCGAAATCTCGGACTGTATGTCTTTCCGTGTTATCAGTCCGCGGTGCTGTAAGCTCTTGATGTGCTGCCCGGCTATACCGACGTTCACCACCCGGATCTCCACATTCGATTGCGCGCCGGCCACCTCAACCGCCTGAGAAATTCCTTGTACGGTTTTATCGATATTGGAAACTACCCCGCGTGTTACTCCCGCCGACTCGGCCTTACCAATGCCTAACACTTCAATCTTGCCATTTTTGCTCCTGCGACCAACGATAGCGCATATTTTTGTAGTTCCGATGTCCAATCCTACTACAATTGGAGAACTTTTTTCCTGAGTTGGGCTTTTGTCCATATTAATTCCTTATTAGAGATGTATCCTTGACTGATTTTGTTGTGTCCCTGCCGTTGCCTTGCGAGCGGACAGAATCCTTTTTAATATTTTCGTTTCGCACGCCGATAACCTGGTGCGCATATTTAATGTTGATAACTTTATAAGCGTCCCAGCCAACCCTCGGGATCGCTTTCTTGTAAAAGATCAGCAGGTTGTGGAACTTCCTGTCCAATGAGTCTGCATCGCCCAGTAATATGCGGTTGTTGCCAACCCGCGGTATCAATTCAATTTCGTGGTCCTTGTTTACATATATCTGCGCTATTTGCGCCTGCCAAAGCGAATCCTTGCGGATGTAATCAGCCGTTTTAAAAAGCTCCATCGCGACTGCAGTATGCAAGGTGTCGACCCGGTTTGCAAAAAGTTCGTCGACATAACCATTGGCGACCAGCACTCGTGCAGTAAAATTTGCCGATAACGGTATTTTCAAACCATGCTGATCAACATAAAAATCCTGGTCGTAACGGTTCATTATCCTCAGGATAGGCTGTCGCTGGCTTATTTCCACGTTGATAACGCCGTCCATGTCTGTATAAACTTTTGCAAATTCAATGAACGGGTTTGCCTTTAGTTTTTTTTCCAGCTCGTGAATGTTAATGGTTTCCATGCGGCGGCCGACCAGCTCGTGACTCTGCACACCTAAAATGTTATCGATCTCCTGCCTGTCGATAAAATATTGGTTACCCGGTATGTATATTTTAACATCCCTGCAAATCACCTCTGATTTCTTAGTCTCTATAAAACTCATGAGCACAATCAACCCACCCAGGCTTAAAGCCCAGGCAAAACCAGTAAGCAGGTATTTCCAAATCCGTTTCTTAAACATTTTGCAAGGCGTACTTTAACGGTTGAACCAATTGATCGATGTCGCCGGCGCCTACCGTTAAAAGTAGTTCCGGTTTTTCTTTTTTTATTATATCAACAGCTTCTTGTTTTCCACATAGTCGTTTATTTTCTAAGTGCATCAGGCCCAATATCATTTCTGCATTTACCCCCTCTATCGGCAGTTCGCGTGCCGGGTAAATATCCAGCATGAGTAACTCATCAGTCAGGTCAAGCGCTTCGGCGAAGCCCTCCGCAAAATCACGGGTGCGGGTATATAAATGCGGTTGAAAAATGGTTGTCAGTTTTTTCTCCGGGTATAATCTTTTTACCGAACGGATGCATGCTTTTAGTTCCTCAGGATGATGTGCATAATCGTCGATATATATTTGATGATCGTTTTTGACAATATACTCGAAGCGGCGTTTTACCCCCATAAACGAGCCCAACGCGCCTTTTATAGCGGCTGGCGCAACACTGAGGAGCAAGGCGGCCTCGATGGCGGCAACTGCATTTTCAACATTATGGGTTCCGGGTATGCCAAGTTTGATATTTTCAATACTGATTAGACTGTTTTTGAAATCAAAATAAAAATCGCCGTTTTCAATCCGAATATTCCAGGCGCTAACATCGGCCTGGTTTTCAACCGCGTAAGTTAACCCTTCATCCAGCGGCAAATCTTTTTTATGGATGAGTTGTCCCCCCGGTTTTATCTGTGATGCAAATTGCTTGAATGATTCATTAAGGTGACTGTGATCGCCATAAATATCGAGATGATCAGCATCCATCGAAGTAATGATGGCGATATCGGGGTGAAGCGTTAAGAATGACCTGTCAAACTCATCGGCCTCAACCACCACAATATCATTTTTGCCATACAGCACGTTGGTATGATAATTTGTAGATATGCCGCCAAGAAAAGCTGAACAATCTTTTCCCGAATCCATAAGGATGTGCGCAATCATTGTCGACGTGGTTGTTTTTCCATGAGTGCCAGCAACCGCCACGGTAAACATGCCCCGACTTATGATCCCTAATACCTGCGAACGTTTAAATAACTCGAATCCGTGGTTTTTAAAAAAGTTTAAAACAATGGAATCATGTGGAACTGCAGGAGTATAAATAATTAAAGTGTGCTGATCGGGCGAATGAAAACTCGATGGGATAAAGTCGTCACGGTCAGCAAAAATAACGGGTATGCCCTCCTGCTGCAGTTCGCTGGTTAGCTCGGTCGACGTCCTGTCGTACCCGCAAACAGTGCAGCCCAAATGATGAAAATATCGGGCAAGACCGCTCATGCCAATGCCCCCGATTCCCACCAGGTAAACCCGTTTTATATTACTTAGTTCCATTTTATGTTCATTAACTGGCGAATTGATCCGGCCCTGGCCAATTCAGCCTGAAATTTATCCGTGCTCACTTTCATTATATGCAATGACTCTTGAACAATTATCTGCCAGCCAACTTCAACACTTCCTTCGCAATAACTTCGTCGGCATCGGGCAGGGCTAATTTTCCAATGTTTTCGCTTAATTTTCTTTGTGTTTCCTTATCATTTAACAGTTCCAGCGCCTTATCAACTAATTTAGCTTCGGCATCCCTGTCTGCAACAAAAACCGCCGCCTGCTCCTGCACAAGCGCCAATGCGTTTTTGGTCTGGTGGTCTTCTGCAACATTTGGCGACGGCACCAATATAACCGGTTTTTTTACCGCACATAGTTCGGCAATGGTACCTGCGCCGGCCCTGGATATGATGACATCCGCCGCCGCATAAGCCAGGTCCATCCGGTTTAAAAACTCGACAATCCTGATATCGGGGTGGTAATTTTCGCCCAGCTTCTCCATTATATCCTTATAATAAACCTTACCTGTTTGCCATACTACCTGCACATCCGCTGCAATTATTTTATCCAAACCGGCCATGATACTATTATTTAAAGTACGCGCGCCCAAACTGCCGCCTGTGATCAGGATCGTTTTTTTAAACGCCGAGAGTTTGTACAACTCCAGCGCCTGCATGTGCTTTCCGGCAATGTTAACTGAATCGCGGCGGATGGGGTTACCGGTTTTGATAATCTTATCGAAAGGAAAAAACTTTTCCATTCCATCAAATGCAACACATATTTTTTTTGCCTTTTTACCGAGCCATTTATTTGTGACACCGGCATATGAATTTTGTTCCTGTATTAAATAAGGCACTTTTTTTATCGAGGCAGCATATAACAGTGGTCCCGACGCGTAACCACCAACTCCAACCGCTGCATCGGGTTTAAAATCTTTAATAACTTCAAGCGCCTTCCTGATGCTTAGCGCAAGCTTTATGGGGAACATCACATTTTTTAATATCGATTTACGCTGAATTCCCTGTATCTCCAGCCCAATGATCTTATAGCCCTCCGCCGGCACCTTTTCCATCTCCATACGGCCGCTCGCCCCAACAAATAATATTTCGGTTGCAGGATCAAGTTTTTTCAGAGCATTGGCAATGGCGATAGCCGGGAAAATATGTCCCCCGGTTCCGCCTCCGCTAATGATGATTTTTTTTGATTTCACTTTTTTATATTATTGCGATTTCACCGATTATTTGTTTTGATTTCACCGATTACATTATTTCGATTACGCCGATTGTTTTCTACTTACAACAAAATCCGAAATCGAAAATCCGAAACTACTTCTTGAGCGTAGCGAAAAATCCGAAATCATATTGCTACCTCCCTGATCTCACCCACAATAACTTTCTTTGGCTCCTCGATGTCCCGGCTGACGGACAGGATGATGCCAAATGCTATACTGGTGAACAATATTGACGTCCCACCCATGCTGACCAAGGGCAGTGGAATACCTGTTACCGGCCCAAGCCCCACCGCGACCGCCATGTTGGCAAAGGCCTGTATCGTCAAGCTAAAGCTTAAACCTGCGGCCAGCAATGCGCCAAAAGCCTTTGGAGCCTTCGTCACTATTTTTATGCACCTGTATAGCAAAAACAAGTAGACTCCTATCAATAATATGCCGCCCACCAGCCCGTATTCTTCAACTATAATGGCATATATTTCATCTGAGTATGCTTCAGGGAGATAATTTATCTCATCGCTTTTTCCAACGCCCTTGCCCAATATTCCGCCGGTCGCGATCGCTATTTTGGCATGGTCAGACTGGAACGATTTATCGGGGTTCGCTACTTCAGGATGCGTAAATGCGTGTATCCTCGAAACGTAGGTTTTATGGCGAGGCCCTAAAAACACCACCCCAGCCAATAGCATACCGCCAGCCAAACAAGTAACTGCTATTTGCTTTATACTAATGCGGCCGATGATCAGCAACAAAATGCTTACCCCAAAAAGCATTAAGGCGGTCGAAAGATTTGCAAGCGCAATTAAAATAAACACCAGGCAAACAGCCCCCATTATCGGGATAAACGATTGCTTTACGTTCTTAATGTTTTCCTGCTTTAATGATAAAGTGCGCGCGAGGTAGGTGATCAGTGCAAGCTTGGCCAAATCAGAGGTTTGGAAACTCAGGCCTGTACCCGGAATTGCGATCCACCTGCTCGCGTCGTTTACGTGGCTGCCAAATGCTAAAGTATAAACCAGCAGCGGCAAGGTAATGATCATTAACAATTTTGAAATACCGCGGTAATATCGGTAATCAAGCTTATGCGAAATATACATCAGGGCAATACCACCCACAATCATAGCAAAATGCTTCATCAAAATAGATTCGGCGCCCACGCCCCGTTTATAAGCAAGGGTGCCGATTGCGCTGTAAACAGCTAGCAGCGAAATGACCGACAGCAATATCACTATCAGCCAAATCCACCTGTCACCTTTTGTATTGCTTAGTATTTTGTTCATTTTATTTTATGATTTCACCGATTACCTTATGATTTCACCGATTCTTTGTTCAGGGTTGATAGCCGAATTCGCTTTTTACTTCTACTACCCTAACAACATCTTCAAATTTTCAAATCGCCACATCTTCAAATTCCTTCATCTGCACATCGAACATCTGCACATCTACAACTCCTTTACCGCCTGTTTAAACTGCCGCCCCCGGTCTTCATAGTTTTTAAAAAGGTCGAAGCTGGCACATGCTGGTGAAAGCAGAACCGTATCGCCTTTTTCGGCCAGGTGATAAGAAACCTGTGCTGCCTCCTGGGCCGAATAGGTATTTACTATTATATCTACGTCTCCCTCAAAGGCTTCATGGATACGTTTATTGTCCTTACCCAGGCAAACAATGGCTTTCACTTTCTGGCGTACCAGATCTTTTAGCATCGAGTAATCATTCCCCTTATCAACTCCGCCCAATATTAATATCACATCAGATGTCATGCTTTCGAGCGCGTACCAGGTTGAATTTACATTGGTAGCTTTTGAATCGTTGATAAAGCTTATTCCAGATATTTTACCCACCGACTCGAGCCTATGCTCAATATTTTTAAAATTGCTCATGCTCTCCCTTATCAAAGGATTGCGTAATTCAAGCACTTTAGATACAATACCCGATGCCATCGAGTTATAAATGTTGTGCTTTCCCTGCAGGGCCAATTCTGTTATGGACATTTCAAAATGTTGTTGGTGAATGTTAATGACAATATTGTCGTTTGATAAAAATGCTCCGGTTTCAACTTTCTTTTGGATCGAAAAAGGCAATAGCTGCGCTTTGAGCTCATGGTCAGCCATTCCCTTGATTATTTCCGGGTCGTCGGCGCAATAAATAAAATAATCGGCTTCCGTTTGATTTTGAGAGATGCGGAATTTTGAGGCCGCATAATTTTCGAACTTATAATCGTACCGGTCCAAATGATCGGGAGTAATATTTAAGAGCACGGCTATATCCGTTTTAAACTGATACATGTCATCGAGCATAAAGCTGCTCAATTCCAATACATAGGTATCAAACTTTTCGGTGGCCACCTGGTAGGCAAAGCTTTTACCGATATTCCCGGCCAAACCCACATTTAACCCCGCATTTTTCAGAATATGGTAGGTTAGGCTGGTTGTGGTAGTTTTCCCGTTGGAGCCGGTGATCCCTATTATTTTAGCGTCAGTGTATCTTCCGGCAAACTCGATCTCAGAGATCACCGGAATATTTTTTTCCCTAAGCTTCTTAACGATCGGCGCTTTTTCGGGGATTCCCGGGCTTTTAACGACTTCGGTTGCAGTCAGTATCTGTCCTTCGGAGTGTTTGTTTTCTTCGAAGCGGATATTCCAGTCCTCCAGTTGTTTCTTGTAATTGGCCGCTATCCCGCCGAAATCGGAAACAAAAACATCATAACCGCGCTGCAAAGCAAGATAAGCTGCACCCACGCCGCTCTCGCCCGCTCCCAGTACCACAATTCGCATTCTCCCACCCCCTAAAGGAAAGGAAGAAGCTGCAGATGCTATATTTATATTTGGTTCCATTTACTTTCTTACCTCTTTGTCGTTCTAATCTCTAATCAACTAAACTCTAATCACTACCTCAGCTTCAATGTAATAATCGTTACTATTGCCAGCAGGATGCCTATGATCCAAAATCGGGTTACGATCTTTGATTCATGAAATCCTTTTTTCTGGTAGTGATGATGCAGCGGCGCCATCAAAAAAATCCTTTTGCCTGTTCCTGTTCTTCTCCGGGTGAACTTAAACCAGCTCACCTGTATAATTACCGACAGGTTTTCAACAACGAAAATTCCGCATAGCAGGGGCAGCAATAACTCCTTCCTTATCATAATAGAAAATGCTGCTATGATGCCCCCTATAGCCAAACTACCCGTATCCCCCATAAAAACCTGGGCCGGATACGAGTTATACCACAAAAAGCCAACACAGGCACCCACAAAAGCACCGGCAAAAACCACCAGTTCGCCCGCGTTTGGGATAAACATGATGTTGAGGTAGTCAGCGATCTTTACGTTGGTCGAAACATATGCCAATATGGCAAGGGTTGCTCCTATTATTGCAGAGGTGCCTGTAGCAAGGCCGTCAATACCATCTGTTATATTGGCGCCGTTTGATATAAATGTGATGATAATGATGACGAAGAGCATAAAAACCAGCAACGCATATTGTTCCGAAGTAGGGCCCAAAAACTTCAATACTTTGCCGTAATCAAATTCATTGTTCTTGTAAAACGGGATAGTAGTTTTAGTCGATCGTACCTCTTGGGTGTAAACAGGCGTATTTCCCTTCATATGAAAGTCAACACGTGCGTCGGACAGGTTGTGTACGGTAACTTCCTGCCTGATAATAATATCCTGGTTTAAGTACATAGTGAAGCCGATAAACAATGCCAGGCCTACTTGCCCGATTATTTTAAATCTCCCCGCCAGTCCTTCCTTGTTCTTTTTGAAAACCTTTATATAGTCGTCCAAAAATCCAATTCCACCCAACCACACTGTTGTAACCAGCATCATGATCACATAAATATTGTCGAGCTTGGCAAACAAAAGCGTCGGGACCAAAATACCGAGTATGATGATCAGACCGCCCATTGTTGGCGTGCCTGCTTTTTGCATCTGCCCTTCCAAACCTAAATTTCTAACCGTTTCGCCTACTTGTTTAAAACGGAGATAATCAATGAGCCTGCGGCCGAATACCGTTGTGATTACCAATGATGTTATTACCGTCATTGCCATGCGAAACGTGATATACTGAAATACCCCACCTCCCGGAATAGAGTAGTTTTTGTTCAGCCAATTGACGAAGTAGTAGAGCATACTTGGTGCGCGGGTTATTGATGTGCAGATGTGCAGATGTGCAGATGTGCAGATTTTGTAACCACTTTTTTATTTAACTAATAACTTGCTTTATTTAATACAATTCCTAATTGTCTTTAGATTCCATTTGCACATGTGCATCCCGCACAGGTGGGATACATCAGTACATTTTTTATTTTGTCGATGAAATAATTTTTCCCAGTATTCTCATAATTGATTGTACATCTTCAAGCATACTTTGTTCAAACGGATAGTTTTCGGCATGCTCGCATAATTTTAACCAGTATTCCGTCTCTTCGGCTTCCTTGTATGCTATTTTACATTTATGCTTAAAATCGTTTTTACTTTCTGCGCCCTGCGCTTCACACACATTTGCCCCGATAGACGTACCGCTTTTAAAAAGCTGATTCGACATGTTGAATTTCTTCTTAGCTTCAAGTATTTCCGTAAAAGCGATAATTTTTAAAGAAAATTGAAATGTCAGATCAACTATCAAATTCGATTTGTCACTCATTTTTATTTACCTTTTATCGTCCATTTTCATTATTTCTCATCATCACCAACCTCCCCATCAAAACATCCAAATCATTTGCACATCTGCACATTTGCACATCCGCACATCAAGCCATCTCTTTAAAAATGGCATTCAACTCCTCCATGTCGTCAAAGTGATGTTTGACACCGTTGATCTCCTGGTATTTCTCATGTCCCTTGCCGGCAACCAGTACGATATCTCCGGGTTTGGCTAGCATACAGGCAGTTTTAATAGCTTCGCGGCGGTCGACAATGCTTAGGACGTGTCTTCTGAAAGCGGGATCAACGCCTGCTTCCATCTCTTTAATAATTTGGGCAGGATCTTCTGTCCGAGGGTTGTCTGACGTCAGGATCACCTTATCACTCCATTCGCAGGCAGTCTTTGCCATTATGGGGCGTTTAGTTTTATCCCTGTCGCCACCGCAGCCGATTACGGTGATCACCTTTTCACTGTTCTTGCGGATATCGTGAATCGTGCTCAGGATATTTGTAACTGCATCAGGCGAATGGGCATAGTCCACAATACCTATAACTTTGTTTGGCGCTACGATATAGTCGAAACGACCTCTTGCTCCGGTCAGTTTGCTTAAGCTGGTTAGTATTTAGTTTTGTCCTGGTCAAGCAGCATAGCGGCCGCATAAACTGCCAGTAAGTTATAGGCATTGAAAGTTCCCACCATTTTAAACCAAACTTCTTCCCCGTCAATCTGCAGCAACAGCCCCTCAAACTGGTTTTCCAGTATCCGGGCCTTATAGTCGGCCATACTTTTAAGTCCATAAGTCTTTTTATGGGCCTTGGTATTTTGCAGCATGGTATTGCCGTTTTTGTCATCGCCATTCGTCAAAGCAAACGCATAGGAAGGCAACCCGTCAAAAAATGCTTTTTTGGCCTTGAGGTAAATTTCAAAGGTTTTGTGATAGTCCAGGTGATCATGCGTAAGGTTGGAAAATATCCCGCCAGTAAATTTCAAACCGGCAATACGATGCTGGGCTATGGCATGCGAGCTTACCTCCATGAAACAATAGTCGCAGCCAAGCTCAACCATTTGATTCATCAGCCTGTTTAGCTCAACCGGGTCGGGCGTGGTATGAGTTGCCTGAATGATGTCGTCGTTCACCTTGTTTTCAACCGTTGAAAGCAAACCGCATTTGTAACCAAGGTCTCTGAATAACTTATAAAGCAGCGTAGCAATGGTTGTTTTACCGTTTGTGCCCGTTACGCCGACCAGCTTTAATTTCCCCGAAGGGTTGTCGTAAAAATTGGCCGCCACAATGCCTAACGCAGCAGAAGAATCGGCTACCATGAAAAAATCCACCTCGCCGGTGACACGCGCGGGAAGAACCTCACATATTACGGCCACCGCTCCGTCAGCAATTGCTTGTGAAATATAATCATGCCCATCAGCCTGTGTGCCTTTTACGGCCACAAATAATGATTCCGGCACCACCTTCCTCGAATCAAAAACCACAGCCGATATTTCCATGTCTGCGCTGCCCTGCAGTTCGGTGAATGCAAGCCCATTTAATATGTCGCTTAAATACTTCATTGCAATTCTATAGTTATTTTTGATCCTTTTGGTGTTATACTTCCGCCGCTTACCGACTGGCTTACTACCAGGCCGCTCCCGCGGACTGTTACCTTATATCCTGCATTGCCTAATAAATACAGGGCGTCGCTTAATCCCATGCCCGTTACTGAAGGCACAACTCCGCTTTTATAACCCGTCTCTTCAAAAGGAACCCCCTCGCTGGTATCCACGCCGTTGCCTGCGGCATTGTTTGATGCATACAATGGTTTGATGCCCAGTTTCGAATAAACCTTTTTCAATGCGACCGGGTTTCCTTTTTTTATCTGCGGCATATTGGTGTTACCTACAAAATGTGCCTGCGCCGATTGGTTCAACTCCAGGTCGCTGGCATAAACACGGTCGGCTATTTCCCTGAAAACCGGTCCGGCAACTTTAGCAGCAAGGTAATCTCCCTGTGTTGGATGGTTGATAACCACTATCATGGAGTACTTTGGGTGATTTGCGGGAAAATACCCGCAAAACGAGGCCTGGTAGGTTTTTGCGCCATATCCTTTTGAATTATTGGCAATCTGCGCTGTACCGGTTTTGCCGGCAACAGTGTATAACGAGTTTTTGATCACATTTTTTCCAGTACCTTCGGTTACAACCCCTTCAAGCATGCCCCTTATTTTTCCAAGGGTTACGTCTGAACACACTTTTTCATTGATCACTCGTGCCTGTATCTGTTCTACTGTATTACCCAGGCGCCTGATCTCTTTTACCAAAATCGGTGCGATCATTTTACCGTCATTGGCAACCGCATTATATAAGGCAAGCATTTGCAAAGGGGTGATCTTCATTTCGTAGCCGTAAGCCATTTCGGGCAGGGTGTAATATTTATTCCACGAGTGGCTTCCGGGATTTTTAACTACCGGGCTGCCTTCGCCCGGTATTTGCAGGCCAAGTTTTTCATTTAAATGATAACTATAAAGCTTATCAGTAAACT
>Ga0207132_1054_pt1 | contig 25727 bp, 20 predicted proteins | sample Alteio_BWMinHeat_14_FD_153554 | JGI IMG/M metagenome (GOLD analysis project Ga0207132, IMG submission 153554) | Enriched cells from forest soil in Barre Woods Harvard Forest LTER site, Petersham, Massachusetts, United States -... | ecosystem: Environmental > Terrestrial > Soil > Temperate forest >...
TGTCTGCGGATGGGGTTATAATACATCTCAATAAATTCAAATACTTCAGTTCGGGCATCTTCAAGCTTTTCAAAAATGCTGCCTTGTAGCATTTCTGTTTTAAAGCGGGAAAAATAAGATTCCATGAAGGCGTTGTCGTAAGGGTTATCTTTTCCGCTCATGCTTTGCCTGATTTTACGGCTGGCCAGCAATTCACGAAACTGCTTGCCGGCATACTGCCCGCCACGGTCCGAATGAACGATGAGCCCGACGTTTATACGGCGGCTGACTAATGCGCTTTTAAGCGCCGTCATAACCAATTCTTCCCTCATATGTTCTGCTAAAGCCCAGCCAACTACCTTACGAGAGCATAAATCCATCCATACGGCAAGATAGGCCCACCTGTTCTGCAAGGGGATAAAAGTGATATCACCTGCCCATACCTGGTTAATGCGCTCAACCTCATTACAGCCTGGCTCCCGCAACAGGTTGGGGCTGATTGGGTAAGGATGCCGGCTATCGGTCGTATGGGGAACAAAAGACCGCGGCTGGATAGCCTTTAAGCCTTGTTCACGCATTATCCGGCTGACTTTATAAGCGCCGGCCTTGAAGCCCTGATCCCGTAATTCTGGTACCAGGCGTCTCACTCCATAACGGCTATAGTGTGCCCTGAAGGTAGCGGTTACTTGTTTCTCCAGCACCACTTCTTCAACCTTCTTTACATAAGTCGCTTTGCTTTTATAAGCATAGTAACAACTCCGGCTTACCGACAGCACATCACACATTACTAATACCGGATAGTGCCACTCGTGGGACAAAATGAATTCATAAACCATCCTTAACTCCCCCGGCTGAAAATGCCCAAAGCTTTTTTTAAGATGTCGCGCTCCTGTTCAACTTCCCGCAGCTTCGCCTTTAAACGCTCGTAATCAGTTAGCGATATACCCTGCGATGTCAACGGCGCATCTGCTGCATCCGCCGGCAACTGCTTCCCAGCATACCTGGCTTTCCACTTATAAATCAGGTTTTCTCCTATACGTAAAGTTTGTGATATCTCCCGTATCGGGCGTCCGCTAAGTATCATCCGAACCACTTCTTCCCTGAAACTCGAATCGTACTTCCGCCGAACTTCTGTTGTTCTTCTTGCTTTCAATTTATTGCTAATTTAAGCAAATCCACTGTCCGGTTTTACCGATGCATCTCATAGCGCTACAAATTTCCATTCCGGCTCCCGATATCCGGTTGGATGGATCAAAAGGCAATAAACTTTGGTCAATATTAACTATGCCGGGGTCGCTTTTTAAACAGTTTATAAGGGAATTACTACCCTTCAACGGCTTCTTCCGTCATACTTTCCACATACCTGGATGGTATGGTGTTGAATTCCGCTTTAAACGACTTTACAAAATACTTCTGGCTCTTAAAGCCGACCTTGTGGCATATTTGTGAAATGGTGAGGTGACCTGTTTCCAGCAGTTGCGCGGCCCGTTTCAGGCGCATCGAACGCACCAGCTCATTGGGCGTTTTACCAGTCATCGCGAGTATCTTTTTGTACAGGGTGTAGCGGCTCACAAACACTTCGCTGCTCAGTTCCTCAACCGAAAAATTGGGGTTTGATATGTTGCTGTCGATGAGCAGTAAAACCTTTTTCATAAACAGTTCGTCAGGTGAGTCAACCTGCATTTCTGTCGGGGTAACGTCTACCTGTTTCTGGTAAGTTTTGCGCATATACTCCTGCTGACTCAATATGTTCCTGATCTTAGAAAGCAGTATCTCGAAATTAAACGGCTTGGTTAAATAATCAGTAGCACCGGTCTCAAGCCCCTTCAATTGCTGGTCCTCCCCAACAAGGGCAGTCAGCAAAATTACCGGTATGTGCGAAGTGCGCTTATCGTTCTTTATTTTCAAACACAGATCGTTGCCGTTCATCTCGGGCATACTAATATCGCTAACAATCAGGTTGGGATGCTGCGAGAGCGCCTTTTGCCATCCTTTTTTGCCGTTCTCGGCCTCAATAATATTAAATGAAGCTTTTAAATTATCCTTAATATAAAACCTAAAATCATCGTTATCCTCCACCAGCAAAACCGTAGGTTTTTTTCCATCGTGCGATTCTTTATGATAGCCGTTTTTTGCTGCGGGTTCCGTCAGCCAAGATTGTTCTGAATGATCTAGCAGTGACTCTGTATCGCTAAAAATATTTTTATTCAACTGCCGCAGCGGAAGCAGCACAGTAAAACAACTGCCGGCATTAAATTCACTTTCCACGAAGATTTCGCCATTATGAAGTTTAACAAACTCTTTGGTGATCGACAAACCGATGCCGCTGCCCTGGTTAAGCATCGATCCGGGAATATCGTTTTGAAAAAAAGGCTCAAATATTCTATTGATCTTGTCGCCACCGATCCCTATCCCGGTGTCAATTACCCTGATCTCCAGGCGTTGGTCGCCCGGTCCGCTTTTTGCCATCAAATTGAGCAATACACTCACCTGCCCGCCTTCGTGGGTAAACTTGTAGGCGTTTGACAACAGGTTGAACACTATTCTTTCTATCTTGTCATGATCAAAACGGGTGTAAAAAGATTCCGCCTCGGAGTCAAATATGAATTTTATACCTTTTTGATCGGCCACATCGGTAAAAGCATATGACAGCTCCTTGATGAAACCGATGATGTCCCCGTTTTTTTCATAAAGTTTAAGCTCCTGGTATTCCATTCTCCTGAAGTCAAGCAACTGGTTAACCAGGTTTAATAGACGTTTCGCGTTCCTGTTGATCAGCAATAATTGACGCTGAATCTCGGGCTCCGCAATTTGTTTGAGGATTTTGTCGACGGGGGCCATGATCAACGACAGGGGTGTCCTGAACTCGTGACTTACGTTGGTAAAAAACTTTATTTTCATCAGGTCGAGCTCATGCATACGCTGGGCTTCTCCGCGCTCCTTTTCGATGGCGAATTGTGCCCTCAACTTTTCGATGCCTTTCCGCCGGAAATAAAGCAGCGAACCTATAACCGCCAATGCATACAGCAGGTAGGCCCAGGCCGTTTTCCAAAACGGGGGAAGAATATTGATATTTAAGGTGAGATATTTATCGTTCCAGTTGTCATTGCCGGTCGCTCTCACCTTAAAAACGTAGCTCGCCGGGTCAAGGTTAGTATAAGTGGCTTTCCTTATCTTATTATCTGCCGTTATCCATCCCTTATCAAAGCCCTCCATCATGTACTGGTACTTTACTTTATCGGGATTGAAATAATTCAGCGCGGCAAATTCAAGCGAAAACACATTATCGTCGTATTTCAGGTTCAATGTTTTAAGTCCTGTAATTGATGTGGGCAAAATCACCCTGCCGTTTATTTTATCGCCAACCTTAACGCTTTGATTAAATACCTGGAAGTCGGTAAACACCAGGTCAGGTACATTTTTACTGGCATGCAGGTTCGCAGGTTTGAAAATATTAAACCCGTTACCACCACCAAAGATCATTTCTCCCTCCCGTGTCCGGTATGACGAATTTTCTGTGAATTCGCGCCCCTGAAGTCCCTCCGTTTCGCTGTAATTGATAAAATGAAATTTCAGGCCCGATGGGTTACGGTCAACAACAATATCCGACAGTCCATTGGGCGTACTTACCCAAACATTGCTTTTATCAAACTCTTGTATATCAATCACGGCATTATCGGGCAAACCGTCCTGTTTTGTCAGGTTGGTGAACCGGCCGGTTTTATAGTCAAAAATGCTCAAGCCTTCCCGGGTACTGATCCACACCAGGCCGGCACTATCTTCCATTATGTTGTTAGTGTTGTTATTGATGATGCTGTAAGGGTTTTTATCATCATGTACATAATGTATAAACTGCTGTGTTTTACTCAACAAAACATCCACACCATATGAAGTAACCACCCAAAGGTTTTTACGCCCGTCCTGTAAAATCCGACTCACATAATTTGAGTGTATGGAGTTCTCAATGGGGTGATTGGTAAAATGAGTAAAAGTGCACGTTTCGCTGTCGAATACATTAAGTCCTGCCGCAAGTGTGCCGACTAACAGCCTGTGCTGATCGTCTTCGGTAATGGCGCAAATACGATCCTCTGAAACGCTGCCCGGAAGCGCGTCACTATGTTTAAAATGGGTGAATTTTTCGCCGTCGTAACAGTCGAGGCCGCCAAAATAGGTGCCTATCCACAGTTTTTGATCATGATCGATATACAAGCACACCACTACATTGTTAGTGAGGCTATTTGCATCCTTTGCATCGTGCAGGTAGTTTTTAAATGTCCCTTTTTTGCGATCAAAATAAACCAATCCGCCTCCGTTTGTACCTATCCATATATTTCCCGCCTTGTCCTCTGCAAAACTATTAATGTCGCTGAAGCTTAAGCTGCTCGGATCGGAAACCGGGTCGGACAGATGGTGAGTATAAAGCGGGAACTTAATAATACTTTCGTGGTAATAACCCACTCCTTTTTTGTAGGTTCCAACCCAAATAATGCCGGTGTCGTCCTTATACAATAGGGTGATACTGTTTTGCCCGACCGCTTTAGGGTCATCCTCGCGATTAAGTAAATATTGAATTTTAAAATCCTGCTTATTTAACAAATTAATGCCACCATGGTCGGTCGCGATCCAAATTCTGTCCTTATCATCCTGAATAACGCTCGAAACCACATCGGTATTCAGGTGCTGCCCGTCATTTCCCTTGTCAATGTGCTTGATTACGTTATTTTTAAAGTTGATATAATACACGCCGGCCGAATAGGTGGGCACATAAGCCCAAATATCATCCTGCTTATCGATATATATTTTGTAAAAGGAGTTAAGTTCGGTCGGGAGTTTATTGAATAGGTGCGAACGGTAATTAACCCGCAGGCTCTTCGGGTCCATGCGCTCGAGCTCGCCGGTGCGGTAGGTGAGCCATATATTGCCCCTGGAATCTTGCGCCAAATCGGATACAACGTTTGAAAATATGGATGAACTATCATTAGTTGTGTGAAGCAAATGAACGATTTTGTGAGTTTTGGGGTTATATTTAAATACCCCCCAACTGACGTGTAAAAACCAAAAATTTCCTGAATCATCTTTCTTGATGGCGGTAATATACCGGTCGTTTAAACCCAGCCTGCGCAAACAGCCGGTTATGTTATGGTCGAATTTTTCGGTCGCAGGGTCGTAGATGTTAAAACCGGTGCGTGTTTCTATCCAGATTTTGCTTTCAGGGCCCTCGGCTATACTAACAATGTAATCGTCATCCAGCGAAGTAGTGTCGCTTACTGAATGTTTAAATACTTTAAATTTATACCCATCGTACCTGTTTAATCCCGATAAGGTGCCAAACCACATAAAACCCCTGTTATCCTTAAAAATACAGGTAACATCATTGTGCGATAAACCATTATTAATGTCAAGATGCGAAAACTGGAACTGGTTAGTTTGCGCTTTTAAACCGGCTCCTGTTAACAGCATCAAAAAAACTAAAGTAAAAATTTTACATTTCATAGATGTGTTTTTCGGGCCCGGCATCAATTATTTGCATCAATAAAACTTAGGTTTGTAGCAGCAGCATCCTAAAGACGTAACCAAATTTAATCGAATAAAAACGGGAATGCCCCCGGTGCGGATACAATTAGCATTTTTTCAACTTTACCCCTATATAAATACAGATCAGAACTGTAAATTACCTTTTTTTAAATTTTTTTTATAAGATAAACCGTTTACAATTGATTAATAATCAAAAATAACCGCAATTAAGAAGTCGGATGTAATACTATTTTTACATTTCTTGATGTGATATTAACCTGTAATGCGCAATAACCCCTATTAAATTGATGAAGATCAGCCAAATGCGCCGGTTAATTATGATACTTTTATTTCAATTATTAAATAAGATTTAAATGTTTATAAATTTCTTTAAAAAGTTTTGCCTTCCCGTTTTTTAACGATTAGTTAATCGCATCGACTTAGCAAACATCCGGCTGAATTTTTTGTAGTAAACAGGTTGTTATTATTTAGGGCAGGCATACCGGCATTATTAATGAATTCGGCAAACAAAATATCAGCATCTTCAAAAAAGGGAAACCGCTTAAAGAAAAGCGTAGGGGCTTTTTTTGCCAGCCTTTATAAAATTCATCTTTTTATACTCCGCTTTTTTAAAGAAGCCTTTTTGCCACCATTTGAGTTTAAGGAAGTAGTGCGGCAATGCTTTGAAGTAGGCGTGCGGTCATTCACGCTGATCAGCGTAACCGGTTTTATTGTCGGCTTTATTTTCACCAAACAATCCCGTCCATCGTTGTCGACTTTCGGAGCAAACTCCTGGCTTCCGTCTCTGGTGTCGATAGCAATCATGCGAGCCTTGGCGCCCCTGGTGACGGCGCTAATCGCCTCCGGCAAAGTTGGCTCAAGTATCGGCGCCGAACTAGGCTCTATGCGTGTAACCGAACAGATAGACGCTATGGAAGTTTCAGGTACTAATCCGTTTAAATATTTGGTTTGTACTCGGGTATTAGCAACCACCCTAACCATCCCTATCTTGGCCACCTATACCGCGTTTATAGGTCTGTTGGGCGGTTATTTAAACGTGAGCCTTAACGAGGGCATTAGTTATACCGCGTTTATTCAACAGTTTTTCCAGCCGCTGGTATTTTTGGATTTTACAGCGTCGCTGATCAAATCAGTTGTTTTCGGGTTTACGATAGGAATAGTTGGCTGTTACCAAGGCTATTATTCGAGCAAGGGCACCGAAGGGGTTGGAAAAGCGGCGAACGGAGCCGTGGTTACCGCCATGTTCCTGGTATTTATTGAAGAAGTTATTATTGTTCAGATAGCGGGTAACTTTCGCTGAGGCCCTGCTGCAATATGGAAAAAAGAAAAGCAAATATCGACTATGACAACACCGTCATCAGCATCAAGGGACTGGAAAAATCCTTTGAAGATTATACGGTATTGCGCGGAATCGACCTTGATCTGTACCAGGGCGAAAACCTGGTTGTGCTTGGGCGGTCGGGTTCTGGAAAATCGGTGCTGATAAAACTGGTATCGGGTCTTTTAAGACCTGATGCCGGAACCATAGAAGTTTTAGGAGAGGATGTGCTCGCATTAAACGACAGGCAATTGAGGGAATTGCGCATAAGGATTGGTTTTTCGTTCCAAAACAGCGCCTTATACGACAGCATGACCGTTCGGAAAAACCTTGAATTCCCCCTCGTTCGGAACCGAAAGAATATTACGCGCAAACAAATCGACTCGGCCGTCGAGACCGTGCTCGATGCCGTTGATCTGTTACACACTATCAACCAGATGCCGGCTGAACTCTCGGGAGGACAGCGCAAACGAATAGGGATTGCGCGCACGCTGATCCTGAATCCAGAGATCATGCTTTATGATGAACCAACAGCCGGGCTGGACCCCATCACCTGCACCGAAATAAACGACCTCATCAATGAGGTGCAACAACGCTACAAAACATCGTCCATCATTATCACTCATGACCTTACCTGCGCGAAATCGACAGGCGACCGTGTTGCGATGCTAATCGATGGCTTGTTTCAACGAACGGGAACCTTTGAGGAAGTGTTTGATACAAAAGACGAACGAATAAAACCTTTTTTTGATTATAACTTTATAAAGTAGAAATTATACCCATATATCATGGATACAACTGATAACGACAAAACCGATTCAACGAACAACAGAAAAGCAATTACGGTGGGTGTATTCCTGGCGCTGGGGCTTGTTATATTTGTGGTTGGCGTATTTACTTTGGGCGGCCAGCAGAAAAGCTTTGAAAAAAATATCACCGTTAGCGCGGTGTTCGACGATGTGAACGGCTTAAAAAAAGGCAATGATATTTGGTTCTCGGGCGTAAAAGTCGGAACGATCGGCGATATTAAATTTGTGGGCATATCACAGGTTAATGTAAAAATGAGGATCGATCAAAAGGTGCAGGAATATATCCATCTTAATTCGGGTGTGCATGTTGGCTCTGATGGATTTATAGGCAATAAAATAGTTGTGATAAGCGGGGGAAGCCCCGAGGCGAGGCCCATCAGGAACGGCGATGTTTTGCAGGCCGAGAAAGAGGTGTCAACCGATGATATGCTCAAAACCCTGCAAAAAAACAACCAGAACCTGCTGGCGATTACTACTGATTTTAAAACGCTAAGCAGTAAAATATTGGCGGGAAAGGGTACGGTTGGTGCGCTGCTCGCTGACTCTACCATGAGTACGCAACTGCGCAACTCGATGCGGAATTTGCAGGCGACAACGGCAAGTGCAGTTCATTTAGCCCAGCAGTTAGACGTGTTCAGCAAAAAATTAAACACCCAGGGGGGGCTTGCAGACAAACTGCTTACGGATACAGTTACCTTTAACCGGATAAAGGCTGCGGCAGTACAGTTGCAACAGGCAGCAAATAATGCTTCGGTGTTAACTGAAAACCTAAATAAAGCAAGCAACAAATTTAATACGACCGACAATGCTATCGGGATACTGCTTAATGACCCCAAAGCAGCGGCGCAGGTAAAGACCACTTTAATTAATCTGCAGCAAAGCTCCGTTAAACTAAATGACGACCTGGAAGCGGTGCAACATAATTTTTTGTTAAAAGGCTTTTTTAAGAAAAAGGCAAAGGCGGATAGTCTGGCTAAAAAGTGATTAGAGGTTGGAGATTAGTTTTTCATGTTAATTCGAAGAAAGACTTCCGAAGTTTCGAAAACTTCGGAAGTCTGAGCAGGTCATTTACTGTTCAGTTCTTTGGTCTTGATTCTTGACTCCTGGTTCTTTACCCTTCTCCCCTTCATTGGCTTTCTGCAGCTTTTTTAGCATTTCAGTGCCGATCAGGGCGTCGATCATTCCATTGCCGCCGCCATCTTTCCCGCTTACAAGGATATCCGGTACTAATTTGATACCATGACTTGCCAGGGCCTCCGCAACGCGTACAATGGCATATTGCTCGGTACCCATAGCGTTTGTTTTTTGCTTGGTTACTTCGGCTTCTGATAAACCAATAGCTTTAATCTTGGCGGCTTCTGCAATACCATTTACCTCAGTGGCATTCGCGTCGGCTTTTGCATTTACCGTTTTGGCTTCAGCATCTGCCTTGGCTATGGTAATGCGTACTTCGGCATCCGCTTTAGCGTTTATCGTTTTAGCCTCGGCCTCACCCTTTGACGCGGCAACTTTTGAGGCCGCCATTTGGGTATTGATCTCCACCTGTCTTGTCGATTTTACAACCTCCGGCTGCATATCGGCGCCTGCTTTTGCGCTTTCAAATTCCTTACGTTCTATTTGCGCGTTACGTTGAATCTCGTAGGTAACTCTTTCCTGCTCGGCAATTTTACGATCGGTCAGCGTTTTCATCAACGCGGCCGGCGGCGTGATGTCGCCAATCAGGGTATCTACGCCAACAACGTTGTAGTCATCCAAAACTCTGCTGATGTGCTCCTTTGCGTCAGTTTGCCTTTGGATACGATTCGCTAAAAATTCGATCACGTCGCTTTTTTGGGCCGAGTTACGGAAATAGTTGGCAATAGTAGGTTCCAGCACCTGCGACACCAGGTTTTTCATGTTACCGAAGCGCGCAATAACTTTTGGCGCCTCATTGCGCGGGATGTGGATGATCTGCGATACGTCGAGGTTAAAAGTAAAACCATCGGACGAACGCACAGTGATGGTACATAAGTTTTTGTCGAGTTCGTGCGCTTCGGTGCGGCTGTCGGCCCAGTTAAGAACGATATTAGTAGTCGGCACAATCTCGACTGCATGGGTATAAATATTCACGGGGTGTTTACCGGGGTCGAGCGGTTGCTCCCAAACGCCTTTTTCGTTTCGCTTCACAATGTTGCCGTGTTTAAAGCTGTCGCCGCTGGTGTCTTTGCCTTCAGGTCCGACGAAGGAGTTTACAACCCCCACATAACCGATTGGGATATAGATCATGTCAACCTGCTCAACGATCACGAACCAGGGATTAAGGTAATAGGTACCTGCGAGGATCACGTCCTCCTGCAAGCCTTTCATACCGCCCGCATTGATAAAAGCCATCGGGTCCTGAAAATTTTTATGACCGGCTACAGATATACCGGCTATTTCCCCCTTTTCAAGAGGTTCCCCATCCAGCGTGGTAACAATCCCTACTTTGTTCTCTTTTATTTGGGTGATGGGCACCATTACAATTTCAAACAAGAAATTATTGATACGATAACTGCCTGGTGTTAAAAACGCGGCCTGCGGACCCTTTTGCCCGTTATTATCCAAAAATGCAACAGCGTCCTGGAACTTATCGCAATCAACCGGCTTGCCCAGTACACGGCCGGTATCCATGGGAGCCCCATCCTTTGCCTTTACCAGGCCCAGGTTACCCTGTTCGATTATGGTAAACGGAGCCATGTCAATTTTATACTGCCAGGGCCACATTCCCCAGTACAAACCGGGAGCGAGCGCCCGAGCCTGCATACCTGCTTCACCATTGATCGCGATGATGCGGCCGTCGGGCAGCCGCTTAGTCGACGACAGGGTGTATTTTTTTACCACCAAACCGATACGGTCGTCCGGCACGATAACCATACCAAAAAATACCCGAAGTACAAATTTGTACATCAGTAAAACGGCTACGACAGGCACAACCCACCATAGCTCATAAACTAAATTGTTCATTTTTTTAGATTGAAATTTGTTTTTGATTTTTAACGGAACCCTTGAGATGCGGGCCCTCACGAAAACTTACAGCATTTATTTGAAGTGACCTGGCTGTATAGTATTGGTTAGATGGCACGGTGCTTACTTTGTTACGGGAATTGTGAAAAGAATCTGCTCAAATATGTTTTAATAGTTTGTCATTTGCAAAAGTTCCGGAAAATATCAACCAACAATTGTAAACATTTACTCGTGCGAAAAGGTTAATCTTAGTAACGGTGCGTTGATAAGTGCAAAAGTATTTTCATTATGAAAAAATCTAAAAAAAAGAAAGAGGGCGTGAAACCGGAGGTTCCGGAAAGCACGAAGAAGAACGGGCACGAAGAGCTTAAAATGGATTATCCATTAAGCGAAAAAGATGAGATAAAACTGGCTGAAGAGCGGATGCGGCAAGCGGCAAAAGACGAGTGAGCTGCAAGCCAGCAAGCAGCCCTCGCGGAAAAAATTCGCGACAAGGCATTCCTGACTATTGCCCATCAAAAATAACCAACTACATCATTTTGTCGTCCCGGTAATGATCAAGCTTTGCCTCGAAAAAAAATCGAAAATGACATTTCTTTTTGTTTAAATTCACCTTTCAAATAAACCTCAAATCGCGATGTTCATTATCGAAAACTACTCCACGGCGGTAATCTTCTGTGTGGTCACTATGCTGTGCTGGGGATCCTGGGCCAATACCCAGAAACTGGCCGCAGGCACCTGGCGCTTTGAATTGTTTTACTGGGATTACGTGCTGGGGATATTATTATTTTCGCTGATACTGGCGGTAACGCTGGGCAGCAGCGGCGGTGGCGGGCGCTCCTTTTTGGCGGATATTGCCCAGGCCGATGACAAAAATATCGGTTCTGCAATTATTGGGGGAATAATATTTAATGCCGCCAATATCCTGCTTGGTGCGGCTATTGCCATCGCAGGCATGGCGGTGGCGTTTCCCGTTGGTATAGGCCTGGCGCTGGTTATCGGCGTAATTGTAAATTATGCGGTTAACCCGGTTGGCAACTCGTCATTGCTTTTTAGCGGCGTGGCTTTAATTGTTGTGGCGATTCTTTTAAATGCTTATGCATACCGAAAAATGCAATCGGCCGGCAAAAAAACCTCGTCAAAAGGATTGTTGCTGGCGGTGGTTGCGGGTGTTTTAATGGGGTTCTTTTACAAATATGTGACGGCAAGCATGTTTGCTAATTTTAATGCCCCCGAAACGGGCAAACTTAGTCCTTATACCGCCGTTTTTATTTTTAGCGTTGGTATCTTGCTAAGCAATTTTGTTTTTAATACCGTCTTAATGAAAAGGCCATTTGCCGGCACACCTGTTGCTTTCAGTGCATATTTTAAAGGCAGATTCAGAGATCATATTACGGGGATATTTGGCGGCGCAATTTGGTGCCTGGGGATGTCATTTAGTATCATCGCATCAGGAAAAGCGGGGCCGGCCATCTCCTACGGTTTAGGCCAGGGCGCCACGGTAATAGCAGCTTTATGGGGAATTTTTATTTGGAAGGAATTCAAATCCGCACCTAAAAATACTTCGGCAATACTTAATTTGATGCTGCTTTTTTACGTTGCGGGTTTGGGATTATTGGTTTACGCAGGGGCGTGAAAAAGCAGATGGAAATCTTTACACAGAGCAAAATAATAATAAAACTAAGGAAGCTGCATTTCTTTTTTTTCTATGACGGACTTGACCATGCGTTAAACAGGTATTGACAATGGAAATTTTCAGTGACATACATGAAATCTTGAGGCAGGCGCGGCAAAATGCATATCGCAGCTTGAACGCAACGATGGTTGGCGCCTATTGGTTGATCGGCAAACGCATCGTCGAGGAGGATCAGCAAGGCGAAACTAGAGCTGTTTACGGCAAATCATTGCTGAAAGTGCTTTCGCAAAATCTGAATAAGGAATTTGGCAAGGGGTTTTCAGTTGATAATTTGCAGAATATGAGGCTCTTTTACCTGAGTTATCCAATTTACGAGACAGTGTCTCGTAAATTGGATAATAGAAGTTCGCAATTTCAAGAACGGCAACCAGGGGAATCGAAACCGCTTGATTTTCAACTAAGCTGGTCACATTATTTAATGTTACTATCCATCAAAGAACCCGATGAAAGGATGTTCTATGAAATAGAGGCAAAGCAAAATAACTGGAGTCTAAGAGAACTAAAGCGACAATACAATACCGGGTTGTTTATGCGACTTGCGTTGAGCAAAGATAAAGCCGGCGTTAAAAAATTGGCCGAGAAAGGTCAGCTTTTGCAAACCCCTGCAGACGCCATTAAAGATCCTTACATTTTAGAGTTCTTAAATTTACATGAACATTACCGCTATTCAGAAACCGATTTAGAAAACGCTTTGATAGATAAACTGGAGCATTTTTTATTGGAACTTGGTAAAGGATTTACGTTTGTTGCACGCCAAAAACGAATAACATTTGAGGACAAGCATTTTTATAGCGATCTGGTCTTTTATAACCGTATTTTAAAGTGCTTTGTTATAATTGATCTCAAAATTGGCGAATTACAGCATCAGGATATCGGACAAATGCAGATGTACGTAAATTACTACGACAGGTTTGTGAAATTGGCGGATGAATTCAAGACTATCGGCATTGTACTTTGCCAAAGGAAAAGCGACTTGTTAGTGGAATTGACATTACCCGAAACCAACGACCAGATTTTTGCCAGCCGTTACCAAACCATTTTGCCGAGCAATGAGGAACTGAGAAGTCTGCTAATCTCAAAAACAAACGAAGACAAATAATATGAAACCATATATACTGGTGATAGGAAGTTCAAACACCGACATGGTTGTTAAGGCCGCTCATTTGCCCGGTCCGGGCGAAACCGTTTTAGGGGGCACCTTTTTTATGAACCCGGGCGGCAAGGGGGCTAACCAGGCAGTCGCGGCTGCGCGTTTAGGCGCCGATGTCACCTTTGTAGTTAAAGTGGGCGATGATATTTTTGGAAGGCAGGCTGTTCAGCAATTTGGGCAGGAAGGGATAGATATTTCACATGTTATCGTTGATCCCCTGAACCCATCGGGCGTGGCCCTGATCTCCGTGGACGATAAAGCCGAAAATTGCATTGTGGTCGCTTCAGGAGCCAACGCAGCTTTAATGCCTGGCGATCTTTATCAAGCAGAACAAAAAATAAGAAACGCTGCGCTGATATTAATGCAGCTGGAGATCCCGCTTGAAACGGTGGAATATGTTGCAAACATTGCCGCGGAGAATAGTGTTAAAGTGATCTTAAATCCCGCCCCGGCTTGTGATCTTTCAAATGCGTTGTTGAGTAAAGTCAGTATATTGACACCAAATGAAACAGAAGCGGAAATGCTGACGGGAATAAAGATCGTGGACAAGGAAAGTGCGCAGACTGCCGCAGAATTGTTAGCTGAAAATGGCGTTGAAACGGTTATCATCACCTTGGGTGCAAATGGCGCATTGGTTTTTCATGCCAACCATTTTGACTGGGTGCCAACGCGCGCAGTGAAAGCAATTGATACCACCGCGGCAGGCGATGTGTTTAATGGCGCCCTCGCAGTGGCTATAGCTGAAGGACAAAATATAGAAAAGGCCGTCTTGTTCGCCAATAGGGCTGCCGCCTTTTCGGTAACTAAACTGGGCGCGCAGGCATCGGCCCCCTTCCGGCACGAAATGAACTAGCGCACTGACGGTAAGTGGACTTTATAATAACACCATTCGAAACTAGCAAACGCACCTAATATGAAACGATTATTTTTGCTGATACTGGCGGTTGGTATAATGTGTTCTGGTGCGAAAAGCCAGAACCGGCCCAAACTGTACGGGCCAATAGTTCCAAACAAAATAGCGGATAAATATGTCTCTGCCCAATACCAAAACATCGGCGGATACTTAGGTTACCGGCTGGATGTAAACCTTGAAAAACGGCTGTTAAAAATTGACTCCGCTACACTGTTGTCCGGCTTTAAAAAAAGGCCCGGTGCGCAGACGTGGATCGGTGAACATGTGGGCAAATTCCTTTTTTCTGCATCAAAAACCTACGCCTATACCCACGATGCCCGGATAAAACACCTGATGGACGATATGGCACGAAAGTATATCGCCTGCCAGATGCCGGACGGCTATTTGGGCACGTATCTCTACCAAGACCGCTGGACCGCCTGGGACGTTTGGGCGCATAAATATGCCATTATCGGTCTGTTGAATTATTATTCGGTTACGGGCTACAAACCGGCACTCGAAACGGCCGAAAGAGCCGCTGACCTGATCTGTCGGACCTTTGGCGATGAAAAAGGCAAAAGGGACCTGATGCTGGCGGGCGAACACAACGGCCTCGCTCCGGGCAGCATCCTCGAACCAATGGTAGACCTATATCGCTATTGCGGCAACAAAAGATATCTTGACTTTTGCAAATATATTTTCAGGGCCTACGAAGATCCCAACGGCCCGAAGATCATCAGTCAGCTGGAAAAATATGGCGATGTTACCAAAGTGGGGGACGCAAAGGCTTATGAAATGCTATCCTGCTTTTTGGGTATACTGAAATATTATAAACTCACGGGCGAGGGAAAATATCTCAGCCTTTTGCAAACCGCCTGGACAGACATAACGACCAACAGACTGTACATCACCGGCACCGCAAGCGATCACGAGATATTTAAACCCACAGGTGATCTGAAAGCCGAGAATGAAAATGACATGGGCGAAGGCTGCGTTACCGTGACCTGGATCCAGTTTAACCTGCAATTGCTGCAAATTACAGGCGAGCCTAAATATGCCGAGGAACTGGAGCGGTCGGTATATAACCATTTGCTGGCCGCCGAAAATCCGCAAACCGGCTGCGTGAGTTATTATACTGCCTTACAAGGAGCTAAACCCTATCGCTGCGATCAGGGTTACTCTTGCTGCCTTTCCAGCGTACCGAGAGGAATCTCGCTTATACCAGAGATGATCGGCGGCAAAATAAATGGTGTTTTTACAGTATTGATGTTTGAAAACGGCGAAGCAAATGAAAGCATCATCGCGGACGACCATTCGAAGATCAGTTTAAAAGTAAAATCAGTCACCAAATTTCCCGTGGAGGGTAAAGTTGATTTTATCATTAACCCCTCTATCAGCAAAACATTTACACTTGCCTTCCGGGTGCCACAATGGTCGGAAAACTTTATGGCAAACGTCGGTAAAGGCGCCTGGTCCGCTCAAAAGGGGCAGTTGCTAAGTATTACCAGGAAGTGGCATGCAGAAGATGTGGTTTCGATAACTTACGATATGCCTGTGCAGGTTCTTCCGGGTGGCTCATCATATCCAAACCGGGTCGCTATAAAAAGAGGTCCGCAAGTGCTGGCGATAGACCTGGGCCTTAACCACCAAATTACCTCATTGAATAATGTGACTTTTACAAAAAGCAGCCGGGATATAATGGACGCAAGTTCGGCATTACCCGGCGACTGGGACTGGAAGGAGGCTTTTTATCTCGACATGAGCATCAACGATATACCGCAAAAAGTAGTGATGGTTCCGTTTTCAGAAGCTGGGCAAAAAACGGCGAACCTGGAAGTTTGGATAAACAGGTAAACAATATTCCAAAAATTGACGAGTACGGAATAATACGAAATTTCCACTAAATACAAGAAGCGCTCACTTTCTCAGCCTATTTTAGCCCATACACCACAACTTTGTTCGAGAATGTTGCAAGGTAAACATGTCCGTCCACAATCGTCGGGGTTGAAAATTTGGCGTAGTTACCCACCGCATCCGCAGTGTTCTGATCGCTGTTCCAAAGCTCCTTTGACACATCATTAGCGTCGAAGGCACGTAATATTCCCGTGCTTACGGTGTGTTCTGCATCCCCCGATTTTGCGTAGGCTGCCCATAATATCCCTGTTCCCGCCGTTGTACCGTTTGATGAAACCGCTAACATTGCTCCGTTTTGTCCCAATGGTCCGCTTAGGTTCGATACTTTTTGATTGCCGGCATCGAACATATTGGTGCCCCGGTTAAAAGGAAAGGCGTGCAACTCGTCGTTTTCCGACCAAACGTACACATACTCGCCGCCCGGTCCTTTATAGTAAGCCGGCTGGCAATGCATATTTGCGTTACCATTAAGAGGGATATTTTGCTGTACCTGGTTCCCGCCTCCGGAGTAACCGCCCATATTGTCTTTATCCAACAAGTAAATGTTTCCGTCCTTAGCAGCGGTGAAATAATAGTTTGAATTGGGGATCAAAAAGGCGCCCGACACGCCATAATCAAGGTCATTGTTTTCAAGATTCTGGAAATTGGTTGGCGTAAAATAACTTTGTATTGCCAGGGTTGAGCCTGATACCGAAAGCTTTAAAGCGCTTTCCCCCCTGTTCCTCGGATTGGTTGGATCGGTAGTAGTCCCTACCGTTCCGTTTCCGGTTACCGTATAAATATTGCCCAGGTTGTCGGCCGCCATGCCATTACCGCTTTCCCAAATGCCGCCGTCACCGCCGTCGGGTGTATCGTTATAAACTATCTGCTGCTGCAATGATTTGGCATCATATCCCAATATCCAACCGTGGTAAGGCCCCCAATCGCAATGCGAAGAAAAGGTAACATACACCACGCCGTTCACAAGGGTAAGCGCCTGGCGCTGGTTATTGCGCTGCGGGTCAAAAAGTACCTGACCGCCTAAGCTGCCATCTCCCGTACCAGCCGTTTTTGCGGTAATCAGCGTTGGGCTGTTGGATTGCTCGCTCCCGTTTATAATATTTATAGCATGCAGGTATTGGACGAATGTAGTACCCGCCTGGTCCGTGCTCCGGGCCACAAAATACATAGTTTGACTCACGGAGTCGACAACCGGCGTGCCGACTATTCCGATGTTTCCGCTAAAATCCATGTACTGCCCGCCACAGGCCCCGGTCATGTCTGTGTTTTTTGGCGCCCGCATTCCAGGCGCCGAATAGTTCTTGTTCCAATATAAAGTCCCGTCATCGCCGTCAAAGGCGTATACCGAATTATTGACCGTGGCAACATACACTATGTTATGAGTGATGTGGCTTATGGCCACGCTGCCAACAACCAATGGTTGGGCATAAACCTGGTCGTCAACTGATAGTGTAAAAAGTTTACCAAACTGACCTGTGTTAACAGTGGTGGTGGTAAGCTTGGTTTCCTGGTTGTTTAATCCTGCGCGCGTGTTGTTATTACGCTGGGTAAAAACGGAAACATGCTGACTATTAGGTGGAGTAACCGGAGGGGGTGTTGTGTGTACAACCGCCGGCTTTTTTGAACAACTAAATAAAGCTAAGGTTGATAAAATTATAAAACAGGTTTTTAGATTCATAAAGTCAAACAAATATGGTTGGCTAATATAACCTTTTTTACGACTATTCGGGTGAGCGGCGAAAGCCTTCTTTGACGCCGGGCTTCGATAAAAAAAGACAGGATTCTATTACGGCGCCCGGTTGAAAATCAATGTTATTTTTAATACTTCGATATATTGCGCGCAGATATTTCATACATTTGGTATCCAACCTGGTAATTATGAAAGCAGGAACTTGTCTGATCGGTGCTTGCCTTTTGTTTACACTATACGGCTGTTTAAAAAAAGCATCCCCGCTGCCGGATACAAAACCTATCACCCCCGTGCCCGTATTTACGTTTACGCCATCGGTCAACCCTGTGACTACACCCGTAACCGGCACCTGGCAATGGATATTGACAAATGCTTCTGAAGGTGGCTTGTTCACGCCCGCAAGCACACATTCGAAAATGGCGATACAATTCAACACGGATTCAACCGTGATGGAATTTAGAAATGATACTTTGGTTTTACATGAGAACTACACATATGTAAAAAATTACCAGTTTTACGACGGATCCATCTCTGATGCCGTAGAAATGAATCAAACTTTTTATAGGCCAACCCTGAAAAATGATACGCTGAAACTCGACCTAATCGTTATAGCAGACCCATCTTACAGCGTGTTTAAGCGGGTTAATTAACCAATATTTGGGGAGCGATATAAGACAACGAGGCTGCCGAAAATTATAGCGTCAAACCCCGGACAATGCAATACTTCGATTGCCAATTTTTGCATCTCCCGCTCATCAATCTCTCTTAGGATGATACTTATAACCGGACCTTAATTGTTCTGATCGCCCGGTTGATTTTTGAGGATTGCGATAACCAAAAAGAAGGGCAAAAACAATTGCCAGGGAAAAAGCCATGTCGATGCTTATCATACCCAAACCGATTGATGCGCCAATAATAGCGCCAACCATGGCTGATTTGTAAGAAAAATCTTTAGGTGGGACCAACATTTTGGGAACCGGAGTTTGGTTTAGACCGTTAAACCGTAAATCTAAACAACAATTTCAACAACGCCAAATCATTCCAGCTCCAGCGTCACCACTGATTTTGCGGGCACGGCAACCACCAGGTTATCACCCTCCTTTTTAGCTCCTTTGAAGTTTTCAAGGTGAATTTTTTCGGGCTGATCAAATGTATTAATGTCTGTTATTTTAGCCGAAGTAAGGACCTGCCCGGTTACGGTTTTCCATTGCTTACCTTTCATACCCGTAGTAATAGTTATGGCGTTGTGGAGATCGAGGTTCACCAGCGATATATGAATTTTGCCGGAACCGTCCTGCGAGGCGGAAACGTTTATGGCCGGCAGTTTTTTACCATCCACAACGTAATCAGGCGTGACGATTTGTATCGGCAAATACCTTGCATCCTGGTGAACTTTATACATATCAAAAACATGATAGGTTGGGGTTAGCAGCATTTTTTCCTTATCGGTTAAAATCAGCGACTGCAAAACATTAATGGTTTGCGCCAACGCTGCCGCACGCACCCTGTCGCAATGGTTATTGAAGATGTTAAGGCTGGTAGCTGCGATCAGTGCATCGCGGAGGCTGTTTTGCTGGTACAAAAAGCCGGGATTGGTGCCGGGTTCAACATCGGTCCATACACCCCATTCGTCAACCACCAGGGCCACCCGTTTCTTCGGGTCGTATTTGTCCATAATAGCGGCATGTTTGGTAACCAGCGTATCCATTTGAAGGCACCGCTGCATCGTACCAAAATATTCGCTTTCACTAAAGCTGGTGGCCGAGCCTTTATGTCCCCAGTTGCCGGTCGGCACGGTGTAGTAATGCAGTGAAATACCCCACATCATCCAGTCGGGTATGTTTTTCATGATCACCTCGGTCCAGTTATAGTCATCGGCGTTTGGCCCGCTGGCAATCTTTTTGAGCGGTGCGCCGGGATAGTTTTTTGCAAAGGAGGCATAGCGTTTAAACTGGTCGCTGTAAAATTCAGGCGTCATGTTGCCGCCGCAACCCCAGCTTTCGTTGCCTATACCCCAAAAGGTTACTTTATATGGATCGGCGTGCCCGTTTTGCCTGCGCATTTCGGCTACAGTGCTGTTGCTGTTCGAATTGCAATACTCTATCCATTTTGACATTTCCTCAACGGTCCCGCTGCCAACATTGGCTGCGATATAAGGTTCACAACCAATAAGGCTGCAAAGCTTCAAAAACTCGTGCGTACCGAAGCTGTTGTCTTCGGTCACGCCACCCCAGTTGGTGTTTACCATGCGTGGCCGTTGCGCCGTAGGGCCAATGCCGTCGCGCCAGTGATATTCATCGGCAAAGCAGCCGCCCGGCCAGCGCAGGCTTGGTATCTTTATTTTTTTCAGCGCATTAACTAAATCCAGCCTTATCCGGTCCTGCTTTTCAACCGGCAGGGACTTATCAACCCAAAAACCACCATAAATGCCGTGCCCCAAATGCTCTGCAAACTGGCCGTAGATGTATTTGCTGATGATCAGTTTTGAAGTGTCACCGATGGAAAGTGTGGCGGCTTCCTGTGCGAAACAGGTAAAGCTTATGCTGGTAAGAACAATGATAAAGGCGTTTTTCAGGTTCATATTTTTAAGCTCGATTAATAAGTAGTTGTACAAGATTTTATTGGTTGGCTAAACGGGCAGACTTACGAAGTTTTAAAAACTTCGTAAGTCTATCGGTATCGATTTCAGCTTTCACCTTTTGGCCTTCGCCTCATTAAAATAAATGTACCGATAACGGTTTATAAAAGTAGTTAACAATTTTCTATCTACGCTGTCTATCTTGCAAATTCAATGAATTTCTTAACTTCGAAACAACATAGGCACCATGAAAAGATATGTCCTGCTAATCCTCATCGCCACTTTCCTTTATTCCTGCAACTCCTCCATAAACGCAGGTGATCTTTACGGGAAATGGAAGTACATTAAGGTGGAAAAGCCCCACGCCTACCCGCCGGATAGCGTGAGCACTTCTGAGCTAAGGGCACAGGCGCCTTATATTCAGTTCTCAAAAGACAACTTATATGTGATCATTTGGGGAGGCACGCCACTATCACACGGAAAGTTTTCTTTAGACGGCAAAAACATCCTTATAACCGAAGTACTGGCCGATGGTTCAACCAGGCAATTCCCTTTTTGGGTGATGAGCTTAAAGGACAAAGAAATCATTTTTGAGACGAAGGGTGATGATGGTTCGAGAGTGACGGCGGTGAAGGAATAGTCTGTGGTGAATGATTATTTCAGGAACTATGGATAACTATTTGTTTCCACTACAAAAAAGTTAGTTCGTGCTGCGAAAATATTCAATACCAAGTTTAATTAGATCTTTATTAATTGGACGATTCTAAAAATTTAAACGATACATATTTTGAATGATTATTTATATTCAGATTTCCTTCTAAGAGTATTTGCCCTTTCACTGAAGGTTTATCATTTTTAAATTTACCCGCGAATTCAATTGCTCCGATTTTTTTATTATATGTTTTGAAATGTAAATAATTGCCCGGGATAGAACAATCTTTAGATTCTCCGTAAATGATAGAACCGTCATTAATGTTAGCAAAACTCGCTGAAACAAGACACAATGAACTCTTGGGGTAAGGGAGAATGTCGATTTGATAAAATCGATAAGAATTGATAACTAGAGTGGTGTCCGTACAGGTATATTGATCATGTAAGGTAAATGAACTGTCAGTATCTGATGACCCAGAGTCGGTAGTTAAGCTTTCCGATTCGCTAGTTCTCGGTAAATGTTTTGTGCTATCCGGTTTTTCTTCTACAATTAACCCCTCTTCCAATAATTTTTTATAAAACGGGTCGGCTCTCATTTGAATTTTCTCAACAAAGCCCGATTGATTGTAATCTTCAATAATTTTATCAATATCACTTTTAAAAATAAAAGTGTGACTAAATGTTAAATTTTCTTTAGGGAACATTTTGAAATCACCGATGACATAATGAAACGGTAATGTGACAATCAAAATAATAAATAAAACAAAAAAGAGAGGAATGTAATTAAGGCCCTTTTTTAAAGGTTGGTTGTTAGATTCAGCATCATCCATGATAAGCATAAATATAGAAAATATTAATGCTTATTATCAAATTATCCGGTAGTGTCTCAGTTTGAAAATAAATAATTTTTATGCTTGACCGCTAATGTTTACCTTTGTGGCATGGCAAAAAAGCATTTAGATTTTAGTCAACTGGCTAAATCAATAGTCGATAAAGCGACAGATCAAAGCGAAGATACGCAAAATATAGCACCCGAAAAAAATCCTGCTGCGGTTGCGTTAGGCAGACTTGGCGGCTTGAAAGGTGGCACCGCACGGGCTAATAGCTTGACCCCTGAAAGGCGGAAAGAGATAGCTGCAAAAGCGGCTGCAAAACGATGGGGTAAATAAATAATAACCAAAGCACTAAAAGAATAATCTTTGATTTCTAATAATCGGAGATAGCGTTAAAAAGCAATCACTATTTTTATCTTCATAGTGGCACCAAATAAAATTAGTTACCCAATCAATAAAAATAAGCCCATTACATGTATGGCTTTCTGATGGGTGATCTCTTAATATAGTTGTAGTGCCTATCTCATACCAAAGTTTAATTTGTAAATAATCAATACAGCTATTCCCGCTTTTTACTTTAACGCTTCTATTGTCCCTTATCAATGCAACTTGCGGAGATGTTGCGATATGTGCAAGCACGGACTGCGCAATCATATAATTGTACAATTTATTTGAGTCTGCCCGAAGATGTTGCATAACCCTCTCTTTCGATACAGAAATTGCGCCTAAAATAAAATCAGGGTTTGAATTTATTAAATCCAATATCTTTTCAGCTACATATTTTTTGGTAGAAGCATCCATTGTAGATGCTTTAAATTCTGTAACTCTATTAATGGAGAAATGCTGGTATATATTCTTAACAAACCTATTAATTACAACATGCTTGTTTTGTGGTATAACTATATAAGCTATAGTTAGGTATCGACTTGAACCGCCATTTCTATATGGCAGGTCAAATTTCCAACCGAGATCACCGCTCTCATCAAGATAAACTTTTTTTGGCATGTAAAAAGTTTAGGCATAAAAAAAGGCAGTCCCTGAAAGTGGTGCACTTACATTGCACTTATGATAGTCTGTGACCGTCACACTTACTCAGGATTTACCCGCCTTATACAAAGGTATGTATAATAATACGAATTTTAAAGCAATTTGTTTAGTAAATTTTCAATGGATCGGCCTAAAATGTATCATAAAATGAAATATTACTAAAAAAATGAATCTAACAAATCTGTTTTATTTTTCTTTCATTTTCTTTTGTTAAATGATTTATTTAAACTGTTGTAGTGGCTTAAATAAATCTTCATAATTACCTACAATTATGCGTAATTATATTATAATATACCATAAGTGGGGAAAATAATCTACATTCTATTTTTTTTGTTTTTGCTATTGTTTTATTCCGCAAAGTGTTTTACCTTTACTGTCGCGAACTTTAAGATACTTTACATGAAAAATGTTTATTCCGAAGCTATTGATAAGCTGAAGCAGGATTTGTTTAAGCTTCATCCGGATGCAGAAAAAATATATACCTTAATAGACGGACTGAGTACCCTGGCCAATCCACCTATGACGATGTCATATCAGATTAATTATGGCAAACCAAATTATATCAGATTGGTTTTTGATAAAAACTCACCAGCAACCGAGCAGGTTTTATTTGCGCTTCGATATTTAAACCGCATTGCAAAAGCATCTGAAATATCAGCTGCAATCAGAGAATTTGACCCATCGTTTGATAAGGGCTTATCAACTCCATTTTATAAACTAAAAGACACGGGTGTAATAAGCATATATAATCCTACAATAACTCCAGAAAATCCAGATGGCTCAAACCATCAAGTTTACTATGGCTTGAAAGATTGGTTTGATGGGGAAAATAAAGTAAAAGAAGATTATTTAACAGAAGATTTACAAATAATGCAATAAAAAACCGTCTTACTTTCTTTGGAGGTGCGAACTTTAAGAGAAGACGGTTTTTAGAATTTCAAGATACTAAGAGGAATAAGAGTAGTATAATCTACCAAATACGCCGGACATTGGAACCGGATATAGCGGATGACCCGCTCTCTTATCCTTTTTTTGCTTACCCAAAGATAACTATTCCCATGGAATATTCATAGGGCGAAGCAAGATATTTTCAAAAAACGATGAAAATATTTTAACAAAATGAATAAAATGCTTGACCGTTCAAGAATTATTATTTATCTTTGTTTTATGAATAAGTTACCAATCGCCAAAAAAGTACAAATCATCAACATGCTTGTTGAGGGTATGAGTTTAAGAGCCGCTTCAAGGATTTCCGGCTGCTCAATCAATACAATTACAAAACTGCTTGTTGATACTGGTAAAGCTTGTCAATCATTCCACGATGAACAAGTGCATAGTCTTAATTCAAAAAGAATTGAAGCAGACGAAATTTGGTCTTTTGTCTACGCGAAGCAAAAGAACGTTGAAAGTATCGTTAACAGCGAAGTTGACAAAGCAGGTGACGTTTGGACTTGGACAGCCATAGACGCTGATAGTAAATTGATCGTTTCTTGGTTTGTTGGTGATAGGGACGCAGAAACAGCATACACTTTTATGAAGGACGTTAAAAACCGTTTAAATAACAGGGTTCAACTTACTACAGACGGCCACAAAGCTTATTTAAACGCTGTTCCTGATGCGTTCGGTTCAAAGATTGATTACGCCATGCTTATCAAGATATACGGTGAACCAGCGGGTACAAATGCCACTGATCGTAAGTATAGCCCCGGCGATTGCACGGGCTTTGAAAAGAAACGTATCATCGGTAAGCCGATTGCCGAACAGGTATCAACTTCTTATGTTGAGCGTCAAAACTTAACCATGCGTATGCACATGCGTAGGTTCACACGGTTAACCAATGCGTTTAGTAAGAAAATGGAAAACCATTGCTATGCGATTGCTTTACATTTCGTTTATTACAACTTCGCCAAAATTCATAAAACATTGCGCGTAACTCCGGCAATGGAAGCAGGGATAACTAAAATCCCTATGGAGATTGAAGATATTGTTAGGTTAGCGGATTAATAATAGATTTGTATAAAACGGAGGTTATTATGTCAATGTGGGGGGAAGATCATGACAGGAAAACGGCTCAATTCGATGAAATGGTTGAGGCTATTGAATTGAAATATTTCCATTTATTTGAAAACGAGAAAAGTCCTATTTCTAGTAAAGCCCCGGATAAACTCCATAACCATTTCCTGACAACATGGGATTCGCATAAGCGGACAATAGGATTTAGTAAGCACACTTATGTTCCAAAATATATTCAGGATGAAGTAATTGAAGCATGGAAATCCGTTTTCTCTGCTAAATAATTTTCAATTGCCTTTTTTAAATTATCCAAAGACATTTTAACACTTATCTTTTCATCAAACAAAAAGTTGAGTGTTATTAATTCATCCTGAACGGATAATGTTCCGTTTTTAACTTCTATTATTAAATAATTTTTTTTCAATTTTTTTGAGCATAAAAGTGTATCTTAGTGCGCACACTAACTCAAAAGGTGGCAATCAGTATTCCAGTACTGATTTATTCTTATTAATTACCGGGCGGTAATCTTGTTGATTTTGGGTAGTCCCAATACCCAAATGTAATTGTTTTTATCAAAAAAATCAATAGGAAAAATAAATGAAAAGATACTTTTTACGGCTTTTATACGCCATAGTGGGTA
>Ga0207132_1055_pt1 | contig 25637 bp, 22 predicted proteins | sample Alteio_BWMinHeat_14_FD_153554 | JGI IMG/M metagenome (GOLD analysis project Ga0207132, IMG submission 153554) | Enriched cells from forest soil in Barre Woods Harvard Forest LTER site, Petersham, Massachusetts, United States -... | ecosystem: Environmental > Terrestrial > Soil > Temperate forest >...
GGACAAACTCTATTCTCCATTAAAACCAAGGAAGCTGAAAGTATCGGCAATGCAGTAAACAAACTGGATACTTCTTTTAAATTCTCAGGTACCAATTCCATTAAAACAGGCGCCGGAGGGTTTATCAGCCAGATAAATCACCAATCTGGTGACTATGTCCAGGATGGTGAGCAGCTGGCTGTTATCAGTGATGAAAGCAGTTTTGTATTTATTATGGAATTGCCCTATGAATTAAAGCCCTATGTTAAGTTAGGTAGCGGGCTGGAATTGAAATTGCCTGATGGAGAGAAACTTCCCGGTCAAATTGCTTCCTTTATGCCCACTGTTGAATCCGTTTCTCAAACACAGAATGTTGTAATCAAAGTGAAACCGGCTCATTCAATTCCAGAAAACCTGCTGGCAAAAGTAATCATCCCAAAAATTATTCGCGACCATTCAATATCACTGCCAAGGGCCGCCGTTTTATCCGATGAAACCCAGACGCAATTCTGGGTAATGAAGATGACGGATAGTATTACAGCCGTAAGAGTTCCGATAAAAATAGGAATTGAAACAAAAGACAGGATAGAAATTTTGTCTCCCGCTTTTTCCGATCAGGATAAAATTCTGCTGACCGGAAATTATGGTTTGTCAGATACGGCAAAAGTCAGGATCGTTCAGACACAATAAGCTTATGAAGAATTTTTTTTATTCACATAAGAACCCCGTATCAGTATTACTTGTCCTGATTATAGCAGGAGGGATGTTTGCTTACAGTAAAATGCAAACGGCACTTTTCCCGGAAATCAGTTTTCCTAAAATAAAAATCATTGCAGATGCGGGCTTACAACCAGTAAATAAAATGATGATCAGGGTAACCAAACCCCTTGAAAATGCGATAAAACAGGTACCTGATCTCGAAACGATAAGAAGCACAACAAGCAGAGGTACCTGTGAAATTTCGGCGTTTATGAACTGGAATGCCAATATTGACCTTAGCCTCCAGAAAATTGAATCAAAAATCGCAGAGATAAGAAATAATCTGCCGCCCGAAACGCAGATTACAGTAGAGAAGATGAATCCGTCCATCCTTCCGGTTATCGGATACACGCTGGAAGCCCATAATAAATCACCGATTGAATTGAAGCAACTCGCCATCTACACAATCAAACCATTTCTTTCACAGGTGACCGGAGTTTCTGAAGTGCGCGTAATCGGAGGTAAAATGAAAGAATACTGGCTTGAACTCGATGCGCGCAAGATGAGTTCCTTAATGATTACGCCGGATAGCATCAGTTCTGCACTTGCACAAACTAATTTTATAAAATCCAATGGTTATTTATCAGATTATCGTTTTTTATACCTGACCACTACCGACGCAACAGTTCACTCTACTGATGATATCCGCAATATTGTTATACGGAATGACGGGAAAAGAATAGTGCATATTGGGGATATTTCTTCGGTGGTAATAAAGGAAGCAGTTGAATACACGAAAATAAATGCGAACGGAAGCGAAGGGATTTTAATAGCTATTATCAAACAGCCCAATGCCAACCTGATCGACCTGTCTGACCAGATGAATAAGAAAGTAACCGAACTTCGAAAAATTTTACCGGAGGGTGTGGGCATTCAGCCTTATTATGTGCAGGCTGATTTTGTGAAGACTTCCATCAAAAGCGTTTCTGATAGTTTATTAATAGGTCTTGCACTTGCAATCATCGTAGCCATTTTGTTTTTGAGATCTATCAAATCAAGTGCTACTATACTTATTACAATTCCTGTTACCATTTGTCTTACACTGATCGTATTATATGTAGTCGGTTATACGCTCAATATCATGACGCTTGGCGCCATTGCAGCATCTATAGGTCTTATAATTGATGATGCCATTGTAGTGGTCGAACAGATTCACAGGACACATGAAGAACATCCCGAAGAGCCGACCGTACCCTTATTGCATAAGGCTATTCATTACCTGTTACCGGCTATGGTAGGATCTTCACTTAGCACCATCGTGATTTTTTTCCCTTTTGTGCTTATGAGCGGCGTGGCCGGTGCCTATTTTAAAATACTGACCAATACAATGATCATAACCCTGATATGTTCTTTTTTTGTCACCTGGATCGGTTTACCCGTGATTTATCTTGTATTATCAGGTAAAAAAACGGGGAGGAATATCAAAGTGCATACATTGAAAAAACAAGCCTGGGTTTCATTTTTTATATTTCGTCCATGGATTAGTTTTATTTTGATCGTTGTATTTGCCGGTTCAATATTTTATGTTCTTCCAAGGCTGGAGACGGGCTTTCTTCCCGAAATGGATGAAGGAAGTATCGTATTAGATTATGCCTCTCCTCCGGGTACTTCTCTGGAAGAAACTGATCGTATTTTGAAGGAAGTTGAAAAAATAATTAAAACTGTTCCCGAAGTTTCTGCATATTCCAGGAGAACAGGAACCCAGATGGGATTCTTCATTACAGAACCTAATACCGGCGACTACCTTATCCAATTGAAATCTGACAGAAGCCGTACGACAGATCAGGTTATTTCTGATATCAGGCAAAGAGTTGAAGCATCCCAGCCCGCACTGCGCATAGATTTCGGGCAGGTCATTACGGATATGCTGGGAGATCTGATGACTTCCGTTCAGCCGATTGAAGTAAAAATATTTGGCGACAACCAGGAACAGTTGCATCAGCTTTCTAATCAGGTTGCCGATGTTGTTTCATCGGTGAAAGGCACCGCAGATGTTTTCAATGGGATTGTGATTGCAGGCCCTTCACTCACGATTATACCGGACTACAGTAAACTGGCGCAGTTTGGATTAACACCGGCAGGGTTTCAGTACCAGGTTCAAAACTATCTGGAAGGAAATACAGTTGGAGATATGCTGGAGAAAGAGCAACTGACGCCGATACGAATGGTATATCCAAACAGCCGGAGCAGCAATATTGCTGATATTTCCGGATGGCAGATTTTTTTGCCGAATGGCAAATTAAATCCCATTAATTCGCTGGCGACTGTAACGGTAAATCCGGGAGATGCAGAAATCCAGCGACAGGATTTACAATCCATGGGCGTGGTTACTGCACGTCTTGAAAACAGCGACCTCGGATCAGTGATAAAAAATATCCAGAAAGGGGTAAGCACTAAAATTAATTTACCCCGGGGATACCATATCGTATATGGAGGTTCATTTGCTGAACAGCAGCAGTCCTTTCAGGAATTGTTACTCATACTTATTGCTGCCAGTCTGCTTGTTTTTGGTGTTATTCTTTTTTTATTCAGGGAATTCAGCGTTGCTTTCATCATTCTTGCTATTTCCGTTTTAGGAATTTCAGGCAGTTATCTGGCATTATTTATTACGGATACGCCGCTGAATGTTGGTAGTTATACGGGACTGATTATGATCGTCGGAATTATAGCAGAGAACGCCATTTTCACCATTCTTCAATTCCGGGAAGCGAGGATGAGTAAATCGGTCGATGAGTCTGTGATATATTCCATATCAACCCGCCTCAGGCCCAAACTAATGACTGCTTTTGGAGCAATCATAGCTTTATTGCCACTGGCCCTGGGAATCGGAGCGGGTGCACAATTGCATCGTCCCCTGGCCATTGCTGTGATTGGTGGATTTGTGGCGGCCATTCCATTATTACTAATTGTGCTACCAAGCTTATTGAGACTTGTTTACCGGCGATCTGAAAAATATCCGGTCATTGATTAATTAAATTTTTAAAATAAAGTATATGAAAAAACACTCTCCGATTTTTAGATTTTTTGGATTATTAATCATGATAATCTCCATGAGTCCCTGGAAACTGTCCGCACAAGCCGGCAGCGGATTCCATGTTGCCAATGTTTTTCATATCGCCAGCTCAGGCGGCTGGGATTACATTGCAGTCGGGCCAGATAATAACCGGATCTATGTTTCTCACGGCACCCAGGTAAATGTGCTGGACGCAACTACAGGGGACTCTATAGGTGTCATACCTAATACGACAGGTGTACACGGAATAGCCTTTGTTCCGTCACTTGGTAAAGGATATACCAGTAATGGAAGACTTAACAATATCACAGTTTTCGATTTAAAATCAAACCAGGTATTGAGCCAGATTGTTGCAGGAACCAACCCCGATGCGATTATGTATGATGATTTTTCAAAACTCATCATTACTTGTAACGGGCGAAGTAATGATCTCAGTTTAATAGACCCATCAACTGAAAAACTGGTAGCAACCATTCCCGTGGGTGGTAAACCGGAAACAGCTGTATCCGATGGCAAGGGAAAAATATTTGTAAATATTGAAGACAAAAATGAGATTATTTCTGTTGATCTTAATTCACGTACAGTCTTAAATCGCTGGCCCCTGGCTCCTTCTGAAGGACCGACGGGTCTGGCAATTGACTTAAAAAATAATCGTTTGTTTGCAGGTTGTGAAAAGACGCTCGTCGTACTGGATGCGACGGCAGGGAAGGTAATTGCAAGAGTTACGATTGGAAATGGATGCGATGGAGTTGTTTTTGATCCATCATTAGGTTTTGCATTTGCGAGTTGCGGAGAAGGAGTACTCAGTATAGTACATGAAACGGCAAATGGAGAATATGCACTTTTAGAAAATGTACCTACTAAGCAAAGTGCAAGGACGAGTGCAATAGATCCAAAAACACATACCGTTTATTTACCGGCAGCAGAATTCCAGAAGAATGCAACACCTGGAACCCGTCCCCCGGTAGTGCCTGGTACTTTTCAGGTGCTTGTTGTTAAACGATGATGGTTGATTGTTGATCCCGCATGTGCGGGAACGGTTGACGGTTGATCCCGCACGTGCGGGAACGGTTGACGAATATTAATTTGAGATTTGCAAATTATGGATAGAATTTAGTTTTGGGCTTCCGGCTTTAAGCTTTAGGCCTTGAGCCTTCAGCTTTTTTCAATTCCTTAACGAAATGAGAATAACCCTTGTTGAGTAATTGACTATAAGAACTGTTTTCAAAAAACGCGAGGCTTCCTGAACTTTTATCAACCAGGGTGAGTTTCATCAGGTTTTCTTCATCCATGGAAATATCCACATCATATTTCAATAGAATCTGTTTTAGTTTTGTTGTGTTTCGCATATGATGAATAAAGGTCAGTATTTCAATCGAAACCCTGATTTTTGCTTTAAGCTTTACGCCTTAATCCTTGCGCTTTTTCAGATAACCAAACTAAATTAAAGTGAACCTGGAGAAAGAACTTCTGAAAAGGCAGACATTAACTCAGTGCAACCGTATTATAAAATACATAGGAGATAAGGACTTGAGATTTGCAGATCTGATGAAATTATTTTTTAAAGGAGAATACAGACTTACACAGCATGCAGCATGGCCGATGAGTTATTGCATCCGGCAGAATCCGGATCTTGCTAAACCATATTTTAAAAAATTTATTGATCAGTTGTCTGATACAAATGCTCATCCGGCGGCTAGAAGAAATATTGTAAGGCTTCTTCAATTTGTTGAAATTCCAAAAAGATTGCATGGAAAGCTGATGGACATTTGTTTCAAATTCATAAGCAATCCGGAAGAAGCCATTGCGGTCAATGCATTTTCCCTTGGCATACTCTCCAATCTGGCAGTAATATATCCGGAAATACTTTCTGAAATCAAAACGGTCATCGAAGCACGATGGGAATTTGAAACACCCGCTTTTCGCAGCCGTGCAAAGAAAATATTAAGGCAAGTATGAGAGTGTGAGAGTGTGAGAGTGCTTTACCCGCTTCTCGCGTCTCCCTTGTCAGCCCTTTCGGGGAAAGCGGGTGGGATTAGTTTTAACTTACTATCCTTTCGAGTGCTTCTAAAATACCATCGGCACCTGGATTGATGCCGACCGGAGAGAGATAACTCCATCGTATGATTCCTTCGTGATCTAAAACAAAAAGCGCTCTCTCACTGCGACCAGCTTTTTCATTGTAGACTCCATATTTCCTGGCAACTGCCCCCTTGGGTTCAAAATCTGCCAATAATGTGAAATGCAGGTTGCGGGCTTCGCGGAACGCTGCATGACACCACTTCCCATCAACAGAAATACCAAAAAGATCTGTATTATATTTTCTGAAATATCGCAGCATTTCGTTGTAAAGCGCCATCTGGTCGCTGCATACCGGGCTCCAGTCAGCCGGATAAAAAGCCAGTATCACATTTTTGCCCTTCAATTCATGCAAGGTTAGTTTCTTATCAGGCAGGGCGTCCAGCTCAAAATCCGGTGCAGGTATATTTATTCCCAGCATATTATGATTATATAATTATAAATTCAAAAGAAATACTTATTCAAGGTATTGAGGACTGATTGTTCTTCCAATTAATATCTGTGTTTATTGAATTTAAATCCGTTGGATGTGACAAATGACAAATCGTCGTCACACTAAGGAAAGGTTCCTATAAAGTTCCTTTAATTTCCCAATAAGGCTCCTGAGGAGTTGCGAAATTTTGAAATTTTGAAGAAAAGTCGGGTTGACTTGAAAAAAATAAAATGCAGAAATATTAGAAGATAAGGTGGAAAATAAAACCGGATGTAAGCCTGAGATTATTCGTTAAAAATTCACTAATTAAACTAGAAAACCCCTGAATAATCAGGGGTTTTAAGAAGTAGTTCGTCGGGGCGGCAAGATTCGAACTTGCGACCTCCTGGTCCCAAACCAGGCGCGATGACCGGGCTACGCTACGCCCCGAACTTCTTTCACCGGGTTGCAAAAGTAAGGGTTCATGATCAATTTAAGAAACGAGGTGAGTAAATTGAGCCTTATTCTTCCATCCAGGAAACTTTTTGCAGCGCCACATGTTCTTTTCCAATAATATTTTTATATAATTCCGGTCTCCTGGCTTTGATGTATCTGTAGCCGCCAGCGAGTTTAAGTTTTTCTTCTGAACAGGTTGCCATTACATATTCATCCGAAAAACTCCTGCACTCTGCAAGGATATCCCCAAAAGGATCCAAAATCATTGAACAACCGTTTTTAAGCTGGTCATCATCCATACCGATCGGGTTGGAAAATACAGTATATAAAGCATTGTCATAAGCGCGGGCCGGCAACCATTTCATCAGCCAGCTCCTGCCTTTAAGCCCGTCAAATTCGATACGCAGTGAAGTGGGATCCGTTTCCCGGTTTTTCCAAAGTGCGGGATCAACAAACCCGGCACCTGGTCTTGTAGAGGGTGTGCACATCGTAACATGTGGCATAAATAATATATCTGCACCCAATAATTTTGTCGCCCGTACATTTTCGATAATATTATTATCATAACAGATCAGAATGCCGCATTTCCATCCGAAAAGATCGAAAACGGTATATTCATTTCCGGGTTTGATATTTTTATTTACAAATGGATGCAGTTTGCGGTGTTTGGCCAGAAGCCCTGTTTTATCGACGCATACATAGGCTTTATAAATATCATCCCGATCATCTTTTTCAAATAATCCAGCAAGAAGAGTAATCTTATTTTTTTCAGCAATCGACTGTAATCGACGAATGCTCTCACCATTCGGAATAATTTCCGAAAGGTCAAGCATTTGTTCCCGCGATAGTTTACGTGCAAAACTATATCCTGTAATGGAACATTCATGAAAGGCAATGGCATCAGCACCATCCCCGGCTGCTTTTTTTGACAGCCGGTCAATGACGGATAAATTATATTCTTTATCACCTGATTTATTTTCAAACTGAGCGGTTGCAATTTTAATATGACGCATAATCAAGTATTATTTAGAATTCGTAAAGTTATCTTGCAATGCTTCTATGGCATTGGACAAATATACCAACGGCGAATTCCAGTTAATGGCGATCTCATTCGAGGCATAGGCACAATCGGAATCCACATAGGCTGTCTCCGGTTCATGAAAATCATAATGACAATGATCCTGCTCACCCGGGTTTGGACCCCCGGCAAGCAAGCCCGGAACGGGATCTTCAATACCGTCCGCTACAGAAGGGCGGTGATGTGGATGCATGGGAGAATGGCTGCCTATACCTGTGACAAAACAATAACCTGCTGAATTCCTTCCGCAGATATATTCCAGGTTTCCCAGGGCAGCATCCAGGTATGACCTTTCATGTGTAATAAAATAAACCTGAATAAGCAGGATGCCCTGGTTTGCTGCATTAGCATTGCTGCCCCATACGAAATCAGATCTTCGGCCTCCCATCACCGTTAGAAAAGCATTGTTCTGTGCATTTCGGATATATTCATCAGCCATTCGGATCAGCCTGGCGCGAATAGTATCGTTCATTAACCGGGAATCCTGTTTTTCTTTTGTCCGCAACAGGCTGTAATACCCCAGCAATCCGGTTTCCGACCAGGAGGGCAATCCAAAATGGTCATTCATATGGGATACTATGGTATCCTGATAATTTCTTTTTCCTGTTGTGACAAATAGTTCGCTGGCAGCCCAGAACCATTCATCCGAAAACTTTCTATCACCATACCCGCCGGTAATTATTTTTGGAGAATATAATTGATTCATGGCATTCTGATCGTATGCAAGACCAGGATGGGTCTGTGCCCATGACCAGGCTTTTTCAGCAGCATGCATACAACTGTCGCTCAGTCCGGGTAATTCTTTTCTATAATTTTTAAAAATTCGGGCTGCCTGAGCAGAAACCGCAGCCAGATCCAGCGTTGCTGCCGTTCCTTTCTGAACGACATATCTCGGTTGACGGGCCTTATCAGGCATGATCATCGGATCAAAGGAAGCATTAGTGCATTTATTATAAACTCCACCGTCTTCCGGATCCTGCATGCTTAACATCCAGCGCAGGTTGTATAATATTTCATTCAGAATATCCGGTATATGTTTACCGAACGGCGGAATATTTGTGTGAAGAGTGTCAAAATAGGATTTGAAATCTTCATACGCAGATAATAACGTGCCCATGCTGATACCTGAATTAACAATGTATTTATTATAATCTCCCGCATCATACCAGCCACCCGGAGTTGAAATAACAGTCCCTTCTTTCCTGTTATTTGAAACAGCCGATGGATGAATAATTACAGAATCGTCAGGATGTCCCGCCGAACGATTCCATTTTCCTGCATATACTTCTTCCAAAGGCATGGATGCCCGCTGGAAATAAAATGCTTTTAAGGAAGCGACTGCCGCAGGATGGTGCACTTTTTCCCTGATCTCAAATGGGAATGAGCTGCAGCAGTCTCCCACGGTAACCCGGTATAATCCGGTTTGAGTGAGGGAACTGAAATCAGCTGTCCTGGTTTGCAAAGAAGAATTATTTGATTTCCTGATGGCTGAGAGTTCGCCTCTGAAAACCGTGTCCGAATTTTTCTCACGAATCACATAAAAAGTAGTTTTATCCAGCAGGTAGCCGGAAGAATTATCGAATTTTCCTGTAAGAATTGCAACTTTAGCAGCTTTTGGATAAAATCCTTCCTGATCCAGCCTGATACCGGTCGGGTATTCCTGTGCACTGGTATTTTGTGAAACAAGGTATAAAAAACACAACAGGGATACTTGTAATTTCATATGAATTATTCGTCTGATGGCTCAGCAAAGATAGATTTTAAAACTATGGGCTTTGCTTCCGTAAATTTGGGTAAGCGGAATAAATCCGGCAACGTTTTACATATGAAGAACAGTGTTCTGAAAATAAATCCTTCCGATACTATAATGGTCGCTTTAAAAAACTTGCAGGCCGGGGAATCCGTTGATTATAACGGTGTCCAATACACGTTAAGGGAAAATATTCCTGCCAAACATAAATTTTACTTGTACGATGCGCCGACTGGAACAAACGTGATTATGTATGGTGTACTTGTTGGCAAAACAGTAAAGGATGTTACCGCAGGCAGTCGTGTTTCAACTGAAAACCTGAAACATGCTTCGGAAGTCTACGATTACAGGGGCGTGAAATATCAGTGGAAACCGCCAGATGCCTCAAAGTTCAGGAATGCACATTTTTTAGGTTATCACCGAAGTGATGGAAGAGTGGGGACTGCCAATTATTGGCTGTTTATGCCGACTGTATTTTGCGAGAATCGTAATCTCGATGTGATCAGGGAAGTGCTCCAGGATGAACTCGGCTATTCAGTAACTGAAAAATATAAATCATTTACAAGGGATCTTATTATCAGCATGCAGGAGGGGACAAATACAAAGGAACCTGCTATCCCTTTATCCTCAGCATATAATCGTTCCCGAATTTTTAAGAATGTGGATGGCATACGGTTTTTAAATCATAACGGAGGATGTGGTGGGATCAGGCAGGATTCGACTGTACTGGGAAAATTGTTGGCTGCATATGCCAACCATCCAAATGTTGGAGGCATAACCATTCTAAGCCTGGGATGTCAGCACTTACAAACTACAGAGTTGATGGACGGTATAAAAAAACTGAATCCCGCTTTCGAAAAACCGGTATATGTTTTCGAACAGCAACAATCACAAAGCGAGGAGCAATTAATACAGGAAGCGATCCGAAAAACATTTGAGGGGCTTGCAAAGATTAATCAATTCGAGAGAAAACCTGCTTCACTTGATAAACTCTGCATTGGAGTAAAATGCGGAGGAAGTGATGGATTTAGCGGAATCACGGCAAATCCTGCTGTCGGATATTGTGCAGATCTTCTTGTATCACTGGGTGGTAAAGTATTACTAGCGGAATTTCCGGAACTCTGTGGTGTTGAACAGGAACTGGTTGACAGATCAGTAAACGAAAGTGTCGCCCGAAAATTCATCGGACTGATGAAGGATTATGAAGCCTCGGCACTCCGTGCAGGATCAGGATTTCATATGAATCCTTCACCCGGAAATATCAGAGACGGATTGATTACAGACGCCATGAAATCCGCTGGTGCAGCAAAGAAAGCTGGCAACGCTCCGGTGGCAGACGTGCTGGATTATACAGAACCGGCTACCCGTGCAGGTCTTAGCCTGGTATGTACTCCGGGAAATGATGTAGAGGCAACGACTGGCCAGGCAGCTTCTGGTGCTACGCTGATTTTATTTACAACAGGGCTGGGAACCCCAACAGGTAATCCGGTCAGTCCGACAATCAAGATTTCATCTAACACTACCCTCGCCCGAAGAATGCCTGATATTATAGATATTGATACCGGCTCTATTATTGAAGGTGAAAAAACGCCGGAAGAAATGGGAGAAGAAATATTATCCTTTTGTATTCGTGTTGCCAGTGGTGAAATAACGCCCAAAGCGGTTCTGTTAAATCAGGACGATTTTATTCCCTGGAAAAGAGGTGTATCGTTATAAATATTTTAGTTCATGAAAAAATTTCTTGACCAGGATTTTTTATTGGATACGGGAACAGGAAAACGTTTGTATCATGAATATGCTGCTGATCTTCCTATTATCGATTATCATTGCCATCTGTCGGTTCAGCAGATTGCCGATAATCACCGTTTCGAAAACCTGACTGAAATCTGGTTGCGGGGCGATCACTACAAATGGCGCGCCATGCGCATCAATGGAATAGATGAGTCTTATATCACAGGTGAAAAAAATGACTGGGAAAAATTTTTAAAATGGTCTGAAACAGTTCCTTATACTTTGCGCAATCCACTCTATCATTGGACCCATCTCGAATTGCAAAGATATTTTAGAGTAGATAAAATCCTGCATGCAGGCACTGCAAAAGATATCTATGAATATTGTAATCAGAAATTACAGACATCCGAATTCCGGGTTCATGGTCTCCTGAAAAAGATGAAGGTTGAAGTAATATGTACCACAGATGATCCTGCGGATTCGCTGAATCATCATCAATCGATTTCCAGTCAATCTTTACAAGTTAAAGTGTTGCCTGCATTTCGTCCTGATCGGGCTATGGCTATTGAGGATCCTTTGATATTTAACAACTGGGTAGAAAGACTTGGACTTTCGGCGAATATTTCCATTTCTTCATTCCAGTTGTTTCTGGATGCTTTAAAGAACCGCCATGATTATTTTCATATTGTTGGGTGCCGGATCTCTGATCACGGAATTGATAGGTTTTACGAATCGGATTGGAAAGACGCAGAATTGAAAAGCATTTTTGAAAAAGTCAGAACAGGCAAAAAACCCGACAAGCCGGAAATTGAAAAATTTCAATCTGCCCTTCTTTGGCAATTTGCAGAATGGGATTTTGAGAAAAATTGGGTGCAGCAATTTCACATGGGTGCTTTACGTAATAATAATAGCCGGATGCTCAGCAGTCTTGGACAAGATACCGGTTGGGATTCCATAGGAGATTTTCCTCAGGCGAGGGCACTCTCTGCATTCCTGAATTCGTTGGACAAGAATAATCGTTTAGCGAAAACCATATTATATAATAATAATCCGGCGGATAATGAAATGATGGCCACGATGATTGGTAACTTTAATGATGGATCTGTTCCTGGAAAAGTTCAATGGGGTTCAGCATGGTGGTTTATGGATCAGAAAGAAGGTATGACGAATCAGTTGAATGCGCTATCAAATATGGCATTGATCAGTCGTTTTGTAGGTATGATCACCGATTCCCGAAGTTTTCTTTCTTATCCAAGGCATGAATATTTCAGAAGGATTCTATGCGGATTATTTGGAAAGGAGATGGAAAAAGGAGAATTGCCGCAAGATATGGACTGGACAGGCAAAATAATTAAGGATATCTGTTATTTTAATGCGAAACATTTTTTTGACTGGAATGACAAATAAGAGATATTAATAAATTAATCGCCATGGGAAAAATTCTGTGTTTTGGCGAACTCCTGCTCAGGTTTTCGCCTGCGGGAGAAGGCCAGTGGCTGAGATCGCATCAATTACAGGTTTATCTCGGCGGAGCTGAATTAAATGTAGCAACAGCTCTTGCTAATTGGAACCTGCCTGTTTCTTATTGCACGGCTCTTCCCGAAAATTATTTATCAAGAGACATTTTAGTTTCCCTGGACGAAAGAAAGATTCTTACGGATACTATTTACTTTTCAGGTGAACACATCGGTAGTTACTATCTGAAGCAGGGAACAGACCTGAAAAATCAATCTGTCATTTATGATCGGGCTCATTCTTCTTTTGCAGAACTGAAAACAGGAATGATTAATTGGGATCATATCCTGCACGATGTTTCCTGGTTTCACTTCAGTGCCATTAGTCCGGCTTTGAATGAAACCGCAGCTGCAGTTTGTCTCGAGGCTGTTCAGGCGGCTTCCAGGAGAAACATTATTATTTCCATCGATCTAAATCACCGGCCGAAATTATGGAGACAAAGAAATCCGCATAGTGTGATGGCTGAATTACTGCCATATTGCGATGTAGTGATGGGAAATATCTGGTCGGCACATGATCTTCTGGGTATCCCATTGGATTCAAACATGATTCAGACCAATGATAAAACGGCCAATCTTAAACATGCCCATCAGACTTCGGTAAAAATTCTGAAACGATTTGCACGCGTAAAAACGGTGGCCTGTACGTTTCGTTTTGAAGAAGGGGAGAGGGGTATAATTTATTATGCTTCTTTGTATTCTGCGCATCATTGGGCTGATTCATATTTATTCAGGAGTCAGGAGATCATAGATAAAGTAGGTACAGGTGATTGCTTCATGGCAGGTCTGATTTATGGATTATACACAAATCAGCACGAGGATGAAATCATTCAATTTGCAACAGCTGCAGGGTTTGGAAAATTTTTTGAGAAAGGAGACTCCACGAGTCAGGGTCTGGAAACCATTCGTTCGAGAATAAAGGAATATGCATAAGAAAGAAAAAATTATTCAGGCTATCATTCTACAGGGAGCGCTCCCATTATTTTTTCATCCTGATGAAGATATAAGTACACGGGTAACAGAAACATTATATGCATCCGGCATCCGTGTGGTGGAATATACTAACAGGGGTAAGCAGGCATTGAAAAATTTCAGAAGTTTAAAAAAAACCTGTAGTAAACAATTCCCGGATCTGATACTTGGACTCGGAACTGTGCAGGATGCCGGAACTGCTTTAAAAGCGCTGGAATATGGTGCTGACTTCCTGGTCAGCCCGGGATATTCAAAAGGACTGGCTAAAATAAGTTTGGAAAAAAATATATTATGGATCCCAGGTTGCATGACAGCAACGGAATTAATGCAGGCGCAGGAATCCGGCCTTGGCTTTGTTAAAATATTTCCAGCTGCTACGGTCGGCCCGGGATTCGTTCAATCAGTTAAAGAAGTATTCCCCGATTTGTTATTTATGCCCACGGGAGGAATAAACATTAGAAATCTTGAATCGTGGTTCAAAGCCGGAGTTTCCGCAGTGGGGTTAGGAAGTAGTCTGATCAGCAATTCTCTTATGGAGAATAAAGATTTTGAATTAATTAAAACCAATACAGGCGCGCTCTTAAAACAAATTGCCGCAATCAGATCTTCCTTATCATAAAATCATTTAACGATGCGGCAGCCGATAGGAAAATTCCGCTGGGTGGTTGTAACCCTGCTTTTCTTTGCAACAACGATCAATTACCTGGACCGTCAGGTGATAGGATTACTGAAAGACAGTTTGGCAAAGGATTTCAACTGGTCTGAGAAAGATTATAGCCGGATCGTTATGGCGTTTACCACTGCTTACGCGATCGCACTTTTGTTTTTCGGAGTATTGATTGATTGGATCGGAACACGCCTGGGCTACGCTGTTTCCATTATTATATGGAGCGTAGCGGCCATGTTTCATGCGCTTGCTTCTTCCACCCTGGGATTTGCATTTGCACGGATTGCTTTAGGTCTCGGCGAAGGCGGAAATTTCCCTGCAGCAGTGAAAGCCGTTGCAGAATGGTTTCCAAAAAGAGACCGGGCGTTGGCAACAGGCATTTTTAACAGTGGAACGAATGTCGCAGCTATTCTGGGACCGCCGATTATTGCCTGGATATATTCATCATTCGGATGGAGAGAAGCGTTTCTGTGGACCGGTGCTTTGGGATTTATATGGTTAATTTTTTGGTGGTGGCTATATGATATTCCATCAAAGAAGAAAAGAGTATCAGCTTCAGAACTTGCATATATAAAAAGTGACAATGATTCTTCAAAAGAAAATATTTCAGATAACGATAAAAAACTTATCTGGCCTGAGCTATTCGGTTATCGTCAAACATGGGCAATAATATTAGGTAAATTCCTGACGGATCCTGTATGGTGGTTTTATCTTTTCTGGATTCCTTCATATTTTAATACAACATATCATTTAAATCTTACAAGTTCTGCCGTACACGTATCCACAGTGTATGTTGTTGCCAGTTTCGGAAGTATTCTTGGAGGATTCCTTTCAGGATGGTTAATCAAACGGGGTTTACCGGTGTATAGGGCAAGAAAAATATCTATGTTCATTTTTGCATGTTGTGTGCTCCCGATTTTTTTTGTAAGATATACAACCAGTATCTGGCCGGCAGTTTGGCTGATCAGTCTGGCTGCAGCAGCCCACCAGGCATGGAGTGCAAATATTTATACGATTGGCTCTGACATTTTCCCAAAGAATATTTTGAGTTCTGTAATTGGTATTGCCGGAATGGCAGGTTCAGTTGGAGGAATTCTTTTTCCCTTTGTAATAGGAATCATTCTTGATCATTTCAAATTGATTGGATTATTGGGAACAGGTTATAATATCATTTTTGGTATTTGCGCAATTGCCTATCTGTTGGCATGGATAGTTATGCAGGCGTTGTCGCCGAAGATGGAATCATTGGATATGTATTATGAACTATGAGTTATGAGTTATGAGTTATGAGTTATGAGATATGAACTATGAGATATGAACTATGATTTAAATTAGTTGGAACCCTGTCACGTCCTAAAAAAAGTGAACATTTTTACTTTTATTTATTTTCAGATTTATTCATCGATTTTTAAGGTTTTTAAGCTGCCGTATGTATTTCGGAAGGTATTCGTAGTCCTAATGACCAGTGGGGTCGTTTTGTATTATAAGTTTCAATTGCCTGTTTTACTGCCTTTTTTGTTGTTTTAAAATCAGCCATCTCTTCATCGAGTAAAAACTCGTCTTTCAGGATTCCATTTACTCTTTCAGCCATTGCATTTTCATAACAATGATTTTCTTCCGTCATGCTGATCATAATTTGATTGTCAAGTAAAAGCTTTTCATATTTTGGACAACAATATTGGAAGCCACGGTCAGAATGGTGTATTACACTTTCCGTTTTTGGACATTGCCTGATAGCCATAGAAAGCGCTTCCATGGCGCTTTCTATGGCCAGACTATCTGATAACTTCCAGCCAACAATCATCCTGGAGTAGGCGTCTGTTATTAAAAAAAGATAGACGAACTTTTTTCTGGTTCTGATATAAGTTATATCACTGACCCATGCCTGGTGGGAGCTGTAAGCTTTTTATCTTTAAAACAGTTTTTATACTTCCTAAACCGGTGATAGCTGTTCGTTGTCCGCTGGAACTTCTTTTTTCTCTTTACCAGCAAGTCTTTATTCCTTAAAATATCAAAGAACTTATCGCGGCCTATACTGCTTTGCAGCTGCTGTAAATCTTCGTTCAGCAGTTTAAATAATTTCTTTCCACCCAGCCGCGGCTGGCATCTTCTCTGTCTGTGAACCAACTGAACAACAACACTTTCAGCAACCTCAACCTTTGTTTGTTTCTTTAGCGCTTTATAATATCCGGAACGGCCATAATCAAAGAATCTGCAGGCTTTTTCTAAGGCGTACCCTTTTCGGGTTTGTCTGTTTTCCTGAATGGCTTGTGTCCGAAATTTTTTTTTAAATCCGTTTTATAGTGCCTGTTTGCAACCTCCACCAGCGTCCCCAGCAGATCCTTGGCCATGGTAGCGTCTGCCAGTGCTATCTTCAGGCGCTTTACTTCTTCTTCAAGTTCCTTTACCCTGTCTTTTTCCCCTTTCATTTCTATTCGTACTATCTGAGTTAATAAATGGTTTTTTCCAAATTGCTTCACCCATTTTTGAATCGTACCACCGCCTTTAATATCATAACGCCTGCGGACCTCTACAAAGCTCGCACCTTTTTCAACTTCCCGAACTACTTTTTGCTTAAAGCTAATACTGTACCTAATCAGTACTTTTGATCTTGTTGTCATGGTTTGTGTCAGATTATTGTTAAAAAACTGTCCACTCATTTCAGGACAAGACAAAATTTCTCATAACTCATAACTCATAACTCATATCCCATAATTAAATCTACTCCTCCTTCGCAGTCTTTTTCTTCTTCTTTTCTTTATGATAGAGCTTTTTTGCTTTATCGATCAGATCCAGGTATTCCGTTTGTGACACATCATTTGGATCATAACTTGATTTGGCAATAAGTGCCAGCTCATCCCAGGTAGTTTTTTGCGTATAGACTGATTTTCTCAATAATCCGCCAAAAAGGGCAACAGAAGCGGAAAACCGGTAATAACCAGGGAGATCATTAAAAGGTTTAAAAACATAGGGAAGATCATATTCTTCCAGGTGACTTATAGTATCCACAGGAAGCTGATAATGCATCCAAAGCTTGGCGAATGACGAAGGATGAGTAACAGAGCCTGTTTCCAGTATTACAGGTTCAATTTCAATAAGAGACATCAATGAATGTCCTGAGCCAATTTCTCCTCCCTGAATCTCATTCGTGCTATCCTGAAGAGCAATCAGTTTATTATCAAATCCAATCAGCCGATAGCTTTTGACAATTGCAGGATCAAACCTTATTTCGATATAGGCTTCTCTGGCAACGGCATAAACAGTTTGAGCAAATTCTTCCATCAGAACTTTTTCTGCTTCTTTCTCATTATCGAGATATGCAAAATTCCCTTTCCCGCGATTTGCAAGTACTTCCAGCTTGGAATCCTTATAGTTACCCATTCCTACGCCGAGGCAGGTTAAATAAATATCGGATGAACGATAACTATTGATGAGATTGTTGAGTTCATCTTCAGATTGCTCTCCGACATTAAAATCGCCGTCCGTAGCCAGAATAACCCGGTTGGTTCCGCCTTTGATAAATGTACTTTTTGCGAGGCGGTAGGCAGCCCTGATGCCGCTTTCTCCCGGTGTGGCCCCTCCGGCTTCCAGTTGAGCAATGGATTCAAGAATTTTCTTTTTTTCGGTTCCACAGGTCGGACCTAGCCAAACGCCATTCACTCCTCCATACACCACAATAGATACGGTATCTATCTGACGCAGGTTATTTACCATCAGGCCGAATGCAGACTTCAATAGTGGCAGCCTGTTGGGAAGATCCATGGATCCTGAGACATCAATCAGGAAAACCAGGTTAGCCGGAGGAATCTTGTCCAGCATAGCCTTTTTTGCGCAAATATTCAGGTATAATAATTCATGTTCAGCATTCCATGGGCAAGATGAGATGATCGAATTGTAGTTGAACATGCTGTCATCCCCTGGCTGAGTATAATGAAGATTAAAATAGTTCATCATTTCTTCCAGCCTGATTGCATCCGGAGGAACTATATTTTCCATATTGATAAAACGCCGGATATTACTATAAGACGCTTTATTGATATTTACCGCAAATCCTGTTTCAGGAAATTTATCTGCCTGTACAAATGGATTTTCTACCAGTGAACTATAAGTTTCTGCGTCAACCGTCCAGCGTTCACGCATTTCCGGGTAAAGGTCTTTGGTTAAGGATAAGAGGCGGTTGGTTGGCTTTGGTGGAGGTGCAAATCTTGCCTTCAAAACTATAGTCTGATATTTATCTGCATTTACTGGAATTGTACTGGGGTAGAAGCCGTCCGCAATAACCGTTATTGTATCCAGGGAGCGTGGAACGTTAATACCAAATCCTCCCATATTCCCTGAATAATAGAGATATTCGCTGGAAGCAAGCCTGATACGGACATTACTCAGCGGGTTTTTCTGCTCATCCCTTATTTCACCCCGCAAATAGTACTGACAGTGGACCTTAAGGCAGGAGCACAAAGCAATCCATATGACTAGCAGGATTTTCAATTAGAATATTTTGGTAACTGAGCGTTCTATTGGTTACAAACGCTTTTTATTCAAAAAGCTGATAAATTGATGCAGTATTTCTGCCTCTTCCATTATAGTCCAGACCATATCCCACAACAAATTTATTAGGAATTTCAAACCCTGTGTAATCCACTTTAAGCGGATAAAGCGCTGCATCCGGTTTATGAAGAAGGGCAACAATCTTGAGGGAGGCCGGCTGTTGATGCCAGAGCTGTGGAAGAAATTCATTCAGCGTCTTACCAGTATCAACGATATCTTCCAGGATAACCACATGCCTGTCAAAAATTTCTATGTCGAGTCCAATAGCAGTTATTACCTGACCCGAAGATTTCATACCCTTATATGAAGCAAGTTTTATAAATGATATTTCAGCATCGATTGTAAGGGATTTAAACAAATCGGCCGCAAAAATGAAAGCTCCATTGAGAATTGCAATGAAAATCGGGTTTTTATCCTTGTAATCACGGTCCAGTGTAGCAGCAAGTTCTTCCACTTTCTCTTTTATCGCCTCTTCGGAGATATATGGTTTGAAAAGCTTATCATGTATTTGAAGGGTCGTCATAGATTTATTTAGAAGATGGAATATATTCAGGGAGAAGTATTTCCTATTCTCACACTGCCGGCATTTTTAAGCACGGGCTTTGCATTAGCCATTGATTGAAGGTATATCTTTTCTCCGGGTGCAGGTTCTTCACCGGTTTCCAGTCGGTTGAGCTCAAGAATACTTTCATAACGGATGCCTTCCGTCTGACAGATATTATACATAGTTTCTCCCTGCTGAACAATATGAAAAGGGGTTGATCCGATTTTACGTTTGCGTTGAAGAAAAATCAGTTGGTCATTATTCAATACATCTTCCTGTTTTAACTCATTGAATTCAATCAATCGCGCCAGAGGTATTGAATATTGATTTGAAAGAGAAAGCAGGGAAACGCCTGACTTCACATAAATTACCTTTGTTGTGTTGATAGTAAAAAGTCCTTCGGGATAAGATGCAGGAAGGGTGGGCTTTTGAAGTGTTGAATCAAAAAATCCTTCTATTATTTCCCGGTTTAGTTCTTTTGCAAGAGCACCGGAATCTATTTTTTCCGGCGGCAGTTTGCCCATGGCAATCAGACTATACTTCTGCAGATCATAGTCCTGAATAAGTTTAATCAGAATCTGTGAATATTTTATATTGGTGGCATAACCCGCTTTCTTTAATCCATATGCCCAGGACTCGTAGTCTTCCGGATTTATTCTGAAAAGAAAAGCATAACGCGGACTCTGGCTAAGAAAGTCAGAATGGTCGCGATAGGAATCCTGGGCTGCTGCGTAACTGCGAAAACATTCTCCTCTTGCATCATCATCGTGATATGCTACGGGTCCGGTCCAATTATCCTTGCATTTTATTCCGAAATGATTATTGGAAGCAATAACAAGATCACTTGTGCCTGCCTGTGTTTCGTGGATTCCCTGAGCAAGTATAATGGAAGCGGGGATGCCCGATCTCTGCATTTCTGCAATCGCCAGGAGCTTATAAGTATAGATATATTTATTTATCTGATCGGGACTCTGCGCAGATAGAAATCCTGCCGGCAGTAATATGATCATTAGTATCCGAAGTTTTAAATTCATCAGTACTCATTATTTTTTCCGGAGAAGATAAAGGCCGTCCCTTAAAGTAAGCATCATTTTTTCCACCCGGTTATCTGACAAAATCAAATCATTAAAAGCCTGAATCGCTTTTGCGCTTTTCCCTTTTACTTCTTCTTCAAAAACCTGACCATGAAACAAAACATTATCTGCCAAGATTAAACAACCGGATTTAAGTTTAGGCAATAAGGCATTGTAATAATCTATATAACCGGTTTTATCTGCGTCAATAAAAACGAGATCCCATGGTTTATCGATCTTATTGAGCAACTCTAACGCATTTCCGGTGTGCAAAATTATTTTATTCTCTGTTTTAGATTTCTTAAAGTTTTCCCGGGCAACCGAAGCAGACCTCTCATCTTTTTCCAGTGTATGGAGTTCACCACCGTCCTTAAGGCCTTTTGCCAGACATAAAGCGCTGTAACCCAGGAATGTACCTATTTCCAGGATATAAGCCGGATTCAATAATTTGCTGATAATTTCTAGGAATTTACCTTGTACAGTCCCGCTTAGCATATGAGATTCCGGATAAAGCCGGGTTTCCAGCTCGATCTGATTCAGAAGATCGTCCTCCTGCACTGTGTATTTTTCAGCATAGGCCTGCGCTTGAGGGTTTATTAAATCCATTTTGCGAAATTAAGCTTAAAGCCTAAAGCGTAAAGCCTAAAGCCCAAAGCCAAAAGCTATACATAAACAATAAATGAAACTAATCGTAATTGAAAAATATTATTATGGATCTGAAAAGAGGTTTTAGGCTTTAAGCTTTGGGCTTTAGGCTTTACGCCTTGTGCCTCACACTAATTAAAGTCAGGCCGATAAAAGTAAAAATGCCATTGATCAGGAGAAGTTCAAGGCCGATATGAAAGTTACCGAATATATATTGCTGGTATTTATCAAGGAAAAAACAAAGAACGGGTGACAAAGTACAAACCAGCGGTACCCAATTGTTATGGAGACTGCGGCGCGTAAGAATGGAAAAAGAAAAAAGTCCAAGTAAAGGTCCGTAAGTATAAGTGGCGACTTTTAATATGATACCAATCATACTGTCGGAGGAAATCCATTTGTACATCAGTACAAAAATGAGAAATACAAAAATGAAAACAAGGTGCACTCGCTGACGTATTTTTTTCCTTTGCTTTTCTTCAATTTTCTGATTCCTGTTAATGCCCAGGATATCGATGCAGAATGAAGCGGTTAACGCAGTAATTGCACCATCGGAACTAGGGAATAAAGCAGAAATCAGGGCGATGATAAATATTACCGAAATGATATTCGGCATATGATGCAACGCAAGTTCCGGAAATAAATGATCACCCGTAATTGAAAGATTTTCAGATGCAGCAAACAGGTGTAATAATCCGCCGAGGAAAAGGAAAAGAAATATCACCACCAGCATAATAAATCCCAGCACCACCATATTTTTTTGTGAGTCTTTCAGAGTTCTTACAGAAATACTTTTCTGCATCATTTCCTGATCCATGCCTGTCATGGTTACGGTAATAAATATTCCCGCGATGATCTGTTTCAGAAAAAACAATTTGCTGTTGGGATCTGTAAAGAAAATTTTAGAATATCCTTTCATTTGCATTGCCTGAAAAGCACCTGAAAGATTCAGATTAAGATGATGCAAAATAAACAGCACGCAGATCACCATTCCTCCGAGCATGCAGGTAGTCTGCAGCGTGTCGGTCCACACAATGGTTTTTACTCCTCCTTCATAAGTGTAAAGCAATATCATGAGAAGAATGATCAGCGTTGTGAGCCAGAACGGTACATGAAATTCTGAAAGAATAGCTCCCTGTAAAATATTTACGACCAGGTAAAGCCGGGCAGTGGCTCCCAAAACTCTCGAAAGAATAAAAAAAGCAGCACCGGTTTTGTATGAAATAAAACCCAGTCTTTCATTCAGGAAATTATAAATGGATGTGAGGTGCAGCCGGTAATAAAGAGGTAAAAGAACATAAGCGATCAGGAGGTAACCCAAAAAATATCCCAGCGTAATCTGAAAATATGAAAATGAATCTCTGGCAACTGCTCCGGGAACACTCACAAATGTCACACCTGATAAAGAAGTACCGATCATGCCAAATGCCACCAGCATCCAGTTGGAATTCCGGTTTCCGATGAAAAAGGATTCATTGTTTGATCCCCTGGAAGTGCGATATGCCACAAAGAGCAGCAGAACGAAATAAGCAACTACAAAAGAGAATAATAAAAGGGGAGACATTTCTGAATGTGAAATTAGTGATAGAAAATTAGGAAATACAATATTAAAATTTCAATTTTAGTTCCCCCAATCGGAAACATTCTATGAATATTGAATCAGTGGCAGTTTTTTGTGGCTCTCATAGTGGAAAAAATCCTTTGTTTACACAGCATGTCAAAGAACTTGGAAAACTGCTGGCAATGCTTAAAGTGAAACTGGTATATGGCGGCGGTCATAAAGGTTTGATGGGGACCCTTGCCGATTCGGTGCTGGAACATGAAGGCAGGATAATGGGAATTATTCCTGAATTGCTTATTGAATGGGAAGCACAGCATAAAGGTCTTACAGAACTTGCAGTAGTCCCGGATATGCATACCCGTAAAAAAATGATTTATGACCGATGCGATGCAGTAATTGTGCTGCCAGGCGGGTTTGGGACAATGGATGAAATGTTTGAAATCCTTACCTGGAACCAGTTAAAAATTCACAATAAAAAAATATATATTCTTAATTCAGACGGATATTATAATCACCTTCTAAAATTTATCAGTGGAATGCAGAAAGAAGGATTTCTTCAACCTGAACAGATTGAAACGATAAATTTCTGTACTACGCCGGTGGAACTATTCAATAAACTTAGCTGAAGCAAGGATGAAAGTATGGGAGTATGGGAGTGGAAAAAAGACTTCCAAATGCTGTATCAACGCTCATTTTTATATTATAACAACTCTAATTAAAATTCAGTGTCAAAGTTCCTCACTCCCATACTTTCTTAAAATCCCATCGTATATCCAAATCCATAAACGGCCTGGCGATAATAGGGAGAATATTGATTCTGAAGTACATCATACATGACGCTGATAGTAATTGCGCCATTACCACCAGTAGGAATTGCCGCTCCGCCACCCATCAGAAGAGAAGGAACAAACTGATTAACAGTAAATGAAGGTGCTCCCTGGTTTGTACCAATACCTGATGCAGTATACCACATATAATCTTCCTGCGGCTGAATCTGGATAAAAAACTGTCTGACAGGATATACCCTTCCAAAAATGCTCATACCTACATAACTCTGTTTGTAGTTCCAATACCCGTCATTATACCCGTAGTATGAATAATTAATACCGACACCCGCGGCAAAAAGTTCTGAGAACCGATATCCTACAAGCGGTGATACATTGACAATAGTATAAGTGCCGAATGCAAGTCCCAGGCCGCCACCAACAAATAATTTTGATTTATCAAAGCCACCCTTTCCATCTGAATCCTGAGCCATGGAGAATTGCATTATTCCCATTCCAATAATTAATAGTCCGAAAATTTTCTTCATAAAATCCTGTATAAATAGAATGTTAGTTTTTGAATGAAGGACATAAAGACTGGTGTTGATCACCATTATATTCAGGATAGTAACCAGGACGTATAATCGCAAATTCCCATGCACCGTTTCCGTTATTATATTGCCTGAGGGAAGAGGTGGTTACATCATATGTAAACATCATACGAATATTTTTATAAACGAAACCAATCATAGGAATGATCGCATCTCCAAAACGGTCATAGAGACCCCCGATCACCTGTTGTTCACCATCGCCTGATAAATTATACTGAACATTGAACCCGGCAACCAGTTCACTTGCATTTGCCTGAACAGTATAATAAGCCATCGGATTCAGAATGACCATATCACTTGTTTTAAAACTTCCATTAAGGAATCCTATATAACGTGGTGCAATAATATCACTATATCCTACCGGATCAGTATTAAAAAAAGATTCCCTGGGACCATTTATATGCTGAACGGAGAAACCTGCATTCAGATAAGTTTTTGAATTAGGAAAATATGTATAGTTCATACCCACCTGCATGTCAAAGTAGTTAATATTGGGATTGTCAATAACCACCATGGTAGGCACATTGGTATCGAAAAACTTTCCGTCGAATTGATCCGGAAATTTCAAATTAGCTGCATTAATCTGTTTGTTTACCCACCCTGTATTAAAACCAATAGATAACAAACTGGAGTATCCAACCATCTGATGGTATGCAATCGAAGCATATACCTCAGTAGTACTAAGACTGCTTGCGCCGGCAACATCATGGAGTATGGCTCCTCCAAGTCCAAGCCAGCCCGATTGGATACGGTTACGAAAAACCTGTGCGTCGCCCCATATACTCATAGTTTTGTATGGCTCTGACATGACGGAGGACCATTGGTTCCTGTAATTTGCACCCAGCCGATAGTCAGCATCCGGAATAAATCCCGTATTTGCAGGATTGGTCAGAAGTGGTTCATTGAACCATTGGGAAAAATGAAGGTCCTGGGCTTCCAGTGTTAATCCGCCCGCCACTTGTATTAAAACGCACATTAAAAAGTTTCGAATCCGCATCATCGGTACAGAGTTTCTGAGAAGGACTTACAAAGATACATTTTACCTAATTAACGTGATATCACCTGTCTTGGTTGTTTTCGATCCATCTACAAAAGTAGCTTCCAGCGTATAAGCATAAACTCCGATAGGTTGAGGATTGCCATTATAGGTTCCATCCCATCCCAGATAAGGCGTATTCGATTGAAAGACAAGCTGCCCATAACGATTGTAAATTTTCCAGTTCATAGTTACAATGCCAAATCCCCTTACCTGAATAACACTGTTTTCTCCAAACCTTCCCGGAGTGAACGCATTGGGTACATCCAATAGTGGATTGACAAGCGCAGAAACATCGTGACAGACCGTATCTGCACATTCGTACTGATTATAAGCGACCAGACATGCGCTTATAGTTCCTGTAGACTGGTATTGGTGAATCACTGTGTCAGCGGATTGTTTGTCCGTCGAATCAAGATCACCGAAATACCACGTATAGTGCGTGGCA
>Ga0207132_1056_pt1 | contig 25605 bp, 36 predicted proteins | sample Alteio_BWMinHeat_14_FD_153554 | JGI IMG/M metagenome (GOLD analysis project Ga0207132, IMG submission 153554) | Enriched cells from forest soil in Barre Woods Harvard Forest LTER site, Petersham, Massachusetts, United States -... | ecosystem: Environmental > Terrestrial > Soil > Temperate forest >...
CTTGCCGGCACAAAAGGGGACTGAAAGCGGACTGAGGAACAAAGAGCGCGTCAAAATAGCTTGTTTACTTTCAATTGCACGCGGACCAAATGGAACGCTAGAAAAGCGGACTGAGAGCGGACTGAAGGAAACTTTCCGATTCGGCGTAAGTCTTTTGGAATGATGGTGGCCAGGGACGGAGTTGAACCGTTCCGCGTGCTTTGCTATCAGCAAGTTGCTGATTCCACGATCCGCGCAATCCGCACACTCCGCTCAGATTGCAAATCCTGTGTGCATTTTGTGTGCAGTCGCTACCGTTCCAATCTGCCGTCCCATACCCGTTGTGCCTGGCTGTCGTTGCAGATTTCAGGAGTAAGCGTCAGACGAAACTCATGTTTGGTTGCGGATGCGGGTAAGCGTCCGGAGTGGACCGCATTGACGAGCGGTATGGGGTATTTCAGTGTCCAGATGGTCACGCTAGATCAAGTCCGGTAGCTCGTCGCGCGGAATCAGCAGACGGATGGATCGAGCCTGGCCCGGTGTTCGCTCGATAAGGCCATGAGTTTCGAGCGTCAAGATCATTTGGTGTACGGAAGGCGGGGAGACTTGGAAGTATTGTTGCATTTCGGACTCCGAAGGTGGGGACCCGTGGATTTTTCCGTAGTAGTAAATGAACGCCAGGTACTGGCCTTGCTTATCGGTATAGGGTCTCTTCATCGGACGCGCTGACTATTTGACTATTAGTGCTGGCCGGCCCAAGCCGTGGGTGTTAGGTCGGATAGGCACTGTAATTGGAGATTGGCCAAGCCCGGTAGTACGGCGGACAGATATTCGCGCACGGGTAGCTTGATCCGTCGACAGGTTTCGAAGATCGAAAGAATCGCTGCCACCTTCGGTCCGGCTTGTGGACTGCCTACGTGGATCCAGTTCTTCCGACCCACCGCGATTGGCCGGATCGAGTTCTCCGCCAAGTTAGTACTCAACTCCAACTCCGGGTAGTCCAAAAAGCGGATCAGCTTCGGCCACTGGCGAGGGCATATTCGCAAGCTTTGCCCAATGTGCTGCCCGGTAGTGCGCTGGCACGTGCGGCCTCGACCGCTGCCTTAATCGCCTCCAGGACTGCCGGCGCTTGCTCGCGGCGTAAAGCCTGGCGGGCTTCGAGATTCAAACCTTGCTCGCGAGCTGCGGCATCGATGGCAAACAGGGCGTTGATCTTCTCCACCATGGGCGTGGCCACCGCGTCTCCGGGATTCAACTTCACCACATTGGCAAAACCCCGTCGGCAATGCGCCCAGCATCCCGCATGGACCAGTCCCGGTCCACCCACTTTCTCGTAGGCCACATAACCATCCGTTTGCAAAATCCCCCCATATTTCCCAAGGAACTGCTTCGGGCCCTCTCGACCTCGTCCCAAACGAAAGTCGAACACCACCGCTCCCCCCGGACGACTGTATTGCCAAAGGTAGGCCTGATGCTTGTGTCCCCGTCGATCATGCATTTGCACTTCCACCGGCGTTTCATCGGCTTGCAGGTAACTTCCTCCCAACACTTCCTTCTTCATTGCCTCAACCACCGGCATCAGCATCTGCCCCACCTGCATCACCCAGCCATCCATCGTCGCCCGGCTCAACTCCAGACCGGTTTCTTGCTCCAGAGTCACGCTCTGCCGGTACAGGGGAAGATGGCTGCTGTACTTGTTGACCAGCGTCTGGATCACCACCCGATCGCTAACCAGTCCCTTTTCGATGATCCGCTTCGCGGCTGGCGCCGTAACCACACCACCTCGACCACAGCGACAGGCTCGCTTCTCTCGCTTGGTCACCTGTACGAAGTACTTGGCTGGCTCTACCTCTAGCTGCTCACTTTCCTCGTAACCGATAATCAATTTCTCTTGGCCACAAACGCCGCACGTACACTGTTCTGTCGGACAAACGATCACCTGTTCCACCCGCGGCAGGTGCGGCGGCAATGTCTGACGGCCAGGATGTTTCTTTGCTTTCCGTTTCCGGTGTATCACCACTTCGGTGGTCTCGCCGTTCAGCGGGGGACGTTCACTCTCGGCTTCTACCTCCGCCTGGCTGACGCTGGGTTCTTCCTCCAACAACTCCAACTGTAAGTTCGAAAGTTTCTCACTGCCCGCCCCATACTTCTCGATTCGCTTCAGCCGCAGCTGTTCTTCCAACGCCGAGCGCTGCAGTTCGGACCACTGCAACTTCTGTTGCAGTTGGGCAATCAGCGCCTGCGCTTCCGGCAGCGTCGTTGGTAGCGAACTATAAGGATGGAGCTCAGCACTCACGATGAGTGCTTAGTAGCAGAAAACGTTTGTGGAAAGCAATCGTTTTATGCAGGATTCATGCGGGGCGCACTCACTTCGTCAATTTCTTTCCGATACCACGGCCGTGGCTTGGCAGCTTGCAGATCCATGCCCCCGATCAACATCATGAACTCTTCCGGCGTGAGGCTAACCTTGACTTCTCCCGGGCTCACCTGCCGCCAACGAAAACACCCTCGCTGTAATCGCTTGGCACAAACCCATAGTCCACTTCCGTCCCAGTAGATAAGTTTCAGTCGATTGCGGCGCGCATTACAAAACAAGAAAATATGGCCACTGAGCGGCTCGCACTGCAATCGATCGCGCACCAATCCGTACAAACCCTCAAATCCTTTCCGCATGTCGGTTGCCCCCGGCGCCAGGTAGATGCGGGTCGCCCGCCCAATCCCAAACACCCTACATCCTCTCCAGCACTTGCACCAGGCGCTGCAAGGTGGCCGCATCAAAGCCGGCTTCCACTACAATCCGTCGCCTACTGGCCACGCTCACGCTGAGACCACAACCTCCAGACGCCTCCGCACCACCCTTCTTGACCGCAAACTCCACCGCTACCAGTCCACGGTTGCTCGCCTCGCTCGAGGCACGCACCTGGCTCAGATAACGACCGAGTGTACTCGGTGTCAGACCTTGGCGTCGGCAAAACTCCTTTTGTGTCAGCTCGCCGCTCTTGAACTCGCTAACGATTTGCTGGACCTCGGCAGGCGTACGCCGACGTCTCCTCCGCCTTAGCTCTTGTTCTTCGATCATCAAATTACTTCAGCACAGAACCGCCGTGCTGACTAGAATGCGGTTGGCCTGACGCTTACTTTCAGGAAGCCCCTTATTCTGCACAGGCTACCGGGATTTCAAGTTTGACAAAATCGATCCTGTCTCTGTTTCCAGCTCGTTGGGTTATGAGGGCAATTCCGCCCGCCACGCCATACCAAACCGTGCACCTAGGTACAACAAAACACTGGAAACCCACCTCTTCTCGTCTCCCCCGTTTTGCTTGGTTTTGCTCCCCGTTCACGGACAGAAGGCGGACAGTGAACGACCTCCGATGATATATAGGCACGCGGTTTCAGTTCAAGGTTGGGACGCAGCGCCGGGGTTACCCGAAGAGGGAGGCGGTCATCGGTTCTCGACCTGTCGCCTTCTCCCCTTGGATCAGAGAGATCCAAACAGTCTCTCCTGATCGGAACCTATTTCCCCAGCGCCAAGCTATGCCGCCCTCCCCCTACTGCGCTCCACCGACGTGGTTACTTTTCAATGTCGAAGTAAATCTTCGTGGTGGCGCGGTATTGGGCTATCTTCTTGCCGTCCAGTTCCATCTCTAATTCCGCCACTTGCGCCCACTTCAGGCCGCCAACGGTCTTCGCTGCTTCGGCTACTGCGTTCTCCGCAGCCTTTGCAAAGCTATCTTTGGAAGTTCCGACTACCTCGATAACCTTTTGCGTCATTACGGTTCTCCTTTGATTTCTCCCTATGGATTGTATCGCTGTGCGCCGTCATCGCACCCCAAGACCTTGCGCGTGATTGGCGGAATGTCCTCTGAGTGTAGAACTCGGAATCGGATCAGCGATCTCCTCGTCTAGCCACCAGAAGCGGCATGACGGCAAACACCGCAAGCATCACATAGTAGACCGTTCCCGCCACCGGGTCGCGGCTGGCAAAGTACTCACGAATTGTTAGCCCCCGAAGCCACAGCACGAGCGTGAATTCCGCGACCAGCACGAGGCCCAGCGCGACGAAACCCATGCCAAGTCGGGCAGGCGGCGTGGACGGCACAACGAGACGCCGAACTGTCCACCGCGCAGCGAATATGGTGATCACGAGCATGATCGGCGTTTCCATCAGTTCTGCCATTCTCGTCCCGACTCGCGGGACAATCCACAGCGTGCGAATGGTTCCAAGCACGAAGCCCGCTCCGAAGACGAGTGCAAAATAGAGGACGCCAGCTTTCAGAATTCGCATGACAGTTTGCTGCGTCTCGCTCACTGGGGTACTGCTCTCACTTCAGCCGACACCACAGCACGATCAATCCATTGACGACGAAAAGGATGCCGAAGATCGCCTTGTTGTGTCGAGCCAGCCAGTTGGGAAGATAAATGTCGAAGTTGTCCGCTCGCTCGCCTGTGAGGCGGGCTGCCACGTCTGTCAGCGGACACCGTCCCCTATTCAGGGCCAGCACGCCACACTCAGCGAGGATGATGGCAGTCAGGATCAGTGCCCAGTCGAAGCGACGCATGAGTCCCGCGACAGGCAGAGCCAGAATGCATCCTGCCAGCAAGGCCCAAACTGCCGTGTGCAGGAGCTTGATCGCCGTCAGCACTATTCTGTCCGCCTCTCATTTCGTGTCGATTTGGAGCCGCGCCACTCTTCCAGTGTAAAGCGATCCACGAAGCGATACGTGTGCTGGAACTAATCATGAGGATTTTTTGGACTGACTGTCATCGGCGAGGTAAAGAGTATCCCGCCAACGTGTGCGAACCGAAGATTACAAAAGTCTTATGCATAGGGAACGCTAGTGCGCAGTCAGGTCGAAGCTTGCTGGTCGCTTGAATTGACGGGCACGGGCGTATCCACCGCCGTTTTCTGCGCGTGCACAGGTCATGACCGCTATCCGAATTGGGCATGGTAGAAAGGGAGCGTTCGAGGTGCCATAATCTCCCCATGTGCGGGCGCTACCGACTGTCGAGGAGGAAGCAACTGGTTGACGAGTACTTCGCCAGCGTCTCAGGCGAAGAAGAATGGAGTTCCCCGCTACAACATTGCTCCGACTCGGTCCGCGTACAACCGGAATGCCGCATTAAGCCAATGAGGAATCGAAGTCGCACGGTGTTGTTATCCCCAGTTGTTGTTCTCGTGCTCGGCAATGCAGCGGCACGGATCAGCGGGCATCTGTGGGGTGTGTGGTCGTGGATTCCGGTCATGCTGGTCTACTGGATCACCCTCGCGCTCATAATGGCATTCGCTGGTGGACGGAGTGGGTACCGTCGATGGCTGCAACCGTCACACGGCGCATGGGGCTGGCGTCTTCTGTCACTCGCGACGACTGCGCTTTTCATTCCAGTGTTTAGCCTGAATTTCCGTTCTTTAAATGAGCGGTGGATTATCGGCGCTTGGCTCGCAATCGCTGTTATCGATCCTTGGCTGGAGGAAGGCTATTGGCGTGGACTGCTGATGGACGCAGCAAGCGGATGGCCGGGATGGCTGGTCATCGCGTACACGACAGTCTGGTTCGGACTCAGCCATCCCTTGCTGCTGGGGGTCAACGTCAAGGCACTTTCGGGTCTACCGGGCTTCTTCGGCACAGTTTTCACGGGCACGATTTGGTCAACGGCTTACTGGAAAACCCGCAGCTTGCGGTGGCCCATTTTCAGCCATTCTGTGGTCGATTTGCTGAGTGTGAGCGTCCTCGTGTTCCTGAACCGTGCCGTTTTGCCAAGATGAGAGTCCACGCGGGTCGCTTCGGCCCGAAACAACATCGGTAGCCATCGTCTGATGATCGTCAACTCCGAAATGTGACAATACTCGTCAGCTTGAGTTGCGGAGGAGTGCGATGATTCCTATTCGCGATCTATTCGAAGCCCACCTTACGGTGAAAGACCTGCAACGCTCGATGTCTTTTTTCGGTGGCGCATTGGGACTGGAACTCGCGCAGGTCTTCCCGGAAAGAAATGTCGCGTTCTACTAAAAGCTGGTTCGTGGGCTTGAACATGGACGACGCCGTTTGGGATGTGACGGTATTCACCAAGAACCGCGAGCGGCTGCTCGCTGGGGATATTGCCGAAGCCTTCTTCCAAGCGGTGCTGCAGCAAGCACGCGAGCGGAATCTGCTGTCGGATGAGCACTTCACCGTGGACGAAACGCTGCTGGAAGCGTGGGCAAGCTTGAAGAGTTTTCAGCGAAAAGATGGCCAGCAACTGGTTCCGCCGGACGATCCGGGCAATGCGCCGGTGGACTTCCACCGGGAGAAGAGGTCGAACCCGACGCACGAATCGAAGACGGATCCGGAGTCACTCGGGAACAACCGCCAAGGTGTCGTGAACGATCACATCTTCGTTTTTGTGACTATATTCTGCAGAAGCACGGACCCGCCGCCAAATGTTTACAGTTACTGATGCGGCTGTGGAAACCAATAAGGAGGTGACGGTCGCTATGCGAGTCCCAAAATCCATGATCCTCGGTGCGCTGGCCGTTTCGGGACTTCTCTTGGTCCTCGTCACCACATGCCCAGCGCAGGAACGCCACGTTGTAGCTACTGAGGCTATTTCCCGCTTTGCTGATGCACAGAGTAATGAAGGAGAGCACTCCAAGCTTCCTCCAAGCGCCTTGCAGATGGCCCGAATCATCGGAATCGAATCTGACATCGAGAAGCTCTCGTCTTTAGCTGCTGCAAAGGGAGACGGGGCAGCACCTGGTCTGTCTCTTGCGGAACTATCGCTTCGCCAGCAGATCACCGACGAGGTCATAGCGGCATCGCTCGATGTAGATTCCGTCGCGGCCGAAATCGACTACGAGCGGGAACAAACGGTAGAGCTGCGAAGTTTATGGCGTTACAAACGGGACCGTGCAATCGGTAGCACAAACCTCGCTGTCCTCGCGGCTGGCACTGGACTCGGCATTGTCAGTGGTCTCCTGCAGTTCAGCAAGACCACTTCAGGCGCAGGCAACGCGATCGGCTTTGCCGCAGGCGGGGTTTCTACTCTGTTCTCGCTCCGCAGCTTCCGGCAGGTACATGGTGGGAAGCGGCCGGCATGGGTTCTTCCTAACATGCTGGCGGAGTTTCTCGGCCAGCCGGAGGAGCAGCACAGCCACTACCCTGACGACATCTGGGTCTATCTAAACAGTGTTCCCTCAGGAGCAGCTTCCCAGGCTAGCCGAAAGGAGCAGATGTTAGCAGGATGGGTGGCGGCAGGTCGTATCGGTCCCCCGGATTCTCCTCACTGGAAGCGAAGGATCGCGCTGCTCACCAGCACCAACGCGGCCGACAAGGATCTCAACATTGAATTAATGAATGAACGAGCGGCGATGCTTGCTGATGTGGGGGATCAGGTCTCGTTGATGAAACACGATCTCGCCGATCTGCTTCGCGGGTTGAGACCGTAATGATCCCAAGGATCAGCCCGAGGCCAAAGACACGACCCTAAGCAAGATTGTTCATGGGGACAGGAGTGGAAGGGATGCGCCCATACGCAAACCGCTGCGCTGACACAGCACAGTTACGCGAGGGAAAGGCGATGAGGCAGATACACAGCTCCGCAGCCTTTACCCTGGTTATCATTCTGCTTGGCATACCGGCACGACCTCAGTCCGCTCCCAGCAGCCAGTGTCGGCCAGCGACCTTGCACGGCGGGTGGTCACTAACGAACTAAAGTTCCAAGATGACCACACCAACTGGATGTACCGACTAGAAAAAGAACAATATGGGAAGAAACAGGTCGAGGAAATCATTGAGACAAAAAGAAGGTTCTCTCAGCTGTCTCCTGTCTATTAACGACCGCCCCCTTACCGCGAAACAACAGGAGAAAGAGGACCAGCGTGTGCGGGAGTTAATGAGCAGTCGAAGTGCGAAGCGAAAATTGCAGCGAGCGCTGGACGCTGAGACCCTACAGGGGAGACGGTTGTTCAAGATGCTGCCTGATGCATTTGTGTTCAACTACGCGGGTGGTGAGGGAAACATGGTAAAGCTGAGCTTTAGACCAAATCCAAATTTCCATCCGCCCTCCCTGGAGGCCCGCGTTTTCCACGACATGGAAGGCGAGATGTGGGTCGACTGCAAACAGGAGCGACTGGCTGCGTTTAATGGTCATCTCACACAGGACGTGAAATTCGGACTCGGCCTGCTGGGACACTTGGACAAGGGAGGCCACTTTGAAGTTAGGCAGGCAGAAGTTGTCTCCGGCCACTGGGATATGACTACCATGAGTTTGGAGATGACAGGGAAGGCTCTCTTGTTCAAGAGCATCGGGGTGCAGAAGAGGGAAAACCGTCGGGACTTCCACCAGGTAGCCGGGGATCTGACGCTTACTCAAGCCGCGGACATACTCAACAAACACACAGCGGATAATCGCTAGTCGTGCTTGGTGACCTCACGAACAATCTACGGCGGTGTTTGATGAAGGGCTGGTGAATAAAGATCATCTGGATGCGGTGGCTCCCAATGTTCCGGTGTACCTGGTTCACGTAAGCGGGCACCTGGGGGTGGCCAACGGGGCGGTGCTGAAAGCCGCTGGCATTGACCGCAACACACCGGCTCCGGGGTTGGGTGGTTCTCCAGCGCTGAGAATGGAACAAAAGTTGAAATGAGGTGGAGCACACGCCTCGCCCCACCTCGAGCGCAGCCAGAAGTGGTAGTGGTGCAGCTTGAACTCCACCGGGCTGGTACCGGAATCTTGACTGTGCAGTCGTTCGACGACCTGAAGGACATCATAAAGCGGGTGGAGGCGACCATCGGGATCGGCGACGTATCTGGACCAGTGGTCGAGCATGTCTCGAGATTCGGGTCGAGAGTGGCGCGCCTGGTGAGATCGGCAGCACGCTGAGGAACAGCTTCTCTCTATTCGACGTCACGTACACCGACTGATACTGAAAGGCCTGATTTGTTGGTTATCTGAGGCGTGGCGGAAAGGCGACGCTGTCCATTTGGCAGTATCACGAGATCATCCGTGTATGCGACCTCGTACCGCTGCTTGTGCTCATAAGACAGGCTTTTCAGACAGGCTTTTCGCCAGGCAACGGGCGACCAAATCGGCCTGCTCGCGAACCTGCCTCTCGTCCACCGCGGCGGCACTGGCGGTGATCGCTAGCCTGTTTCCTTGCAACTTAACCTCGAACGGAGCAGTCTTGCGGGGCCGGTCTCCCGGGTTCGGGCTGGGTTGCCCCTTTTGCCAGCGGGTCGCTGCTCCGATTTGGGGGTCGAAGGTAACGGACACAATGCCTGTTTTTCGCCTGTTCTCAGGCGATTGTCAAGGGATCTAATTCTTCACAATGTGAGCTGTCTTGCTCAGACACGAAAGCCCGCTCCTGGCATTCTTTATTCTCCTGGATGTGTCAGAGGAAGTAACGAGCGCTGATTCGTAGTTCTCATTACTTATAAGTTGCCGCGGTAGGCCCCGATCAGGTTAGGTCTAAGCGGCCACATTCAGCGGCATTCTTCATCCGTGCGTGCCGCGAAACCTCCGGCGAACACGATTCGACCCTAAAAGCTCTCTCTTTGAAATTAGGGTGACACCTCGAGACGGATGCTAGGCGTTAGCCCGCGAAGCAAGAAAGGTCAAAGATCATGCCTTTAATTCAACTCCTGGAAGTTCTGATCGTGGTGGGTGTTCTCCTGTGGCTGGTGAATCGCTTCCTTCCCATGCAGTCATCCATCAAGTCAATTTTGAACGGCGTCGTGGTGATTGCCGTGGTTTTGTGGCTGCTGAATGTTTTTGGGCTGTTTCACTCCCTTTCCAATATCCGTGTTGGGAAAGGATGAGCCGATTATGAGCACTTCGTAATGCCGATTTACGCGCCCAAGACCGAGACTAAGCAGTAACACGGTAAACTGCCTCAAGGAGAATACTGTGAAGACCAAGCTCTTGTTAGCAGTAGGAATCACCCTCAGTTTGAGCGCGTTGGCTCAGGCCAATTCTCAACCCCTGGTCATCGAACCCATGGACCACACCCCGACATTCCGGGTCACCGTAGTCAGCCGCAGCGTGCGGGCAGTCAACTATAAGCATCGCGGCGGAGCCACCAAGATAGATTTCACCGGTACAGACCTGATGCCCCAGGCGAACGGCCAAGCCAAAGTAGAAAGCAAGAAGGGCTACATCGAAATCGAGGTGGAATTTGGCAATCTGCAAAAGCCCACGATTTTCGGCAACGAGTATCTGACTTACATCCTCTGGGCAATCTCGCCCGAGGGCCGGGCAGTGAACCTGGGCGAGGTCTTAGTGGGCGATAACAGCCGCAGTAAGCTGGATGTCACCACCGACCTTCAGGCCTTCGCTCTGGTGGTCACAGCGGAACCTTATTATGCGGTTCGACAGCCCAGCAATCTGGTCGTGCTCGAAAACGTAGTCCGCGAGGATACCAAGGGGACTACCGAGGCGATGAATACAAAGTATGAACTTCTGGAACGCGGTGGCTACACCCCCACTGGCTACAAGTTCGATCCGGTCGTTCTGAATACCAAGTTGCCGTTGGAATTCTTTGAAGCGCGCAACGCGTTGCGCATCGCGCAATCCGAGGGAGCCGGGACCTACGCCAACGACAGCTATCAGCATGCTGTCCAGTTGATGAACCAAGTCGATGAATATGCCACTCGCAGGCACATCGATAGAAAGCCAATGATCGCGATTGCCCGCGAGGCCGTACAGACCGCGGAAGATGCTCGCGCCATCACCGTCAAAAAGATAGACCAGGAGCGCTTGGAAAATGAACGTCAAGCTGCCGCCAACGCGCAGGCAGATACCCAAGCGCAAGCGGACGACGCTACCCGGCAGAAGAAACGGGCACAACACGACCAGGCTCGAGCCGAGTTCGCCAAAGAACGAGCAGAGTCGGACACAGCAAAAGCGCAAGCCGCGAAGACCCAGGCAGAGTCTGACGCAGCCAGGGCTCAGGCCGATGCCGCCAGGGCACAGGCGGATTCCGACCAGGCCAGATCCGATATGGCGAACAGCCAGGCTGCATCAGCGAATGCGCTCTCCGCAGCCCAGGCGGATGCGGACCAATCCCGCCTGGCCGCACAGCGGGCCCAGTTGAGTGCGCAGCAGGCGGAAGCAGACAAAGCCGCAATGCGCACGCGCTTGTCCGAGCAGCTGAATAAAATCCTTCAGACTCGTGACACCGCGCGCGGTCTCATCGTCAGCATGTCCGATGTTCTGTTTGACACCGGAAAGTACTCTTTGAAGTTAGGCGCACGGGAGAGGCTGGCGAAAGTCGCCGGCATTCTACTTTCCTATCCAGGGCTCAACATCGAAGTCGGCGGCTACACGGACAATGTCGGCGGCGACGGAATGAATCAAAGACTATCGGAGAATCGCGCCGCCTCGGTACGCGACTACCTCGTGCGACAAGGCGTAGCGACGAATTCGGTCAGCGCAAGAGGTTTCGGCAACACGCTGCCAGTAGCGACCAACGATAACTCCGCCGGACGGCAGCAGAACCGAAGAGTTGAGCTTCTCGTTTCCGGCGAAGCCATCGGCAACCCGGACAATACAACAACGGGGCGCTTGCAGTAGATCCTGACCGGAATGGAGGAAGCAGCTTTATGAAACTTACTAGAGTCATCAGCACGGCAGCTCTGTCCTTGCTTCTCGGAATCGCTGCTCCTGCGTACGCTCAGCAGGATCAGCAGGACGAAAAGCAGACCAAACACGAAGAGCAAGCCAAGCCCGAACGGCAGAAGAGCAAGCAGCAACAGCAGCAGGACCAGAACCGGCAGCAGCAACAGCGTGCCCAGCAACAGCAGCAGGACCAGAACCGGCAGCAGCAACAGCGGACCCAGCAACAGCAGCAGGACCAGAACCGGCAGCAGCAACAGCGTGCCCAGCAACAGCAGCAGGACCAGAACCGGCAGCAGCAACAGCGTGCCCAGCAACAGCAGCAGGACCAGAACCGGCAGCAGCAACAGCGTCAGCAGCAGCTACAGCATGCCCGGCAGCAACAGCAAGACCAGAACAGGCAACAACAACAGGTCGGGCGGCAACAACAGGAGCAGCAAGATCTGAACAGACAGCGACACCAGCAAGACGTGCAGGCGCAACAGCAGCAGGAGCGGCTCTCGCAACAGCGTCAGCAGCAGCTAATCGAACAGCAGCAGCAGCGTATCGCGCAGTACCGTCAACATCTGGATCAGCAGCAACAGCAGCAGCAGCGGCAGGCGATACAGCAGCAGACGGCGATGCTAAGGGAACAGAACCGTGCGTCGCAGTACCGTTTTCAGGAAGAGTACCTGGAGCGCATGCGACAGCAGCAAGTGCGGCTCGATAACGACCGTGACCACGATTACAATCATGATCCGTACTTCTACACGGCTCCAACCTATCGCTACAATCGCGGTGGCAGCTATTATGAGACGAACCAATACGGCGCAGACTTGCTACGTCGGTCCGTGAACTACGGTTACGAAGAAGGCTTCCGCACGGGAGAGGCAGACCGGCAGGATCAGTGGCGTTCCGACTACCGTGATTCGTATGCCTACCAGGACGCAAACTACGGCTACACGGGATATTACGTTGACCAGGACGAGTACAACTACTATTTTCGCCAGGGTTTTAGTCGCGGCTATGAAGACGGCTTCAGCAGCCGCAATCAATATGGTAGCTATTCGAACGGCTCGTATAGCGTGCTTGGTGCCATTCTGGGGCAGATCCTCGACTTCCAGTCGCTTCGCTAAATCTGGTGTAGCTACCAAGCACCGTTGAAAGGAAAGAGGCAGCGTATTGGCTAGACCGCAGACAAAAGAAGGGAAACTCACGGCGGCTGACCTGGCGAGCTATGGCATCGCGCCAATGCAGCCCGACGGACCCGAGCTGGTAAAAGGCCGAGAGCCGGAAACTCTGGATAGAACTCGGTCGACTTCAGAGCCTGTGCCTCCCGTCTCTGAATCGGAGACAGTGTTGCCGGCGTGCGCAATTTGTACGGATGCAGATGAAACGCTGTACGAAGGAATCAATAGCCAGGTCTAAACAAACGAAGGGGTAGGACACAATGTCGCGAAGCGTATTGGAAAGAACGACCGAACACATTGCCGCATCAGCTCACGAGGCTTCCCGTGCAACCAGTGCGGTTGCCGACGCAATAGAGGAGGGCGTAGGAGTAGTGAAGCGTGCCGCAAAACAGGGCGGCGATGCCGCGGAAGAATTCCTGGATGACACAACTCAGCGCCTCCAGCGACACCCTGTGGTAACTGTCGCGACTACGTTTGTCGTGGGCTTCACCGCGGGAGCCGTGATCGCCTGGATGATGAAACGAAGGTAATTCGGGCAAATGGAACTAACACCACCCTGCCGCCGACTGAGACAAAAAACGGGGACGGTGGCAACTGGCTAGATCGGGCCCCAAGGCCACTCAGCCCGCGAACGAACAGGCATTGCCGCTCACCTTTGTTCCGTCATTCTTCAAGATCACTTTGAGTGCGCCCTCTTCTGCCGCGTTGCCAAACGTGTCATACGCCTTCATGATGTCGTTCATCGCGAAGCGATGAGTTACGAGCTTGCTCGGCTGCAGCTTGCCCGAGCGCACGACCTTCAGCCAGCATCGGTGTTGTCACCGTGTCTACCAGCCTTGTGGTGAGCGAAATGTTGCGGTCCCAGAGTTTCTCCATGTGCAGTTCCACCGGCTTGCCGTGGACACCCACGTTGGCGATCCGTCCGCCGGCCGCGACAATGGCCTGGCAGATATCGAAGGTCGTAGGGATGCCGACCGCCTCTATGGCCACGTCCACCCCAGCCCCCTCCGTCAGTTCCATTGCGTGATGGGCGACATGCCCATCTGTGCTGTTGATCAGTGTGGTTGCGCCAAACTGTCTTGCGACCGCCAAGCGCTTGTCGTCCACATCGATCATCAAGATCGCCGCCGGTGAATAGAACTGTGCCGTCAGCAGAACGGCGAGCCCGACCGGCCCTGCACCCACGATGGCGACCGTGTCCCCGGGCTTCACTTGCCCGTTCAGAACGCCGCACTCAAAGCCAGTCGGCAAAATGTCGCTAAGGGATTGCCGCAAAATAACTTGAACAACTGACTACTTAGATTTCTGCTTTCTGGGCCGGATGGTATAGTTCCATTCGCCGTGAAATTTGTGGGGCTCAAGATTCAGAGAGCGCATCTGCTCGTCCGTTACTTTGACTTTCAGGGGATACTTGCGCTTGTCGAGTTTGGCTTTGACTATTAATCCAGTCTTGGTCATGGTTGCTCCGATCAGTTTCACAACCACTTCGTGGCTCACCAACGGCCGTCCTCGCCAGTTCATGCTGATGTGCGAAAAGAGCCGATGCTCGATCTTATTCCACTTGCTCGTCCCCGGCGGCAAATGACAGACCACCACCTCTAGGTTCGCTTCCTCCACAAACGATTGCAGCTCATACTTCCAGAGGCGAAGGCGATACCCGTTGCTGCCGCCACTGTCCGCACAAATCAAAAGACGCCGGGCTTGTGAGTACTGTTGCTTCCCCATCGAACGCCACCAACGGCGGATACTGCCTACGGCGAAGCTGGCGGTGTCGTGATCGCAACCGACATTGACCCATCCCTGGTTGCGGGCCAAATCATAAATGCCATACGGGATGGCTTTGGGCTCTTCCGGATCAATAAAGTCGTGAATCTGAACCTTCTCTGGTTTTCCCTGCGGCCGCCACTCTCGGCCTTTATTGTAATAGCGCCCAATGAGCTCTTTCTTCTTGGTATCTACGGAGATCACAGGATCGCCCCGCCTCAGAAATCGCCCAACCTCGCGGTTGAGGTAGTGAAACTGACGGTCCCGATCGGGATGATTTGCCCCTTCCTCCAACGTCTTCAGGTTGGCTTGCAGGCTGTACCCCATCTCCGCCAACAATCGGCCTACAGTGTCAGGACTGATCGGATTTCCTTCCGTGGAGAGGACGGTCGCTAGTTGTTGAGTGCTTTGACAGGTCCACAATAGCGCCGACATGGGATCCCCCCGCGTGCTCGATTCCACCAACTGCTTCAGGCGCTTAAGAATCTGCGGATTCTGGGCCACCATTCTCTTCCGTCCGCCCCCAGGAGTTCGCACTTGCTCCCGGGCGGGCGTGGCGGCTGGACGTTGGAGTTCTTCCAGTCCCCGATGAATCGTGCCGCGCGCAATCCCCGTGACTTGTGCTACCGCCGACACACCCCCGTATCCCAACGAACGCGCTTCCAAAGCAGCGGCCAAGCGAAGCTGCCGCTCGTTGAGATGTGGCATCAGCGCCAACAACCGATCTTGAAATCCCTCGGCGTGGGGCACATCTACAACATACAGAAGTCGACTAACCTGTTCAAGTTAATTTGCGGTGGACTCTAAGCATCACGAGGGCTTCTTCGTCTTCACCCGTCGGAAAGCTGTAGAGACTTCCGTCGGCGTGTGGGATGCGCGCGTATTCGGCATGAGTTCCGTCCAGGGTGTTGCCCAAAATCCAGCCGCCGTGCCGGCAATGCGAATACATGGCTTTTCTGCAGAAGTCGCACTTCAGGCAGGCAGTGACGCACGAGACGATGACCTTGTCTCCAATGTGAAACTCCGAGACGCCGGTTCCGATTTGCTCGATTACCCCAATCGCTTCGTGGCCGAGAATGCGGCCCTCAGTCACGGACGGGAGATCTCCCTTCAGAATGTGAAGATCGGTTCCGCAAATCGTCGAAGTAGTAATCCGCACAATGGCGTCGCCCGGATCGTGGATGGCTGGGCGTGGCTGGTCTTCCCAAACACGCTTGCCGGGACCGTGATAGACCAGCGCTTTCATGGTAGTGCGGGCGTCTGCAGTTGCGGCGCTCGTGGTTGCCAGTTCGAGTTCAGCCGTTGTCATTGATATTGCCTCGAATAGTAGATCAATCGTAGAGCGATCACAATGCCGCGACTGTTCAACTTTGCACATGAGCCATTCTGCACAGTATTGCGCTCGCAAATGAGCGATCCTATGGATGCTTCAAGAGAGCAGTTTTGCCAGTCAACCAGGCGGCCGATCTTCTCTCTTGGGGCGATCCAGCCCCTCCCACGCCCGCCCGGACCGAGGGCAGGTCGTCAGGGCCGGCCTGAATGGTGAGTCCCCGAACGCATGGGAACACTCCGGACTCAGGGCACTAGATTGGACTACGGGTGTGCAAATAGAGGAGAAGGAATGCTTTTAGCCAGCAAAGCCGCGTTGCCCGCGATTGTCTTCATATTGCTTGCGACGGGGATCTCAGGGCCACGCCCGACGCCGGTCGCTTCCGGAGCGAACCTCAGCAAAGAAGGGCCAGCGGTTTGGTCCCAGAACGACGTTGGGAAGATGCAGGACACTTTGCGCGACAAAGGACAATACCGCGGGAAGGTCGATGGCGTCTTCGGTCTTCGCACCCGGGCGAGCATTCGCGAATTTCAAAAGGCTGAGAATCTGCCAGTCACCGGGAAGCTTGATCCCTGGACGGCCGGTAAATTGGGAATCAGTCTCGAGCGTCGCGAGGAGACTGGCAACGAGACCCCGAAGGGTAAACCTTCGGCAGGCATAAAATGGGTTGAAGGCTCGAGGCGAAAAAGCAAGCAACTACGGAAGGCAGTCGAGACAGTCGTTGCTTCTGAAAGCGGCCGGTGAGACCGCGAGAACGAGTAAAAGCCGGTTCATTTGTGCGCGCGATTGCATTTCAAATGAGCCGCACTGTCGTAAGATCCGCCTTTCACCCCGAGGGCGGGACTGACCTTCGCGAGACGATATCGAGACCAATCAGGCAAGTCATTGGTTGGAGGCCGAGTCACGCTGCGGCATTCAGATGGTTGATCTGAGTGCGCGCGGAGATGAACGATTGTGGAGTGCTGTGATCTCTAAGTTCGCCGAGCAGAAAGTTAACTTCCCCACCGAGCAGGACGGCAAAACCGGAAAGGTAAAACCACTACCATAAGCCAATGGCGGCACCGAGCGTCCATAAGTCTTGTCAAGACTATCGAAGTGTCGGAAGTAAAGACCCAGCAGGTAGGACAAACCAATCCAGGTCATGACTGCAACAATTGCCCCGGCCAGGCTATCCCGGAAGCGCTGCTTCACATCCGGACCGAAATGGTAGAGTACCCTGTGCACAAAAAGTCTGCCTGAATTCTGCCCGACAGCTGATCACAAGAGGGTATGGGAAGGAACAGAACGCCAATCGGAGATTTCGCAAGTGCTTGCAACTGGTAAGAAATGTTGAACTTGGAAAGAGTATGGGTTGGACTCAAAATCCGCCGGTACTTAGTACCTTGGGGGTTCAACTCCCCCTCCTGGCACCAGCTTCAAAGCCGCTCTGAACAATGGTTTCAGGCATATTGGCTCCTTCGGAATTCAGCCCCAGCAATGACTTACCGCCTCATCTTGTGACCGCTCTGTGACCGGAGACGGGCGCACTCGAGCGTAGTAGAGGACAATTCAGCACCCACTCGCAAGACAAGACCGTTTCCTGGTTTGCTGACTGCTCGCGACAAACAGTTGAAGAAATTGATACGGAACACCCTGCGGCGAGGGGGAATTACGGCCCTTGCGTCGGGAGAGGGCAGCACCGACGTAATCAGACCGCCCCATGAAAATAGCGCTACAATCGCCCCACCGTGGAACTCAAACGCCTCATCACCCATTTCACCTATCGCATCGAGCCGAAGCCCGAAGGTGGGTTCATCGCCCACGCCACCGATCCCACAGTCCCGCCGCTCGAGGCCACCACGCGCGAGGAACTACAGCAAAAAGATCCAGGCAAACATCGCCGCCGGTCTAGCCTCGGAATTGCCAGGTCTGAAGCTCCCGCTCGAAAATCAGGAACTCAAATTCGCCTTCCACATCGAGCGCAATCCTGGAGGTGGGTTCGCCATCCATTCTGCCGACCCTAACGCGCAGCCGATTGAAGCAGCTACCCACGATGAGATCGAGAGTCACTTCGCAGAAAAGCTCATAGCCTTTGTGGGAAGGCACCTTGTGCCTGAGCTGTCGCAGGCTCTCGCCGGCCAGGGCAATTCGGGAGACATCAAGGTATTCGTGAACCGTAAGACGGGCTTCACCTTAAACGCAAGCTCCCACACCTTGAGACTCGGCATCGCGCGAGATCTCCCCTTCGCCAGCTCGATTCAACCCGATGATGCCAAGATGATAGAAGATGCGAAATTAGGATGCGCCAAAACAACGAACACGAACTTCGGCAGCGTTGGCGACACGATCGGCAACTCCCCCAATCACTCCCGAGACCAGCAGCAGTTGGACCATCTTCCTGTTCCTGTTGGCATTGCTCATCATCGGCGCGATGATGTATTTCTTCGTCCATTACCGCTGACCCATTCAAAGTTCATCATCAGCCCTCAAGTGACTTCCGAGTTGGCGATTCGCTCTAGCCACTGCGCTCGGCGTTACAAGTCAGTCGATTTGATCCGTTCTGCTTGGAAACGATTCGTTCTGATCATGCAACCATTACAATTTCATTACAGTGAGGCATTATGCGCCGAAGATCAATGGCTCGGCAAGGGCTTCGAAGAGTGGGCCGAAGAAGAATGTTTGTCCGCCTCTCCCGTAACCACTGGCGGAGCCGTCTTCTTCAATTGTTCAAGTTCGGCCTGAACTTTCGCCCAGTCTTTTGGCTTTCGCTCAGTCGCATATGGAGCATCCGGATGCCCAAAGAATTCCATAAGTTCGGCCCCGAACCTCGGGCGAAGCACCAGTGAAATCCTGCTTCGCCAGCGCGTGGAGCCACTTTGCATGCGTCTCATCGTTGAGCCGATATTTCCCCGGCCCCGTTATTTCACCGGTGTCAAAGTTGTCGTTGGGCAAGTCCGGCTGGCCGGTGCCTACCTGGCTTAGCAGCTGTCGGTAGCGATCCAGAGTCGAGTTGAAGCTCGCTTCGAACATTCGTTCCGTCTCAGGCGTAGGTGTTTTGAGCTGTAGTACTTTTAGGGGGCCGATCTTTGGCAGACTCCGAGCAAGGAAGGCGAGAAATCTTTCGCCAGCGGAGTTCGCGATTCGTGAAAGGCAGCGAGAATTGTCCGAGGACCCCGGCCAAACGCCAGAAGAAAGGCATGCCTTGGCCGATGCCATAGGCAACCTGAGAGTTTTGCGGAGAGATGTGGCTTCGTGGCGGGATCGGGAGAATCTACAAAGTCCCGAGGCCTGAGCCAAGGGATGAAATACGTTTCCAATTTTCCCGGAGTGCAGTAATTACCTGATGGTGCTTCTTGACCAAAACTGCCAGAGTATCGCCTTGAGTGGTCGGTCTTCTGGGTTCCAATGGGAAACAGCCTGAGCATTTTCGCGATCCTGCTCATTCTGCTGGTGATTGCGTGGCTGGGCGCACGTCTAGGATTTCCTAGACGCTAGACCCTCTCAGGTGAGCAATTCTGCACAGTATTGCCACGGTGAGTGCTGAACACTACTGGGCGTAGTTTCGTGGCGGCGTCCGAGACCGATAAAAGGAGGGGCACATGCGGATATGCCGGTATGTAGGTTTATTTCTGCTGGGCGCGGCCCTGATTGCACCGGCGGGGATGTTGGCGGGCAACAATTATCAGGAGGATCGCCATCAAGACGACAAACATCGGGACCGGGACGAAAGACATCAGAAGCGGTACTTCGACAGAAATCACAAGGATTACCACAACTGGGATGACCGTGAAGGCCGTGCTTACCAGCAATGGACTACCGAAAATCACCGCGACAATCGTGACTTCTCCCGTCTTAAGCGTCGGGAGCAGTCCGAATACTGGAATTGGCGTCACGCACATCCTGATGATGACAGGGACCGGCATTAGCTCGCCGGTTCGTTGGCGACAATATTCATTTGGATAGTGAAGGAGACAACAATGAGCATCTGGACGATCTTATTCGTGGTTCTGCTGATAGCTTGGCTTGGTGGTTTCACTGTGTTCCACGTAGCGAGCGGGCTTATTCACCTGTTGTTAGTGTTTGCTGTGATCTCTCTGATCTTGCACTTCGTCTTGGGCGCACGAACGGCCTGAGCCAGACTCATCGGGCACGAATCGGTGAAGTGCTGACTGCATCTTCAATTATTGGCGACACTATCGTCTGGAGATATCAAATGAAAATCAAGAAGCGAGATCTTTTTAACCTCCTGCTCGGTACCGGCCTTTATCTGGTTGATAACCTGCGTGAGCGTCTGCCGGACAACATGGACGAGATCAAAGGCAGAGCAAGGGAGACGTATGAAACTGCGTCCGACCGCCTGGGGCGCGCGACCAACGCTCTTCGCGGCAAAAAAGATTCCCAGATATTCGGCAGAATAGGTGCTCTGCTGGTCGGAGTGGGCATCGGCGTAGGAGTCGGCCTGCTGATCGCACCCGCTAGCGGCGAAGAAACGCGAGGCGACATCGCCGACAAGGTTTCGGACTTCGGCGACAAAGTCCGTGAGCGCACTGGGAAAAAGGCGAAGGCCGCAACTGGAACTCACGGCGAGTAGGGCTGAGAGTGGTTGGGCCTGGGGGCTCAACGTGCCACTCATAGAGGCGGAAAATACGTGGAGCTTTGTCTGAGATGGGTGGCGCGAGCGAGGAAGCAATGCTAATAATTGTTTTGATCGTGATCATCACCGTCGTGCTGTTGCTCGGGATGGATCAAGTCAGCGGTAGTCGACAAACGACCGATGGCCGACACCGGAAAGCGGCCGATGCTCGATTCCTGTACAGGTTTTTACACCGTCGGTCTCAGCGCCACCCGCAACCGAAGCCTTGACACCAAGGGGTTCCCGAGGGTGACTCCACATCTCCGACCAAAATCCCCGGTACTTTCGAGTGGACATTTAAAGTGCCGCTTTGCGGGGCGAGACTCAACGTTCGTCGTCTATTTCAGGCTGCTTTCTTCCTCCGCTTGACCTTGGCCCACCTCGCCCGTTGCGCCGCTGCAATCTTGCCCTCCTCGGCCAGATCCCGGCCGCGTTGGTCAACGCCCGCCATGTCATCCCAGCCGATCCCGAAGGCGGCATAAATCGCTTCAAGCACCGCGTCGAGCCGCTGCGGCAGTTCATGCTCTTGCGGGACTTCGAACTGAATGCCGCCGTCGCGGATCTTCGTCTTGGCACGCACCAGTCGCTGCCCCATCGTCGTCGGTGAGACCAGGAAGGCATGGGCAACACGCGCCGCATCCAGGCCGAGAACCGTCTGGAGCATAAGAGGCGTGTGCATGGCCAGATCGATCGCTGGGTGGGCGCATACAAAGAGCAGTTTCAGCCGTTCATCTGGAAACCCCGACAAGGTCACCTCCTTGGGCTCCTCCCTGAGGAGCAGGAGAGTGGGCTCGCTCGCTGCCGCTACTTGCCGATGACGAACAAGATCGATCAGGGAGCGGCGCGACCGTCAGCAGCCAGGCCTCGGGATTTTGTGGCACGCCGTCTCGCGGCCAGGTCACGAGTGCGGCGACCAACGCATTGCTGAGGGCGTCCTCGGCGCTAGCCACGTCCCGCGTGTGCGAGGAAGGGTATGCCACTAGACGGCCGTAGGACTCGCGGGCCACCCGCTCGATCGTCCGGTGAGTGCTCTCCTGGCCGCTTCCGCTCATCCCGTGATCCGGCGCTTGGTTGCAGGCGCAAGGGGCGCACCTCCACAGCACCAGCCGAGGCCGCAGGGCAGCGAGCTGCCCAATCGAGCGCTGCGTCAAGCGAGGGGAGTTCCAGTATTATGAATCCCCCCAGTTGCTCCTTGGCATCCGCGAAGGGGCCATCCTGTACGCGCCGCTTTCCTTCCTTAAGTCGCACTGTGGTTCCAGTCTCCGGCACTTCAAGCGGATCGCCAGCGAGGTAGGTGCCGGATTCGACGAGCGCCTTGTGGTACGCCCGCCAAGCACCGGTGTAGGGGTCGGTTCCGTCGCTGTCCCGCGCCGCAAAAGCTTCCGGTGATTCATAGACTAGCAGGGCAAATTGCATCAGATTTTCTCCTTTGGGAACTATTGTGAGCACCCTTGTGCGCCTGAACGTATGACGGATGGGAGGTGGCCCATTCGACAGATTTCAGGAAATCTACAGGAATTTCAAGAGGCGATAAATGGAAGTTATCAATCAGCAGCCCCTAACCTCCGGAAGACCGCCGCAGAATAAGGTAGAGTCTCTAGATGGCAAAGCGCGCACTTGCTCGACGACGTCCTCGCAAAGCCAAGCCCGGCACCAAGGGTCTCGATCCGACACAGTGCCGGTTAGAACAACCAGAAGGATCCGGCGCGGAAGCCGCGGAAGCGGTCGAGAAGGCTGGGGGCTGTGTGGTGGGTCGGTACAAGGAACCACTCGGCGGTCATCCGACGCTGCTCTCCATTCTCCCCATCGACAAGATCGAGCCGACGCCGTTTCAACGTGATCTCTCCGACGCTCACCACAAACGGTTGGCCGACGTTATCAGTAAGACGGGGCGTTTTCTCGACCCCGTCATCGCGGTCGTCGCGCCGGGCGGTGGCTTCTGGACCCCCAACGGCCGGCATCGTCTGGAGGCCATGCGCCGCCTTGGGGCCAAGTCCATCACGGCTCTAGTCGTCCCGGAGCGCGAGGTTGCGTGGCAGATCTTGGCCCTGAACACGGAGAAGGCGCATAACCTCAAAGAGCGTTCACTGGAAGTCATACGGATCTACCGTGGCTTGGTCGACGAGGATGGCTCGCGACCTGAATCCGGATTTGCCTTCTATCTCGATCACGCAGCACTTGTCACTCTGGGGGTGTGCTACGAACGAGTCGCGCGCTTCGGTGGCGGTGCCTACCATCCGATCCTGCGACGCCTTGAGGACTTCAGTGATGACACATTGCGCTCGGCCCTTAAGCAACATGAGAAGCATGCCTCAATCGTGCTGGAGCTCGAGGAAAAGGTTGCCGCGGTGGTCAAGAAGTTAAAGGAACGTGGACTGGTGAGTCCGTACTTGCGATCGTTTGTTGTTGCGCGCATCAACCCGTTGCGATGGATCAAGGGCGAACCTCCACCTCTGGAAGATGTACTTAAGACAATGCGCGAGCGTGTCGCGAAGTTCAACGTCGAGAAGATCAAGCCTCAGGATCTTGCCGGCGCCGCCGGTCCGCCCGACGAAGAAACATAGGAGAGAGGCCACGAATGACAACCTCATCCGACAGAAAACATGCGGGTCCCGGGCCAGCGAGTGATGAGCCTCCGGTCCCCGAGCCCACGTTCGCCGAGCGTGCGCGTACATTGGTGTATTTGAGCCGCATGGGGAGCCTCTCGACCCTGTCGCGAAAACAGCCAGGGTTCCCATTCGGGTCCGTAATGCCCTACGGGTTGGACAATCACGGCCGTCCCATCTTCCTTATCAGCACAATGGCCATGCACACGCAGAACATGCTGGCCGACCCTCGCGCCAGCTTGCTTGTTACCCAGCGGGACACCGACGGCGAACCGCTCGGCGCATCGAGGGTCACGCTCGTAGGAAATGCTCTGCCGGTACCGAACACTGAGTTGGCCGAGGCTCGTAAGCTCTACCTGGAGCGTCATGCCAACAGCCAGTATTGGGTAGATTTTGAAGACTTTTCGTTCTACCGCATGAATGTAGTGGATGTTTATTACGTGGGCGGCTTCGGCGTGATGGGCTGGGTATCGGACTCAGAGTATGACCGCAGCCGACCAGATCCCCTCGCTGACTCAATGGCCGAGGTCATTCAGCACATGAACGCCGACCATAAGGATGCGCTCGTCTCGCTTGCTCGGAAATTTGCTCGCATCGAGTCATCGGATGCGACGATGACCGCAGTCGATCGCCTCGGTTTTCATGTCCGATTGAAAACCTCGGATGGCATGCGTGGTGCCCGCATCGCATTCTTGAGGGAGGTAAGCAATCCGGCTGAGACTCGGAAAGTGTTGGTGGAAATGGTGAAACAGGCACGCTCGCAGGCCGAATGAATTCTAAATCTGGCCTACAGCTGGCACACCGGACTACCCAAAAGCCCAGCAACACCGCGGGTTTCGGCTGATTGGCAGTCAGTCGGCTCGCCGCCGGGATCCAGTCGAGTGTCAAGGTCTATTGTAACGGTAAGGCGAGGTGATTCAAGACATCTCTCCTTACGACCTTTTCTAAAGCATGCGTGTCATATTTGAGCCACTCGTTGGATACGCAAACAGCATGTGCTTTAAATCGGTGGCCCGCATCCCGGAACGGATGGCAAGCGCGAAGAGATTGATGACTTCACTGGCCTCGCTCCCAAGAATATGTGCGCCCAGAACGCGGTCTGTGCCTTCCTCCACGAGCACTTTGTAGCCGGAATATGTTTCCGCAACCCGCCGCGACGAATACCAGGCCGAGGTCATCTCCTTCTTGACCCTGAACTTAAGGTTTTGCTCACGTGCCCCGCGTTCACTGAGACCGACAGCAGCGAGCGAAGGGATCGTGAAGACGACCGACGGAACGCCGAGGTAATTTGGTCTCTGATGGTTTCCCTTCAAGAGGTTTGCGGCCACGATCAGCCCTTCATAGCTCGCCACAGGAGCCAGCGGAGGGCCTCCACTGGCGGCAGCATCTCCCGCTGCGTACACAGCTGGAATCGACACACTTTGCAAGAATTCGTTGACTCGCACTCCCCGCTTCTCCCATTCGATCCCCGCAGCATCAAGATTCAGGTCGTTGATCTCGGGCACGCGACCCGCAGCATGCACAGCCATATCCGTCTGAAACGTGCCCGTCTCTCCAGAGGCCAATGCCCGGACAATCAACTGAGCCGCGCTCTTTTCGATCCCTATCGCTTCGGTTCCGAGATGAACGTCAATGCCAAGTTCGCGAGTTCGCTCAACCAGCAGATCAATGAGATCCGGGTCAAAAAGGGCAAGAGGACGCGAGCCACGGTGTAGGACTGTGACCTGTGATCCCGCAAGCGCCGCTACATGCGCAAACTCAAAGGCGATATACCCGCCTCCGATAAAGAGAATCCTCCGCGGGAGTTCATTCAACTCCAAGAACTGATCGCTTGTCGTAAGGTGCTCAGCGCCAGGAATCCCCAAATCTGCCGGTACATCCCCGGCCGCAATAACGACGTGCCGTCCCTCCAACGTCTCTCCCCCTACTTGTACTGTAGTTGGACCGGCGAAGCGCGCCCGACCATGGAACGCCGCGATGCCGGCTTTCGCGAATCCGTCTTCGCGCCGTTTTGGAACGGGCTCAGTGAAAGAACGCTTGAAACGCATTAACTCGGGCCAATCAATCTGAAGCTTCTCGGCCTGAATTCCTTTTCCTTTCATTCGGCGAGCCCAGTCAACGGCTTCGGCAGCGCCGACCAGCACTTTCTTTGGGTCGCATCCCCGTAGGGCACAGGTACCTCCGAACGGCCTCGAATCCACGATCGCAACCTGCCATCCTGCTTCGCGACAGCGCGACGTCACCGCCGAGGCGGCTGATCCTGTTCCGATTGCGATCAGATCAAATTGTCTAGTCATGGTTCCCTCAAGGCATTTTGCATTTGTTCCCCCGAGCTGAGACACTGCCGCGCACGGCTTCGGGGCTTTGGCATCCAGGCTTTCGTTTCACAGCACAGTTTAGACCTGCGAATTGCTTGCCACATCGGCTTTGCAAAATTTGTCAGTTCCGCGAAGAATACGGATAACGGTTGGGACCGAATCAACTTATTTCGGACCACAGGGAGGGAACAGAACAATGTCGTATCAGCCTATCGAAAATTACGGAATCATCGGCAAC
>Ga0207132_1057_pt1 | contig 25430 bp, 24 predicted proteins | sample Alteio_BWMinHeat_14_FD_153554 | JGI IMG/M metagenome (GOLD analysis project Ga0207132, IMG submission 153554) | Enriched cells from forest soil in Barre Woods Harvard Forest LTER site, Petersham, Massachusetts, United States -... | ecosystem: Environmental > Terrestrial > Soil > Temperate forest >...
TTAGGCCGACGTAGGTGTTGCGAAGGATGGGGAGCAGTGCGTAAAGAACCAGGGCGACGATCGCCGTGCGGCGGCCGATTCCGCCGATGAAGGGAATGGGGATTAGGAAACCGAAAAGGGCGAGGCTGGGGATGGTTTGAAAGACGCTGGCGACGGCTAGAGCGACGGTGCGGAGGTGGCGATGTTCGACGATCAGCATGCCGAGAGGCACGGCGATGGCGATGGCCAAGGCCATGGCGATGACCACTAGGGTGAGGTGATCAAGGGTGGCGTGGAAGATTTCGGAGCGGTGACTTTGAAAAAAATTCCAGGGCGTCATGATGCTACTCCGTCGGATGAGTCAAGGCAGGCGGTGAAGGCTTGGACTTCGCGGTGGTCCAGGCGGAGAAAGTCGTCCGGGGGCGCGAGAGCGACAAGGCGGCCGGCGTGGAGAAGAGCTATGCGTTGGCCGAGGAGCAGGGCTTCGCGAATGTCGTGGGTGACGAAGACGATGGTTCTGCCCAGACGGCGAATTAGGGCGCTGAATTCGCGCTGAAGTTCGGCGCGGGTCACCGGATCGAGGGCGCCGAAAGGCTCGTCCATGAGAAGAATTGGAGGATCAGCGGCTAGAGCGCGGGCGACACCTACGCGTTGGCGCTGGCCGCCAGAGAGTTCACGGGGGTAGCGGGTGGAAAATTCAGCGGGTTGGAGACCTACCAGGCGCAATAGTTCATCAACCCTGGCAGCGATTCGCGCGGAGTCCCATTTTTCAAGAGTGGGCACGAGCGATCGTGAAATGCGGAAAGAGGCCGGCCTCTTGAATGACGTAGCCGATGCCGCGACGGAGACGGATGGGATTCGACTCGGTGGTGGGGCGGCCCTCGACAAAAACTTGTCCTTCTGAAGGGATCAGCAGGCCATTGATGAGCTTGAGCAGGGTGGTCTTGCCGCTGCCGCTGCGGCCGAGGAGAACCAGGGTTTCGCCGCGCGAGATGGTTAGGGAGACGCTCGAGACGATGGCCCGGGCAGGAATATCGTTTATGTAGTAGGTCACGCCGCGAAATTCGATGGCGACGTCCCGAGGCGCTGCGGTTTTCGCATTCATTTCGATTGACAGCCTCACAGTGGGAGAACATCCTACCTTACTCAGACCCGCTGCGCCTCCGTTAGGGCGCATCCTTCTCGCGGAAGCCGCATCCAACATAGGGGGAAACGCCATGGGAGCTACCGCCACTGCTGTCCGCATAAGGCACGACCTTCACGACCGGATCTTAGGTGCCCGCGCGCAATCGGATGCATTGTTCGGCATTGTGCACAACGAGGCGATCTACGACAGACCTATCCTTGAGCGACACCGGATCATTTTCTATCTTGGACACGTCGAAGCGTTCGATTGGAACCTGCTGGCGCGGCGCGGATTTGGGTTGCAGACCAAGCAACGAACGTTCGACGACCTATTTGCGTTTGGAATCGACCCCGTAGGCGGTGCATTGCCGAGCGACAGGCCAAGCGATTGGCCCAGGCGCGAAGAGGTAGAACATTACAATCGTCGCTTGCGGAATGAATTGGACGAGGCTATCGAACACGCGCTGGCGCGACCGGCCGAGGGACATCCGCAACTGACCGCCATGCTGGAAGTGGCTATTGAGCACCGCTTGATGCACGCAGAGACGCTGGCGTACATGTTGCACCGGCTGCCGACGGAGAGAAAAATTCGCGGGCCGATTGCCCCGGCGTCCATGAGCACGCGATGGAAGTCGCGGCTGGTGGAGATACCCGCAGGGCGCGTTACGTTGGGGCTGAAACACGTGACGGGGGATGAATTCGGCTGGGACAACGAATTGGAAGCGCAGGAGGTGGAGGTCGGGGAATTTGCGATCGACAGCGGCAACGTCACGAACCGGGATTTTTTGGGGTTTATTCAGGCGGGCGGGTACGACGACGCCGGGCTGTGGGGCGCCGAAGCCTGGGCGTGGAAAGCAAAAGTAGGCGCGCAGCATCCGGCATTTTGGAGGAGAGACGGAAATCTGTGGATGTACCGGGCGATGTTCGGCGAGGTCCGTTTGCCGCTGGATTGGCCCGTGTACGTGAGCCACGCAGAAGCCACCGCATACGCCAAGTGGCTTGGGCGCGCGCTGCCGAGTGAAGAACAGTTTCACCGGGCTGCTTATGGAACGCGCGAGGGTTGGGGCGAGCGAGCTTATCCGTGGGGCGAGGAAGCGCCGAGCGCACGGCATGGAAATTTTGATTTTCACCAGTGGGATCCTGCACCAGCAGGCGCGCATCCGGAGGGGGCCAGCGCGTTTGGAGTTCACGATTTGGTGGGCAATGGCTGGGAATGGACGCGCACGAAATTCGCGGCGTTCCCTGGATTTGTGCCGATGCCCTTCTACCCCAGCTATTCCGCGAACTTCTTCGATGGCAAACATTACGTGATGAAGGGAGGGTCGCCGCGAACGGCCGCGTGCATGTTGCGGCGATCCTTTCGGAATTGGTTCCAGCCGCACTATCCGTACGTCTACGCGACATTCCGTTGCGTGGAAGACTAGCAAGACAAGCCCGGGCTTGGGGAGACCACATGGTGAAGCAAACCCTTCCGTCGAGACACGTGTCGGAGTTCGCAGCCGATGTGCGCGCGGGCCTGACGAAGAGCGGGCAGAGAGAATTGCCTTCAAAGTATTTGTATGACGAGGTGGGTTCGGCGTTGTTTGAGGCCATCAGCGTCTTGCCTGAATACGGCCTGACGCGCGCAGATGCCCGGCTGCTCGAGAAACATGCCCGCCAAATCGTTGGGCGGTTACCATCGCCGGTGCACGTCGCGGAGCTTGGGAGCGGAAGCGGAAAAAAAACGCGCTGGATTTTGGAAGCGCTTTCGCGGCGACAGCGGACTTATTACTTCCCTATCGAGATTTCGCCTTCGGCGCTGGCGGCGTGCGAGAAGGAATTGGGGCAGATTGATCTCGTGAGCATCGTCGGGCATGAACAGCCGTACCTGGAAGGCTTGCGGACGGTGGTGGACGGACGCGCCGACGGCGATCATTTGCTGGTGTTGTTTCTCGGGAGCACGATCGGGAATTTTGATCGCGATGCGGGAGAGGAGTTCTTGCGGAACGTGCGCAACACCTTGCGCCAGGGCGACGCTTTGCTCTTGGGGACGGACTTGGAGAAAAACATAGCGGATCAAATACTGGCCTATGACGATCCGGCTGGGGTGACAGCGGCGTTCAATATGAATTTACTGGCAAGGATTAACCGGGAGCTCGGCGGGGACTTCGATTTGGAATGTTTCCGGCACGAAGCGCGGTGGAACGCGAGGGAGCGGCGGATGGAGATGCACTTGCGATCGACATGCCGGCAGCGCGTGGAGATTCCGGCGGCCGGCCTGCGCGTTTCGCTGGATGAACATGAAACGATTTGGACGGAGAGCTCCCACAAATACAGAATTGGCGAAGCTGCGGAAATGGCGGAGCGGACCGGGTTTCGATCGGAAGGCCAGTGGGTGGACCAAGAGTGGCCCTTCGCGCAGAATCTGTTGATCGTGGAATGATTTGGGTCGAGGCTGGAAACATGGTTCCCGGAACCTAGCGTGTCCCTGGCGGGCCAGCCCCGCCGCTATGGATTCCCAACCTTCGATCGTATCGATCTCCCTGGTAGCTCGTGGTTCCTTGTTTTTCCTCCGGTTCGAACGCTAGAAAGATTCGATGCGCCAGACGAGGCGAGCGAACCATGGCTCTTCTGGAGCCAGGGGCGGATGCCAGATGGCGAGGATTTGAGAGCCTTGGTAGACGCGTTCGAAACCTTCCTCGGATTCGGAAACCGTTTCAATGGGAGCTACCCAAAACTCCTTTGCGCCGGGCGCGTGCAGCGTGATGCGCAAACGCTGCCAGCCGTCTTCCATGCGCAGTAGCGGACCGGGCAGGATGCCGCTGAAGCGAAGATTTTCTGGACCCTTGGGCGTTTCAAAAAAACGGTCGGGTTCGGCAGGAGCGAGCAGATTGATGACCGATTCGAGGCCGACGGCGAGGGGCTTCGGAAGGGGCTGTTTGAGTTTTATACCGATCTCGCAGCCCACTTCGCAACCGTTCGGAGCGGGGCCGAAAGAGAATCGTTTCGCCAGGGAAAGCCTCGGGGCGGCAGACTCGCCTTTCACAGCGCTCTTCAGTTCGTCTTCGCAAATCAGCTGCGCATCGTTGGCGGAGGAGGATTTGACATGAAAGGCACCGCCGGCAAATCCCGGATCTTCCTGTAGTTCGAGGGCCTGATATTCGGCCTGCGTGCGGGCGGGGTCGTAGAGCAAGACCCGGAACGCGTGGCGAGGCCAGCGGTCGTAGCGGAGAAAACGTTCAAGACCTGGCTCTTTGACGAGTGTTTGTTCGTGAATGGAGGCGACAGCGCCGGGCACGGCAGTTTTCGCGGCTTCGCGCAGCCGGGCGTGGTAAGCCTCGGGTCTGCGTTGAATGGAATTGATAAGGGTCGCGGCAGCCGGGCGAAAATCGAAAGCGGCAAGAGTGCCGCCATCCGTCGGTTTGAGCAAAGCTTGGTATTCGGACGAGGTGAAGAGATGCTCCTGAGCGCCGTCGGCGTCGTAGTCCAGCAATTCGACGCGCGGATAGAGTGCGCCGGCGGTCTGCCGGTCGGCAATAGCTTCGGCACGAATTAAATTGCGCCAAAGCTCGGTGCGGAGATGCGGGGCATACAGGCCGCCGAAGATGCCGTGCCAGTAGGCGTCATTGCACTGCGCGCGGAGCAGGAGATCGCGGGCGTGGACAAGCTCATCGGTAGCTTTTGAGCTGGTGTGGCGCGCGGGAGTCGCCGCGATGCGGGCGGAGACGCGCAACATTTTCTTGTGGAGTAGGTTGGATTCGGCGTACTTGCGCAGGAAGCCGCGCCAGGAGCCACCGCGGAGAAACGAGAGGATCTCGGGGCGCGCGGCGAACTCTTTTTGCACCGCGTGGTAACGCTGGCGGACACGCGTGGGCAAAACCCACTCCATCATTTCGGTGTAAGAAGCGGTGGGGAGATCGGCGCGTCCCAAAGGCGAGTGCTCGGCGAGGTATTCACTGGGGGTTGCGACGCGCAGCCAGGGGGAGTTTCGCTCGAGAGCGGTGAAGAAATCTTCGAGCCAGCCGTCTTTGTAGCAATGAGCGTTGGTGCCGGGCCAGACGCCGAATTTTTCCATGTCATCGCCCATGGCGGCCACGCCACCGGGATAGAGAGCCGCGGCGTCTCGCAGGTAGGTGATCACTTCTTCGACCTTGCCAAACGGGATAAAATACCGGAGGGCTTTTTGGCCGGGAAAGAGCCAGACGCATTGGCCGCGGTCTTCGGCGATGTAGGCGCCGAAGAGTTCCTCGGGCTCGAAGCCAGCAGAAAGGAAATGGATGTCGTCGACAAGAGTGTAGCTGACCGCCGCAGCGCCTAGCACGGAGGGAAGCTGTGGCTCCCAAACGCGCTCGGCGATCCAAGCGCCCGTCGGGCGATGGCCAAAATGTTTTTCAAGATAGCTGGCTAGACGCGTGATTTGCTCGCGCTGGTCCTCTGGCGGGATGGAGACAAGGATCGGTTCGTAGAAGCCGCCGCCGATCAGTTCGATTTGTCCCGAGCCTACCAGGGCTCTCAGCCGGGTGAAATACTCGGGACGGTGCTCTTCGATCCAGGTGAGTAGCGGTCCGGAATAATGCAGGCCCAGATGCACGCCCGGATGTTTCTCGAGGAGTTCGACGAAAGGCAGATAGGAGTCTCTGAAGGCCCGTTCGAGCACGTGGCCGAAATTGCCGCAGGGCTGGTGGGCATGAATCAGAAGGACGAGATGAAAGCGCTCTGGCATGGGGGACAATTTTGCTCCGAAACATCATACCGTGCGGCGCAACATTTCCGATTCAAGAGATCAGAGAATTGCGCTGAAGGCGCACTTTGCTTGGATGCCTGGCCTGGCGCTCTGGCGCAGGGTGGTCTCGTCCCTCGGACGGCTTTGGCGGCGTGGGCGGGCAACGGACATTGACACACCGTCGCGCGTGTGAAAGGCTAACCAAGGAATAGAGTACACGATGCGAGTTACAGCAAAAGGCGAATACGCCACGCAAGCGGTGCTGCACCTGAGCCTTCAGTATCCGGAAGTGGTAACCATCCACGAGATTGCCGAGCGGCATCACATTCCCCTGAAGTACCTGGAGCAAATTCTGTTGGAATTGAAGCGCGGCGGCATTTTAGAGAGCCGGCGAGGCGTGCGCGGCGGCTATACGCTGGCGCGGGCGCCCGAGGAGATTTCCGTGGGGGCGGTCTTGCGAGTGGTGGATGGGGCGTTCGCGGAATCCAGTTGCGTGCACAACGAAGCCATGGGCGGGGTATGCGTAGAGGGAGAAAGCTGCGGGCTGAAACAGATTTGGAAAGATGTCCAGGGGGCGGTGGAGAAAATTCTGTTTGCGACTTCGTTTGGGGATGTGCGCAAGCGCACCTTGAATGGCGCGGTGCGGCGGACGGAAACCGCGCGGCTCGAAAGCTAAACTAAAAATGAAACGGCACGCCCGGGCGTGCCGCGGTGAGCATTTAATTCTGAGATTCTACGACTACGGGTCGGGTTATTTCGCCGTGTAGAAGTCTGCGTTGATCGGCGTGAAGCTATGCCACTTCTCCGGCAAGTCTTCCAAAGCGAAGATCGCGGTCACCGGGCAGACCGGGACGCAGGCGCCACAGTCGATGCATTCCGTGGGATTAATATAGAGCTGTGTGACCTTTTCATGCTCCGGCTCATCCTTGCGAGGGTGGATGCAATCGACGGGACAGACGTCGACGCAGGCGGTGTCTTTTGTGCCGATGCAGGGCTCAGCGATTACGTAAGCCATTCAAATCTCCTTTGCCGGACAACGGGCCGAGGACTTCCGGGGAATGGAAGCGCCCGGTGGAATTTTCTTATACCACGCCCCTGCCGGGGCCAACAAGCGACTGAGTGATTGTACTGTGCGAGGAGAGGATTCTCAACCTGCGCGCATGAAGCTAGAATGGTTGGGGAAGGTACACCAATGAACATACGGACTGCCATAGCCGCAGTGATGTTGTTGGCCGTTGGGACCGCGCTTGCAGAGCCGCAAGCAAAGGCTCCTCGTGATCCAGAAATGGTCGATATACAGGGGTTCCAAAAGGTCCTGGAGCAAAACCGTGGGAAAGTGCTGCTCGTGAACTTCTGGGCGACATATTGCGAGCCTTGCCGCGACGAATACCCGATGCTGAATGAACTGGCGAAACAGTATGCGTCGAAGGGGCTGCAAGTCGTTGGCGTGAGCATGGATGACGACGGGGACTTGATTCTCATGAGGCGGTTTCTGGCGCGGTACAAACCGATCTTCCCAAATTACCGCAAGACCGCGGGGGCTGAGGAAGCGTTTCGGCAATCCGTCCTTCCGGGATGGACCGGGACGATGCCTGTAACGGTTTTCTATGCCAAGGATGGGCGGCAGGCAGGCCATTTCATTGGCGAGAAGAGCCGGGAGCAGTACGAAGAGGCGATTCGAGGGCTGCTGGCGGGCGGCGGGAGCGTGGGGTCGCAGGGAAAGTAGCACTTGGTCTAAAAACTAAACTCTGAAAGTTCAGCGAAGAATAGGGAGACTGGTGGATGCTCGATACCAAGGGCAATCGAATTACCTACTTTGGGCATAGCACGTTTTCGCTCGCGACGCCGTCGGGGCAGGTGGCGATCATCGATCCGTGGGTGATGACCAATCCGGCATGCCCGGCAGCGCTGAAAAGCGTGCCGCGCCTGGACGTCATTTTCCTTACGCATGCGCACGGGGACCACTTGGGCGACTTGCTGGCGCTCGCCCAGCTGCACAAGCCGAAGATTGTGGCCATCTTCGAGACCTGCCTTTGGATCGAAAGCAAGGGATTTGGAGAGGAAACCTGCCCGATGGGAAAAGGTGGTTCGCAAAAGGCGGGCGAGTTTCTAGTGACCATGACGCATGCGTTTCACTCGAATTCGATCGATGAAAATGGCCTGCGGCATTATGGCGGTGAGCCGGCGGGCTACGTGATTCGGATGCCGGGAGGATTCACGATTTATCATGCGGGCGACACGGCATTGTTCGGGGACATGAAGCTTATCGCGGAGCTGTACCAGCCCGAACTGGCGATGCTGCCGATTGGCGATCGCTTCACCATGGGGCCGCGCGAGGCGGCGTATGCCATCCGGTTGCTCGGAGTGCGTCACGTTATCCCCATGCACTATGCCACGTTCCCGTTTCTAACCGGCACCGTGGATGGACTGAGGCAGGAAACACGGGAAATTGCCGGGCTCGGGATTCATGCGCTCAAGCCGGGAGAAAGTCTATGATTCGCACCGAGAACTTGCGCAGTGGCTACATCCAGGATGACGTCGAGCAGTATGTGTACGAATTGCTGCCGGAGCGCGACGCGGTCGCGAGCGAAATGGAGCGGTATGCCGAAGAACACCGCGTGCCGATCATAGGGCCAGCGGTGGCGCGCTTGCTCGCGTTGTTCACCTTAGTTTCCGGCGCCAAGCGCATTTTTGAGATGGGCTCGGCGATCGGCTATTCGACAATATGGCTGGCGCGCGCCGCCGGACCAAAAGGAAAAGTGCACTACACCGACGGAGATCCCGCGAATGCGCAGCGGGCGCGCGAGTATTTCCGGCGGGCGGGAGTGGCGAAGCGCATTGACGTTCAGGTGGGCGACGCGCTCGAATTGCTCGAGAAAACTACCGGAAAATTTGACTTGATCTTCAACGACGTCGACAAGCACCAATACCCTGATGCGTTACGAGCGGCCCTGCCGAAGCTTCGGAGGGGAGGTTTGTTCATCACCGACAATACCCTGTGGTCAGGCAAGGCGGCGCGGCCTGCATCCGCCGATGATGCTCGGACGCTGGGCGTGCAGGAATTCAACCGGCTCGTGTATGCCTCGAAAGAATTGTATCCGGTGCTGATCCCGCTGCGCGATGGCGTGACCGTTTGCCGCAAGCAGTAAGGGACGGTGAGCGCTACGAATGCAAAAAGCTTCGGATCAGGAAACCGAGGTTGGCGGGGCGCTCGGCCAGACGGCGCATGAAATACGGGAACCAGTCATTGCCGTAGGGAATGTAGATGCGCAGGCGATAGCCGTCCTTGACCAGCATGCGCTGCAAGTCGGTGCGCACGCCGTACAACATCTGAAACTCGAAATCGTCTTTGGAGATCTGCCTGGCGGCTGCCCAGCGAATGGTTTCCGCGATCATGCGCGGGTCGTGCGTGGCGATTCCGTGGTAAAAGCCGCTGGGCAAAAGGATTTTCATCAAGCGGATATAGTTGAAATCAGTGTCCGTTTTGCGAGGGTAGGCGACGTCCGAGGATTCTTTATAGGCGCCCTTGCATAGACGGATACGGCAACCGTAGGCAAGCAAATCCTGGACGTCGGTTTCGCTGCGATAAAGATAGGATTGAATCACTGTGCCCACGGCGGGCGTACTTGAACGCACGCGCTTGACGAGTTCGACGGTGCGCTGCGTGTAAACCGAGCTTTCCATATCAATACGGAGAAAATTGTCATAAGCGGCAGCGCGTTCCGCGATGGAAAGCACCAGGCCCTCGCAAAACTCGACGTTCAGGTCCAAGCCGAGTTGCGTCAATTTGCAGGAAACGTTGGCGTGGATCTTTTCGCGGTCAATGCGTTCGAATATTCCGAGGTAAGCGTCGCGAGCGCGCTGGGCGTCCGCGGTGGTCGAACAGTTTTCTCCGAGATAATCCAGGCTGGCGAGCATCCCGGCGTCGTTGCAGGCGCGCGCGACGGTGATGGCTTCGTCGAGCGTCTCGCCGGCGACGAAGCGGCGCGCCGTGCGGCGCGTGATGCCGTTGGAGGTAACCCATTTGGCGAAGCGGGGACTTTCGGAGAGCTTGAGAAGCGTCGCTCGGAGCATCGAATATGATTATGCCCGTGTAAATCCTTTCGGACTAGTCCGTGTGCTCTTCCAGGAACTTTTCCGCGTCCAGGGCGGCCATACAGCCGGAGCCTGCGGCGGTGACCGCCTGGCGGTAACGATGGTCCTGCACATCTCCGGCGACGAATACGCCGGGAACGGAGGTCAGGCTGCCGTGTTGGGAAATGAGGTAGCCATTGCTGTCCATCTCCAGCTGGCCCTTGAAAACGGTGGAGTTGGGATCGTGCCCGATGGCCACGAATACGCCGTCGAGGGCAATATCCCTACTTTCTTTTCCATCCGTTTGGCGCACGCGCACGCCGGTAACGTGGCCGTTCGGAGCGTGAATTTCCTCAACAACCGCAGGGATGACAAGTTCGACCTTGGGGTTGGCGCGAACGCGATCAATCATGATTTTAGAGGCACGAAATTCTTTGCGCCGGTGGATGAGGTAGACTTTGCTGGCGTAGCGTGTCAGAAAATTGGCCTCTTCCATCGCGGAATCACCTCCGCCGACAACCGCGATGGCCTTCTCGCGAAAGAAGTAGCCGTCACAGGTCGCGCAGGTCGAAAGGCCGCGGCCGATCAAGTCGTGTTCGCCCGCCAGGCCCAACAAACGTGCGGTGGCGCCGGCGGCAACGATCAGTGCCTTGGCCTCGTAGGTGTCTTTGCCAGCCGTGATCTTGAACGGACGATGCGTAAGGTCCACCTCGTTCACGGCTCCGGCTTTGAACTCCGCGCCGAATCTCTGCGCCTGCTTGCGCATGTTTTCGATGAGCTCCGGCCCCATGATGCCGTCGGGAAAGCCGGGATAGTTCTCGACGTGGGTGGTGAGAGAGAGCTGGCCACCCTGTTCACGGCCGTCAATCACCAAGGGCTTCAGATTGGCCCGCGCAGCGTAGATCGCGGCGGTGAGGCCGGCGCAGCCACTGCCGATAATCACTACGTTGTGCATTCCGATGGTCTCCAGCTATTAGATTCAGCAGCGCGCCCGCCCGATACAAGTGCTCGATGCGGCCGGGAGTTCGGTATTGTAGCATCCCCTTCCTCGCGGGCCGGACGCCGAAGCGTCCAAATTGGAAAGTCACTTTTATGGCCTCGCGTTGACCTTCCGAGACGGCCGCGGCTATAGTCCCAATCACAAGCGAACGGAAGATCGAGCTTGCCCGAGGAGAGAATCGCATGGATTCACGCTATCCCATTGGAAAATTTGCCTTGCCCACCGAACTGACGCCGGAACGGCGCCAACAGGCCATCCACGAGCTGGCCTCCCTGCCCGCCAAATTGCGTGGGGCAGTCGAGGGACTGGATGAGGCGCAGCTGGATACGCCCTATCGCGAGGGCGGATGGACCGTGCGCCAGGTCGTCCATCACGTCCCAGACAGCCACGTGAATGCCTATGTGCGTTTGAAACTCGCCCTCACGGAGGACAAACCGACCATCAAGCCTTATGACGAAGCAGCTTGGGCCGAGCTTGCGGATTCCAAGGCGGCGCCCATCGAGAGTTCGCAGACTCTTCTCGATGCGGTGCACGCCCGCTGGGACCGTTTGTGGCGGTCTCTCGAGCCGGAGCATTTCGCGCGTGTTCTGGTGCATCCGGAGCATGGCGAACGAACCGTCGATTGGCTCCTTTTCCTCTATGAATGGCACGGAAGACACCACACCGCGCACATCACCGAATTGCGAAAACAGAAAGGCTGGTAGCGGGCGCGAGTGGCGCACTCGGCTGCGGCTCGTGTAGGATGATTCAGTACGCGAGGAGAATCGATGAGCCGTCCACCAGGAACTTACGCCATTTTCGAGACATCCCAGGGAAACATTGTGGTGCGGCTTCTCGAGGAGGAAGCGCCGAAAACCGTTGAGAATTTCATCGGACTGGCCGAGGGCACGAAAGAATTTACCGACGAAAGCACGGGCCGAAAGACAAAAAAGAATTTCTACGATGGGCTGGTATTTCACCGCGTGATTCCGCAGTTCATGATTCAAGGCGGCTGCCCGCAAGGCACTGGCCGCGGCGGTCCGGGCTACAAGTTTGCGGACGAATTTCACCCTTCCTTGAATCATTCGAAAGCTGGCAAGCTTTCCATGGCCAATGCCGGGCCGGGCACGAACGGCAGCCAATTCTTCCTCACCGTGGCCGCAACGCCGTGGCTCGATAACAAACACACCATCTTTGGAGAAGTGGTTGAGGGACAGGACGTGGCAAATAAAATTTCTAATTTGCCGCGGGATTCAAACGACCGTCCAAAAACTCCAGTGGTGCTCGAGAAAGTGCGCATCGAGCGCGTCCCCTAAACGCGCCGTATGACGATGCTGACACCCCAGCGCGCTCTGCGGCTCATGATCGAAGTGATTTTTGTGCTGTTGGGCGTGCTGGTCATTTGGCTGGCGCTCGCGGGCCGGATTTCTGATGAGCAGCGCCACAGTGTCTCCTGGCTCATCCTGAGCGGGGCCCTCGTCCTTTGGGGGCTGCGGGCGCTCTATGGACCCAACAAGTGGTGGGCACGCTGGGAAAACTGGACACGCGGGCTTTCGCTGACCCTTCTCGGCGTGGTAATGCTGGCCATTTCGCGAGTGCCGTTTTCCTGGATCGCGCTGCTGCTGGCCTCTGCCGGGGTATTGATGTGCTTGCGTGGAATCATCGGGGCAGCGCTCCTTTTCCGGCTGCGGTGATTGCCTCCCACTCGACTCCCCGCTCAATTTTCACTTTGCTTCAGATATAATCCGCAACAACGAACGGCCCGCTGTGCTTCTGCAACTGCGCAGGGCGATCGTTTACCTCACGCCATAAGACAAAAGGAGACGCATCATGCTGAAGGAATTCAAGGAATTCGCCATGCGCGGCAACGTGCTGGACATGGCGGTCGGCATCATCATCGGAGCGGCGTTCGGAAAGATCATCACATCCTTCGTTGAGGACATCCTGATGCCTCCGCTCGGTAAGCTCGTGGGACCCGTCGATTTCTCGAGTCGGTTCATCAGCCTCTCCATTAAACACTATGACAACATCGCCGCGGCCAAGTTGGATAAAGTGGCAACGCTGAACTACGGAATCTTTCTGAACAACGTCATCAACTTCCTGATCGTCGCCTTCGCCATATTCCTGCTGGTGCGGGCTGTGAATCGCTGGACCACCAAACCGGCCGCTCCGCCCGCGCCCACAACCAAGGATTGCCCGCAATGCGCCATGAGCATTCCGATCCAGGCCAAACGTTGCGGCCACTGCACGACGCCGCTCGCGTAAGAGTAAATTCCGGCATGGAAGCGAAAATTCCCGCGGACCGCAAGCCACCTCAAGAGGACGGCGTTTTCTTCGTTTGATTTCCTTCCAGATGAGCGCGGAGCCGCTTGACGACTTCATCTTCCTGCCCTTCTTGGATCTCTTTCTTGAGCTCCTCGAGGGCAAAGTGCACGACATCGTGATGATGCAGCTCTTGGGGCGCCAGAACATCGCTAAAGCGCAGCCACAAACGGTGCAGAAGATTTACTTCGTTGGACGTCAAGTTAGGGGCGTGCGGCCCGAGGACCTTGTAGATCTTGTCTCCGTTGGGCAAATGAATTTCGAGGTTGAACTGCGGCTTGATGTCGCCGAGTTTTTCCCAGGCATCGCCGATTTGGCGGGCCTGCTCTTCCGTGTTGTCCTTCGCCGAACGACCGATAACAATGGTGCTGGACTGAAGCGAAGCGCCGGCGCGAAGTATGCCTTCCCAAAGGTCGTTCGAAGCAACCACCGCCAGGCGAATCGACTTGCCCCGCTTTTCCGCCATGGAAAGCGTCTGTGAAAACAAATGTTGCTCGATGCTGCCGAAGAGCTGATCGGCGTCCAATTCGTTTTCGCCAGAAGCGGAGCGGCGCAACAAGCGGACGTGCAAAACAACCACATCGCGGCGGCCCGGCTTGATGCGATCGAGAACGTTGCCAAGATGATAGAGATTGAAATGGTTGCTCACCGGCACAAGGATGTTGCCCGGCCGCGCGCCAACTGCTTCCGATGTCAGCTCGGACTCCAGCTCCAGGTTGAACTGGTCCATCTCCATATGAGCCGCGCCGCCGCGGTGGGCGCGGCGCTCAGAAATCGAGAAAACAATAAAGAGCAGAACGGAAAAGGTTCCGCCCGCCATGGTGGCCACCGGCTTGGTGAAAAGATTGACGACAGCGATGAGAAGCAGCGTCAGCGTGATCAAGCTGAGCCCTACAGGAATCTGCACTCCGCGAATATAAAAATTAAATGGCACCTGGAATTCGCGCACCCCAGGCCTGGTGTATCGAAGCACGAGCACCGCCAGGCCGTTCATCGTGAAGCTCCAGATGACGCCGAACGCGTAGAGGTTTGCAAGAAAAGTGACATCGCCGCGGCTGATAAGAATGGTGATAATTTGCAGCAGGACGACGATATTGATGATGCGGTAGCTGGTGCCGAATCTTGGGTGCGGTTGCCGGAACCAGGAGCTGAGAACGCCGTCCTCGGAAACGCGGTTTAGCACGCCGTTCGAGCCGACGATGGCGGTGTTGACGGCACCGGCGAGAATGAGCGTGCCCACCACGACCACGAATGCATGGAAGATCAGCCGCGCAATGAGCGGGCCGTGCAAACTCATCGCTAACCCGCCGATAAGGTTCTCGAGGTAGTTCTGCCGAACGCTGTCGGGAATGATCATCACCGCAAAGAAGGAAACCAGGGAGGTGAAGACCAAGCTGTAGACGAAGATGACGAGTCCGGCTTTTTTGAGATTCGGGAGTTTGGGGCTTTCAATCTCGCGATAAACCTGCGCAAGAGATTCCTCCCCGCTCATCGCCAGGACCGAGTGTCCTAGTGCGATGAAAATCGCGATGATTCCGAACATATGTGGAAGCGGACTGCCGGCAAGCCAGCCGAGCGCGCTGGCATTCAAACGAAGATTGCGCGGGTGGGGCCAGGGCGGAAGCGGCGAATGCCTCAAGGCCGCCGTGTAGATACACCAAGTGATCAAAAGCACCACCATCACCGTCACCAGCTTCATGATGACGAGCGCTTTTTCGCTGGACTCCGGAATGCCCTTGGTGTTCTCCCACCAGAAATAAACCGTGACGAGAATCGCAAAACCCGCGGCGATGGAGTTCACTTCGCCAGGTGTGAGCGCGTTTCCGAGGTGCGAATACTGCAGCACCTCGCTGATCAGCCCGGCCAGGTACTGGCCGGCGGCCACACCGCTGATCGGCCCCGTCAAAATGTAGTCGAACATCAGCGCGGAAACGCTGAATTTTGCGAGAGTTCCGCCCAAGGACTGCTTCACAGCGCGATACACCCCGCCGCGTACGAACATGCTGCAGCTCTCGACGTAGACCGCCCGCACCGCGTAGGAAAACACCATGATGGCCAGGATGAACCAAGGCGCGGTTTTGCCGATGTAGCCTTCCGCTTCACCGCCTGCGTAATAAGCCGAAGAGGCCAGATCGTTCAAAACGATAGCGGCTGCCCGCCAGAACGAAATGAATGTCAGGAGAGCCGTCGTGGCAATAATGACGCGCGGAACGCCGTTGCCTCGGCTGCCTGCGGCAGCAGGGCTGTCGGAAGAGCTTCTCATGTACGGGTAATCTCGATCAGCGGATTAAAATGCTCGCACTTTTCCGGCGCGAAGTCTAGCCGAAGGTCTTTTTTCTTGGGGCTGAAACGATTCAGGAGGCAGCCGTGCGGAACGCCTTGGCGCACTCGGCGCAGGGGCAAATGCTGCGAAGATGTTCGTAACTATAAATACCAGTGGAGTGGCCGTCCGTGAAGCTGATTTGTACAGCATAGTTGCCGACGACCGTGGCGGCTTCGGCGCGCGGCTTGGGCTTAAACATCGGCAAGGCCGGAAATGCGGAACTCCCCGGGGCAGCTGTTGCGGCGAAGGCTTCTTTTTTTCCACGCTCATCGTTGCAGGTGGCACAGGGACATTCGTCCCGCAAATAGGCGAAGTCGTAGTGGCTGGCGTGGCCATCGGCCCAGGTGATGTCAACGCCAGCGCCCGTCTTCACGTGTACTTTCACGGTGGACGGCTTTCTTCGCGGATCGAGTGGAAGGGGCATGCCGGAGGACGGGATCAGCTTTTCGATTTTCCGTTGCAGCAATCGCCTGGCGGGATGGGATTGCCGTGCGGGCAAGTCTTCGGATGGCCGAGGAACGTGCAAATGCGCTGATCCAGCTCGGGGCTGATGATGTGCTCGAACTTGCAGGCTTGCGTATGCACTTCGGATTCGTCGATGGAGAAGGTGTCCTTAAAGAGGCGCTCCGCAAGGCGATGGCGGCGGACCACGTCTCGCGCGCGCTGGGTTCCCACCGCTGTGAGCTGCGCTTCCCCATTCTGAAGGTCGACAAGATGCAGGTCCGTCATGCGGCCCAGAATCTTCGTGGCTGGCTCTTCGGAACGAAGCGGGAGACTTCCCGCAGGCCCGGTCGAGTGCAGACTGGTTACTTCGGCTGGCTTCCCTTCCTCTCCGCAGATCCAGATTTGCTCGAGGAGATGATCGAAGCGAATCTCGTCGTCGCTGGAAACCGGAGTGCAGCAATCGGCGGTGTTGGCGAGCGGGCACGCCAGCGGGTGGCCCGGGCCATGCTGGGCAGTATCAAAGTGCAGGCGGCCGTGGGCCAGCTCAATGCGCCGATCGGCTTGCCGCGCGATGTCCGGGTCGTGCGTGACCATCAAAATCGTGTGGCCTGCGTGATGCAACTCACGAAAGATTTTCAGAACGATTTCTTCGTTCGCTTCATCGAGGTTGCCTGTGGGCTCGTCGGCCAGGATGATCTTCGGCTGATTGATCAGCGCGCGCGCGATGGCCACGCGCTGCTGTTCGCCGCCGGAGAGCTGCGCCGGGAGATGCGTCATGCGCTCGCCCAGGCCGACGCGGCGCAAGGCCTCCTCGGCCTGCTTCTCATCCGTCACACTGTGAAAGTATTGCGCCAGCATCACGTTTTCGACCGCGCTTAGATAGGGAACGAGATGAAATTGCTGGAAGACAAAGCCGACTTTTTCGGCGCGGTAGCGGACCATCTCGTTTTCGCTGAGGTTTGATAGGTCGACGCCGTCCACGACGACGCGGCCCGAGTTGAGTGTATCAAGCCCGCCAAGAATGTTGATGAGCGTGGTTTTGCCCGAGCCGGATGGACCCATAAGCGCTACCCATTCGGCGGCCTGGACGTCGAAGCTCAGGTCATCGAGGGCGCGCAGTGCCCCGTATTTCTTGACCAGGTTCTCGATCACAACCTGCGGCGCCGCCGCCGTCTTCTGCTCGGGCAGAATCTGGATAGGAGCACTCAAGCCTCACCTCGAAATACCGACGCGGGGCGAATGCTGGCCAGCCGCCTAAGCGGATACGCGCCGAGAATCGCAACCATCATCGTGAGAGCCACAGCTACAGGATACACAATCAACCGCGGCTGCGCCGCCACTCCAAATACTTGTTTGCCAAGCCAGATGGAAAGAAACATTCCCGCTGCGGCACCCATCAAGCCGCCTGCCAACCCGAGCAGCGCCGCCTCCGCCAGGAAGAGATGCAACACGCGCCGTGTCGCGCCGCCAATGGCTTTCATCAGCCCGACATCGTTCCTGCGCTCCATGGCAACGTTGGTCATCGCCGCCATCACGCACAGGCTCGTGAGCAGCAGCACCATCACCACAGTGGCCGCCAGCAAACCACTAATGCGGCCGTATATCTTCGCTTCGCCTTCCGTGAACTGGCGGATGGGGCGCACATCAGCGCCAGGCAGACGCCGCTCGAGACGAGCGACCTGATCTTGAATCTGCTGAGGCGTGCCGGAGAGGCGGAGTTGCATCAGGCTGATGCGACCGGGCTCGGCAAGCAGAGCTTGGGCGGCGGGCAGCTCTAAAAAGACTTGACTATCCTCCGGCCCCCCAACAGCTGACAGCTCATAGACTTGGCAAGCCACCTTCCGGTTTCCGCTGGTGAGACCAATGCTGTCGCCGGCGCGAAGCTCGAGGATCGTAGCTACCTTTTGCCCGACTTGGCAACGACGGGCGTTCGAGGGCCCCACTTTCTCTAGAGCATCTACCAGAGCCGCGGGAACGACACTGGAGGGACCCAGCGGCACATGGAAAAATCCAGCCAGAATTACGCTTGTGGTTTTCGCCGGTCGCTGGTCTCGCTCGCGGGGCGGGGTGGCGATATCCACGACGCCATAAAGATACGCGGCGTAGGCCAAAGGAGCACCGTCATTCCCGTCGGGCAACTGTTTGAGCATCGATTCGTCGAGGAAGTGCGGCGGTCCGTCAGAATCGACCGCTTCGCGAGGGCCGATAACAACGTTGGGGCCGAAGGCGCGGAATTCAGTGGTGAGGCGGCGCTTGGCATCGACTTGGAGATTGAGGAGTGCCGCCGTGACGGCCGCGCCCGCGCCGAGGGCGAGCAGAATCACAAAAAGACGCCCGCGATTGGCGACGAGCAGACGACGAACAATGCGCCAGAACATCTGCCCGTTGTTCCTCGGAGGCTCCGGCATCATTCACCTCGCAGGATGGGCGCTGGCTGGTAACGCGAGGCGCGGCGCAGGGGAATGGCGCTTCCGAGAAGCGTAACTCCAGCGGCAAGCGCAAGAACGGCAACAAGGACTAGCAGTGACGGGGCGGGAGCAATGCCGAAAATCTTTTGCCCAAGAAGGCGCGCAAGGACCGTGCCGAGCGAATAGCCGATGCCTCCGCCGACGAACGCCAGCAAGAGCTGTTCCGCCGCCAGGAGGAAACCGACGGTGCCTGAACCTGCCCCCAAGGCTTTCATCAAACCAATTTCCGTGCGCCGTTCGATCACGGAGGCCGCTGAAGAAGCGCCCACGGCCAGCGCCGCGGCTAACAACGCCACAAGCGTCACCATCCAGAGCAATGCGCGAACGCGTGTGAGAATGCTTCCTTCGCCCTCGGCCACCCGCCGAATTACGCGCACATCGGACCCGGGCAACACCTCTTTTATGGAATAGGCAATCGATGAAACATACGGGCTGCACGACCAGCGCTCGAATTCGTCCGCTTTCATCGTCTTAGGGTCGCGCCGCGCAAAATCGTCTTCCGGCTTGGTCAGTGCGCTCACCAGGAGCTTGCGGTATTTCCCGGGTTTCTGGAGGTACTGCTGAACGACGCGAAGCGGGGCCACTACGCCATCGTCTTCTCGACCGCCGCTCGAGAATACTCCGGTGACCGTGAGTCGAAGCCCTTCGCCAGGAATAGGCCCCTCGAGATAGACAGGACTGCCAATCAAGACGGCATTCTTTTTTGCGAAATTCCTTCCAACAATACATTCGGCGGCTGAGTCGTTAAACCAAGCGCCCTCCACGCTCCACCAAGGACTGGTTTGCTCGAGCCCGGTCACAAACGATCCTCCCTCAGGCAAGCGGACCTCGTGATTCGACCACGCACCAATCAAAACCTCATCGCCGTGCGCTGCCGGCTTCACGAAAGCCGCGGAAGCGGGTGAAAACTGCGGCGTCCAGGATTCGACCGGCACTTCGAGAGTCGGAGAGAAGGCCATGACGTTGTTGTGCCAGAAGATGGTTTTGAGTTTGGGAAGGTCCGCTTCGGGAAGATAGGCCCCTCGATTGACGGGGCGGTAGTCCACGCCGGCAATCTCGAGCGGCAGCGAATCCGCCTCGGGCGTAACCAGCAAGTTCGCACCGAGGCTGCGGAACTCCGTCGCTAGGCGGTCGCCAACGTCGAGCGAAACGCTTAGCGCCGCCGTTACGACCGCCATGCCCAGGGATAGCGCCGCGGCGGTCAGCACCTTGCGGCGCGGACGGCGCGTAAACGAATCGGCTACCAGGCGTAGAAACATGGCGTCGGAAACCGCACCAGACGGGCACGAAGTGTCGTGCCCCTACTGCGGAATCTCCTTGGTCGCTAGGACCAGTGAAGAAATGTCGAGAACTAGATCAGCGCCGTCAACGTGCGACGGCACGCCAATCGGATTGCAGCCGCCTGCCTCACCGATCGTCGGCACATAAATGGCCGAGCCGCAGTGCCTGCAAACAACATTCTGCCCATCCTGACGATAACCCTCGGCGCCACAGATGCGACAGGCATCCAGCGCCGTGCCGTAGCCATTCGGCTTTTTAATGATCATGAAGCGCAGCGACTGCCCACCCGCGTTGACGGTAAACAGATGCATTTTTCCGTCCTGCACCTCGTTCACGGGAATGCGCACGGCGCTCCCCGCGGCGGCGATGGCCCGCGCAGAAGGCGGCGCAGAATTCGCGCGCGTGTAAACAAAGTCTGCCGTTAACACCAGAATCACCGAGAGGCACCCCGTAGCCGCCGCGATCATCCAACGGCGCTGGCGTCGACTCTGCGCTTCGAGCAACCGTTTCTCCGCTTCACCGGCCGCATCTTTCGCCGCGCGCGCCTGCGACGCCGATTGCCATTCATGGAGGACCAGCAGCGCAGCAGCGCCAAAAATGAGCACAAAGAAAAACAGCTCATTCCGCACCACCGGCCCGATCACGGCCATCTCCGCCTTGCTCGAAGGCAGCCATTGCGCCTCGCTCAGCTCATGCAAACCCGTCAGTGCCAGCTGAAATGCGACCAGCATCAAGATCACGCTAGTAACAGCAAAAAATCGGCGCAGCGGAACGCGCAGCGTACCCTTGAAAAAGAACAACCCCACGGCCACCGCCGCCCCAATTCCCACTGCCGTCCCTATCCAGGTTTCTAAGCCTTCACTGGAAATCTCCACCGCCCGCAGAATCACCGCCAGCTCCGCTCCCTCACGCAAAACCATGAGAAAAACGAAGAAGAAGATGCCCCAACCCGCCGCAGCTCCCGCCCTCCCCACGTAACTCTCAATCTTCTGCTCGATCTCTTTTTTCAAATGGCGCGCAACGCGATTCATCCATAGGATCATCGTAATGACGAACGCGGCCGCGACGAGGTACATGACCCCCTCGAACCCGTCTTCGCTGATCCGCCAGCGCTCCAGGGCAATCGCCACGGCCAGGCTCAGCGCCGCGGCGGCAGCAACGCCATACCAAACAAAACGAGCCAGTTGCGAGCGGCCCGTGCGCGAGAGATACACCAGGATGATGCCGACAACGAGGGAGGCCTCAACACCTTCACGGAGCGCGATGAGAAAAGCAGAAAGCAAGGAATCTCCAGTTGTTAACGACTTGCAACTACATTCTAAGTCTACGCTTTGTATGAATTTCCGTCAACCGGACCAATCTGGTCCGGTTTCTTCCTTAAACATACGGTAAAATACAGAGCCACTTGAATCGAATGATGGTCTCGTCCCATTTCCGCCAACTCGTCTCCCTCCTGCTGGCGCTGCTTCTATGCTGCGCCGAGTCTCCGGCGCAATCCTCCGCACCAGCCCAGTCCTCTCCGCCCGAGACGGCTCCCAACGAAGCGCAGCTTCAGATGACTCCCCGCCCTAATCCCAAATACGCGAAGAAACTCTCTGAGCTGGCGGACAAAGAACTCGCCGATGGGCGTTTTGATGAAGCCCTCAACTATTACCAGCAAGCCGCGCGCTACGCGCCGCAGGACACCGCCCTCATCGAGCGCATCGCTTCCATGCGTTCCAAGCTCGTCCGCGACCATGTAGAGGCCGCCGAGCGCGACGCCCTGGCCGGCCACGCCGATGTGGCTACGGAGGAATTGGCCAAGGCGCTGCTCATCGATCCCGGCAACACCATCGTCGCGGAGCGATTGAACCAGATGAACGCGATGAAGGACGAACCGCTCGCAAAGCCTGACAGGCGAATCGAGGGCTTGCCGGAGCTCAAGCCTCTTACCCACAAACAAGATCTCAACCTGCGCGGAGACACCAAGACCGTCCATGAGCAATTGGGGCAGTTGTTCGGAATAAAAATCGTCTTCGATCCAGAACTCGCCGCGCGAACTGTCCGGCTGCGTGCGGACAACGTCGATTTCATCACGGCGCTAAAAGTCCTCAGCGCGGAGACTGGCACTTTCTCGCGCCCGCTAACTTCCACACTCCTGTTCGTGGCCCAGGACACACTAGAAAAGCGCCGACAATATGCCGCAGAAGCCGAGCAAACGTTCGTCTTGCCCGACTCGGTGGGAACGGAAGAAATGAACGAACTGGTGCGCGTTCTGCGGGAGATGACCGGATCCACAAAGGTCCAGCTTGATTCCCAGAGCCACGCCCTCAGCATCCGCGACACGCCAGAAAGACTGGCGCTTGCCGGAGAAATCATTCGTCAATCAGAAAAAGCCCGCGGGGAAATACTCCTGGAGATTGAGATCCTAGAGGTCGATCGCAACAAGGCGCGCACTCTCGGTCTTCTCCCGCCTTCCTCTGCGGAATTGATTTCTCTCACTCCCAGCCTCATCTCCCAATTGCAGCAGGCCAAAGACCTCAGCACCCTGGTCACTCTCCTGGCGAGCATCTTCGGAAACGGATCAAACTCAGGCAGTGCCGGAAGCTCCCTGAACCTCAGTTCTCTAATCCCTCCGCTGACCGTCGTTGGCGGCGGGAAGACGACGTTTCTCTTGACACTTCCCGCGATAGCCGCGCAGTTTTCCGATGCGCTAACGCTGGTTCATAGCGGCCGGCAGGTATTGTTGCGTGCGCAGGACGGCAAACCGGCCTCCTTCTTCGTCGGTGACCGCTTTCCGATCACACTCTCGCTGCTTTCCGGAAGCCTCGGCCCCTCTTCGTTTGTTCCCGGGCCGACCAACAGCATCCTGCCCAGCACTTCTTATAACGTCGGCGTCGGCCCCATAGCACTTACCGCCGCGGACTTCCGCAACGTGGGCCAGCTGGATATCGCGGTCGTCAATGAGATCGACGACACCCTCACGATTCTCGAGAATCAAGGCGCGGGAACTTTTCTTCAGGCGGGTTCCCCCATTTCGCTTGGCGCAGCCAGAACCGCCGCGCCCGCGATTGCTCCGTCCATTGCTTCCGCCATTCTTACCACCAGCGGTTTTCACGATCTACTGGTCACCGACCCGGTCGCCAATACCGTCCAAGTGCTCCTCAGCAATGGTGATGACACCTTCAAGCAGGCCGCGGGTTCACCTATCACGGTCGGCCACCAGCCCAGCGCCATTGTCACGGGCGATTTCAATGCCGATGGCAATCAAGATTTTGCAGTGACGAATTTTACGGACAACACATTTTCTCTTTTTCTGGGGAACGGTGATGGAACCTTCAAACAGGCCGCAGGGTCTCCCTTTGCCCTGCCGAGCGCTGTCGCCGGCCCCATTGCCATGACGGCGGCCGACTTTAACTCCGATGGAAAACTGGATTTGGCGATCGTGAATCAGACGACCAGCGATGTTTCGATTCTTCTGGGCAATGTCAATAGCAGTGGCAACCCGACGTTTACGCAGGCTACCGGTGCGCAGGGTGGCTCTCCGATTGCCGTTGGCAAAACGCCGGTGGCCATTGCAACAGGCGACCTCAACAACGATTCCCACCCCGACCTGGTGGTCGTCAACCAAGCGGACAATACCGTCAGCGTATTAATAGGCAACGGCGACGGCACGTTTGCTGCCGCGCAAAACTCGCCGCTCGCCACAGGACAGGCGCCGACGGCGGTCACCATCTCCGACTTCAACGCGGATGGCAATCCAGACATTGCCGTGACCGACCCGCAAACCGACAGCGTGTCGGTCTTCCTCGGCGTCGGCCAGGGATTATTCGCGCCGGCCTTCGAACTTCCCGTCGGCTCAAATCCCACGGCCATCTTGTCAGCCGCGCTCAGCGGCGCATCCTTGCCAGACGTGGCCGTGGCCGACGACCCCTCCGGCGCCACCGGTCAGGTCACGATAATCCTGAGTCCGGCGAGCTTGTTTTCAAATTCGGGGGCGGGCATAGCGCAGCAGCCCTATCCCGGCGCGCAATACGAAGATCTCGGCGTAAAGATCAAAGCCACTCCCACCATCCATCCGAACGACGAAGTGACGCTGCAGTTGGAGTTCGAGATTCGCGCCCTCGCCGGATCAAGCATCAACGGCATACCCATCATTACCAGCCGCACGCTTTCCCAAACCGTGCGTATCCGAGAAGATGAGCCCACCATCATCGGCGGGCTACTCGACAATGAAGAGACCCGCACTCTCACCGGCCTCCCGGGCTTCGCAAATCTTCCGGGCCCGGCGGGCTATTTCTTCGGGCAAAGAAACACCACCGCACAGGACACCGAGATGGTGATTCTGATTACTCCGCACAAATTGCGGCTCCAGGACCGCGTCTCGCGTTCCATTTACGTCGGACACGACACCAGCACGGGTCGCGGCTCGACAGCCGTTCCTTTGCCTTCGCAGCGGCAGCCCTAGTAAAACTACCGGCGCAGGCGGCGGACTCGGCTGCTCCATAACCTACCCAATTTACGCGAGTGGTTCGAAAACAACGATAGGCTGATAGGTACGCGGCACCAGCGCTTCGGCGATGGCCACAAGCTTGTCTTGCTGGCTGAACACGCGCAAGCGCGGCGGCTTTGCTTCCCCCGCATCGAGCTCGAAGGTCGCCCCGGGAGGCAACTCCATCCGGCCGGGCTGAATTTGCGAGACCTGCACGTTGAACTTCGTGCCGTGCCGCACACGCTTCTCGATGACTGGCAACACGTTCACCCGCGGAAAATTTGGGAGCAGATTCTCCAGACGAATCATACAGTCGGAAAATTTTCCTGCGCGCGACGCTTCCGCAAGTTCTTCGAGCTTGATAGCCTGCTCCAGCGAGAATTCTCCGACCGCCGTGCGCGTGATCTCCGAGAGGTGCGCCCCGCAACCGAGCTTCTGCCCCATTTCATGCGCCAGCGAGCGGATATACGTGCCCGACGAGCACTCGATGACAAAGCGCGCTACGCGCCCTTCGATACCTGTCAACCTGTATTCGAAAAGCTCCACTTCGACCGCCTTAAGCTCGACGGGCTGCTTCTTGCGCGCCCATTCGTAGGCTGGACGGCCTTTCACTTTTTTTGCAGAGAAGATCGGCGGCATTTGCTCAAACCGGCCCACACTCTCGCCCGCCAGCTTTTCGAGAAGTGCTTGGTCGAGTGCCGGTGCCGTGTCCGGCCCTTGTGCTTCCCCGTCCGAATCGTAGGTATCCGTCGCAAAGCCGAACCGGAAGCCCGCCGAGTAGCGCTTCCTGCGCCCGCTGTAAAACTGCACCAGCCTCGTGGCTCGGCCGAGGAGCAGGACCAATACACCTGTCGCCAGCGGATCCAGCGTGCCAAGATGCCCAATCTGCCGGAATCCTGCCAGGTGCCGCACCGCATCGACGACGTCATGGGAAGTTTTTCCCCGCGGCTTATCGATCACGAGCGCGCCGTCAAACGGCGCAGGCTGAGGTTGGCGTGGCATTCAGGGAGTGTTCGGTCGGAAGCTCTTCGTTCGAAACGCCGTGCCCCTAAGACGCGGCCGGCTTGTCCTTCTTCATCTCTTTCAAAAGCTGATCGATTCGCTCGGTGTATTCCTGCGAGTGGTCCAGCGCGAAGTGCAGCTCAGGCAATCGTCGAAGCTGCAGTCGCTCGATCAGCTCACGCCGGATAAATCCGGAAGCGTGCTCCAGCGCCTTGATCGCGTCGCTCTGCTCTTTGCCCGATCCCGCGAAGTTGATGAAC
>Ga0207132_1058_pt1 | contig 25134 bp, 24 predicted proteins | sample Alteio_BWMinHeat_14_FD_153554 | JGI IMG/M metagenome (GOLD analysis project Ga0207132, IMG submission 153554) | Enriched cells from forest soil in Barre Woods Harvard Forest LTER site, Petersham, Massachusetts, United States -... | ecosystem: Environmental > Terrestrial > Soil > Temperate forest >...
TTGCCGCTCTCGACAAAATGGAGTCCCTTAAGCCGCGCGCTGTGATCGCCGGGCATAAGCGCGTCGGGAACGATGATAGCCCTGGGATCCTTGGAGAAACGCAGAAGTATATACGCGATTTGGAGCGCCTTGCCATGCAGGCGACCACGGCGCGGGATCTATATGACCAAATGCTGAAGCTCTACCCTGAATGGGGCAATCGAGGTGCGCTCTGGACTTCAGTGCGTGCCGTGAAACCGTGATTTGACCAAAGTGGTTAACCGGACACTGGTTCGGTGAAGGATGAGACAACGAGCATGTGTGCAATGCGAGCAGAAGGATTCAGCGGCTACAAGGATTTGAAGCTAGTGGAGATTCCAAAGCCGGCAGTCTCGGATGGACGAGTACTGGTAAGAATTACAGCGGCCGGGGTCACGCCACTAGAGCACACCATTCTGTCGGGGGGATACCCACGAGCGAAAGCACCGCTGGTCTTGGGAGGAGAGGGAGCCGGCGTGGTGGAGGGCGGAGGGGAAACGGCCTTTCCTGTTGGGTCACGTGTGATGTTTACGGGGCCGTATGGCGTTTCAGAGAATGGAGCCTACAGTGAGTGGCTTGCTGTCCGCAAAGAGAACCTTTGCTTGATTCCAGACAACATCGAGGCTCTTTCGGCCGCCGGTGTTCCGGTTGCGTATCTGACCGCCCAAATGACACTGAGCTTTGCGGGGTTTGCAAAGGGCAAGACGGTGCTGGCGCCTGCAATTGGAGGGTCGGTCGGAAATGCAGTCACTCAGTTGGCTAGAGCGCAGGGGGCGAAGCACGCTATATCAACGACAACCAATCATGCGAAGGCGCAACAAGCACGCTATCTGGGCTTCGAAGACGTGATCGACCTTTCTGAGGAGAAGCTCAGCGATGGCGTTCGCCGGATCACAGGAGGTTACGGTGCCGACATCGTAATCGACGCGATCGGTGGAGAAACCCTGAGCGAGGCTCTCGGCACGCTGGCGATGGGCGGAAGTCTGACTACATTGGGCTACTCCGCAGGCCGCAAGGCAACCATCGACGTCACGGACCTGATCTGGAAGCGCGCCAATATGAAAAGCTTCTCCCTGTTCTCACAACCTGCGGAGGTATGGACCACGGCATGGAGCGTCATTTTTCGATTACTTGAATCCGGTGCGGTCAAGCCCATCGTGGCAAAGACGTTCCCCCTGGCAGAGGCGGCAGATGCTCTGCGTTACCTTGTTGAGGGCCGCCCATTCGGCAAGGTCGTCCTCACAATCTGACAAGGGGACGCGAGATTCGAATCAATCAGCGCGCGATGGATGCCAATGAAGAACTCCAAGATCGCTGTTCTGGACGATTACCAAAATGTCGCGCTTGAGAGCGCCGACTGGTCGGTGCTCGGCGATCGAGCGGAGATCACCGTATTTCAGAACCACCTCGCCGATCAGGACGCTGTCATTGAGCGGTTGCTGCCTTTTGATGTCGTTTGCAGCGTTATGAGCGAGCGGACCCCGCTGCCCCGCAGCGTCATTGAGCGCCTTCCCAATCTCAAACTCATTGCCTCGACGGGAACTGCAAACCCGTCGATCGATGTCGCCGCTGCGAGCGAGCATGGGGTCGCAGTGGTTCACACGGGGTACAGGTCGGACCCGACGATCGAATTTACCCGGGCGCTGATCTTGGCCTCCGCGCGACACATCGTGACGGAGAGCAACTCCGTCCGATCCGGCGGCTGGCAGCAAACAGTGGGCACGGATCTCCGCGGAAAGACCCTGGGCGTTCTGGGACTTGGGCGGATTGGATCACAGGTCGCGCGGGTCGGCAGCGCTTTTGGAATGAATCTGATTGCCTGAGCCAGAACATGACGCCGGAGGCCGCCAAAGCCGCGGGCGCAATCCTCGTTTCCAAGGAAGCCAGCCTATTGACAGGCGAACCATATTTCTGCAACTATAGAAATATGAGCCCTGCCCTATCAAAGAAGTCCACCGAACAGGTCGTCAGATACGCGGATATGTTCTCAGCGATGGGAACCGAGGCCCGGCTGCGCATCATGCAGCTGCTCCTGACCGCGCATCCCGATGGCCTGGTCGTTAGCGAAATCCAGCAGGAACTCGACATCCCCAATTCCACCCTGTCTCACCATCTCGACAAACTGAAGGCCGAGGATCTGGTACGGGTACGGCGCGAGAGCACATTCCTGCACTACACCGCCAACACTGAGTCGCTGCAAGAGCTTTTGCAATTTCTCTATGCCGAATGCTGCACGCGCAACAAGGCGCTCAAGCCCGAAGCGATTGTGCAGATATGCAAATAGGAGCAACCGTGAGCACCGACAACATCAAGGAAGTTGTGAAGGAAAAATACGGCGAGGCGGCATTGCGTGTAGGCAAGGGCGGCAGCGCCTGTTGTGGCAGCGCTCCTTCCACTGCCAGCGGTTGCTGTGATCCCATCACGTCCAATCTTTACGACGCCTCGCAAGCGGGCCAGATTCCTGAGGAAGCGATGCTGGCTTCCCTCGGATGCGGCAATCCCACGGCCCTGGCGAAACTCAACCCCGGAGAAACCGTTTTGGATCTCGGCTCCGGCGGCGGCATCGACGTGTTGCTCTCCGCCCGGCGCGTGGGTCCAACTGGCAAGGCATACGGCCTCGACATGACCGATGAAATGCTGACGCTCGCCAACGAGAATAAGCGCAAGTCTGGCCTTAACAACGTGGAGTTCCTCAAGGGCGAGATCGAACACATCCCCCTGCCCGACAATTCCGTCGATGTGATCATCTCCAACTGCGTCATCAATCTTTCCGCCGACAAGGATCGCGTGTTCGCAGAAGCTTTCCGCGTTCTCAAGCCCGGTGGACGCTTCGCAGTCTCCGATGTCGTCACCAAAGGAGAAGTGCCTTCTGAGATTCGCAAAAGCGTACTCGCCTGGGTCGGATGCGTCGCGGGTGCGCTGGAGCAGGGCGACTATCGCGCCAAGCTCAAGGCAGCGGGATTCGACAATGTGCATCTGGAGCCGACGCGCATTTATCGCATTGAAGACGCCCGCGAATTCCTCTCAGGCCAGAACATCAATGTCGATGCGATTGCGCCGCAAGTGGACGGAAAATTCATGAGCGCTTTCGTCCGAGCGACAAAACCGCAGAAAACCGCCGCATCCTGCTACCAGTGAGGAAACGTCGATGCAGAAACATTACAACGTCCTGTTCCTCTGCACCGGGAACTCAGCGCGCTCCATCATGGCCGAAGGCATCTTGAATCATAAGGGGCGGCCGAACTTCACCGCCTACAGTGCTGGCAGCCACCCGTCGGGAACGATTCGACCGGAGGCGGTACGGCAGCTTGAAGTCGCGGATATTCCGGCGACCGGCCTCAGAAGCAAGAGCTGGGATGAGTTTGCAAAGCCCGGCGCACCCAAATTCGATTTTGTTTTTACGGTCTGCGACAACGCGGCCAAAGAGTCCTGTCCAGTCTGGCCAGGCCACCCGATGACCGCGCATTGGGGCGTTCCCGATCCGGCGCCGGCAGAGGGAACGTCCGGGCAGGTGGACAAGACTTTCCGCGACGCGTTTTTCTTGCTGGATCGCAGAATCAGTCTGTTCTTGTCGCTGCCGCTCGACCGTCTCGACGCCCTCGCAATCAAGAACGAAATCAACAAGATCGGCCGAGAATGAAATTCAGTTTGCGCGCGCGCCCCCTTATTGCGGAGTTTCTGGGCACCTCCTTCCTTGTTGCAGCCGTGGTTGGTTCCGGCATCATGGGTGAGCGATTGGCAGGAGGAAACATCGCCATCGCCTTGCTGGCGAACACTATCGCGACCGGAGCCGCACTCGTCGCCCTCATCCTCACTTTCGGCCCAATCTCAGGCGCACATCTCAATCCGGTGGTCACGCTCGCTGACGCAATCGAAAGCGGAATTGCCTGGCGTGAAGTGCCCATCTACATGACGGCGCAGTTCGCGGGCGGAATTCTGGGAGCGATTCTTGCCCATCTGATGTTCGGTTTGCGTTGGTACTCGTTCTCGACGCGCATTCGCAGCGGATGGCCGCTTGTGTTGAGCGAATTCGTTGCTACCTTCGGCCTGGTATCGGTGATCTGGGGATGCACTCGGACAAAACCCAATGCAACACCGTTCGCCGTTGCGGCCTATATCACATCGGCGTACTGGTTCACCGCCTCTACGTCCTTCGCGAATCCGGCCGTGACGGTTGCCCGAGCCTTATCGAATACCTTTGCTGGAATTCGACCAGCGGACGCCCCACTCTTCTTGATCGCGCAAATCGCTGGAGCGCTAGCCGCGACATTTCTCTTTAGATGGCTTGTACCGGGTCTGCGTGCAAATGCCAAAGCCATAGTCGTGCCACACGAAACGACAGAATGACTCAACGCATTATGGGTTGGCTGTGGGTTAGATGTTTCACGACGAATGCTGTCTCTGGCGAATTGTCATTTCGCTCATGACTCCTTAGCATTTGCCGTCCTACTACGATTCTGCGATGCGCAATCTGGTCGTTCTTTTCGCCCTGTCCCTACCGAAAATCCATCCGGGATGAATTCCTTTGAAATCAATGACATTCAAGAAGAGGAAACCTGGGCCGGCAACCCAGACGATTAGAATGTAGCAATGTTGCATTGCATCGGAAACTTAACACCGTGTGAGTTCGTCAGAGACAGGCGTATGCCTACCCTTACCGGCCTCGGGCCGTAACGACTGTAAACACAATCATTTACGGTCCCTGCCGGCCAAGGCTCGCCTGGCGCATTTTAGTCGCCAAAGTCAAAGACGGGGTACTACTCCCGGCGTGGTACGCCCAGCCCAATCACGAAGGTACACCTGACCCATTGGCCAGTGTGCTCGCAAAATCTAGGCTTATGAGTGTGGTACAGGAGTTTCGAATGAAAAGAACGAGACAGGCTCACGGATTAGCGTTCAGCAGCCTACTGATGATTGTGGTCCTCTTCCCGTTTGGTCTGCTTTCTCCGGTCGCGGCTCCGAAGCCTCTTTACGTGCACGCCTACTCTCCCGAGGATATACGCGCGGATTTTGCCCGCGAGCAGAAGCAGAAGGAATACGACCGAGTGGAACACATCGCCCGGAAGCTCTTCCGTTCCTACGGTTGCCGAGGGGACCTGGCTCCGGCCACGGCCCGCAGCGCGGTTGACCTTGGCCTGAACATCCGAATCCTGACGGCGCTCATTTTTGTCGAGTCTACTTGTCGGACGAACGCGGTGTCCAGTAAAGACGCGGTAGGGCCGACGCAAGTCAACTGGCGCGTTTGGCGCCAGTATACACGGCAGCAACTCCTCGATCCCGAGACGAACGTGCGTGCAGGCTCCAAGATTCTCGCTGGATACGTTCGGCTCTACGGGCTTCGTGAGGGCCTTCACGCTTACAATGGATTTGGAGATCCGACCAGCGCGTATGCGGACAAGGTTCTCTTAGTAGCGGGGTATCGGATTCAGTAAGAGTCTACTAGATGAGAAGATGTCCGACGACTCTAAGAGGAATCACGCCCAGATTGGCCGCGCTATAAGTGAGGCGTCCCTGGGACTGAAGGATACGATGGACGGCTGGAATATCTCGCGTGATTCGCTTATCAATTAGCGAACTGATTTGCTTGGGCATGGAAGCTCGCATCGATGAGCCGTCCGGTCGTTCTGGTCTATTTGGGATTCCTAGGCTCCGTGTGCAATCTCGAATCGCTAGTTGTGCCTACCGAGAATTCCGTCCTTATCAACCAGCACCCTTGTGGCACGCTTATCGCAGATCTAGTCGATGCACTTTCCTTGTTGGCAAGCACATCGGAGTCTAAAGACTGGCAGTCTCTGCCTCGTCCCGTCGTCGAGTGCCCCCAAGTGTAACCACAGGACACCTAAGCATCCCTTGAGTTTTGGTGAGAACGGTGTGTCTGCACCGCTGACGATCCCCCGACCTCCACCCCTACATTGTGGTGCGCACTGCGCACCTGAGCACCGACGAAATACTTCATGCAATCAAGGACGGCGACTTCTACGCTTCGACGGGTGTCGAGCTGAAGGGCTATCAAGCCGACACCAAGACCGTGAGCGTTACGATCCGCGCCCACGGCAGCAACAAGTACCGCGTTCAATTCATTGGGAGGAATGGCCGCATTCTCCAGGACGCCGTTGCGAATTCGGCAACGTGTGCCATCAAACTTGTCTGTAGGCTCCCCCAATAAGAAAGCATCTTGTCGCACAAGAGTTGCGATGAAGGAACTCGTTGAGGGGATTGCTAGCCCCTAGAGAGGCAAAACCGATTAAAGTGAACGAGTGAGCATGCTGGAAACCCTCCCGCTTTTCCGCCATTTGAAACCTGCCGAGCTTCAGGCGCTGCGGATCATCGCCCGGGAACGACGTTTCAACACCGGGCAGGAAATCTTCCTGGAAGGTGACGCCGGCGATGGCGTCTATTTCGTCAAGGACGGCATCGTGGAAATTTCCTCCGGCAAAGGGGGGCGCCACGTCTTTTCGCGGCTCGGCCCGGGCGAAATTTTCGGCGAAATGGCCGTCATCGAAGATCGCCCGCGTTCCGCAACGGCCTCGGCGGTGCAAGATTCGGAAGTTTATTTCCTGCCTCGCGACGAAATGCTTGCATTCATCGAACGCTCGCCCAGACTAGCTTTCGCCCTGCTCCAACAAATCAGCCTCCGCCTCCGCGAATTCAACCAGTTCCATCTCCGCGAGTTGATCCAGGCCGAAAACCTCGCGGTCATCGGCCGCTTCGCGCAGGGAATTATCCACGAGCTAAAAAATCCGTTGAGCATCATCAGCCTCTCGTCGGAGATGTTCGACATGCCCGGCGTCAGTACTGAAATCCGCGCGAAATCGCTACCGCGCATCCGTAAGCAGGTCGAACGCATCAGCGACATGGTCAGCGACATTTTGATTTTCACCCAGGGCGCGAAAATGGAGGCGGACCTCAAGCCCGGCGACTATCGGGCTTTCATTTTGGAACTCGTCAGCGATCTGCGCGCCGAAGCGGCCCTCAAATCCACACGAATCGAAATGGAGCACGTCCTGCCGGCCGCCCTCGTGCAGTTCGATCCACGCCGCTTGAGCCACGTCTTTTTCAACATCGTCCACAACGCTACCGATGCGATGCCCAACGGCGGGACCATTATCCTGCGCTTCCAGTCCAACACAAACGAAATCATCACCGAGATCGAGGACACCGGGCCCGGCATCGCACCAGAGATTACCGGCAAACTGTTCCAGCCGTTCGTCACGCATGGCAAAGCCCACGGCATCGGCCTCGGACTTTCCATCTGCAAAAAGATCGTCGAGGGCCACAGCGGGCAAATCTCCGCCCGCAATGAACCTGGCCGCGGTGCGATTTTTTCTTTCACGCTGCCCCTGGCCAAATAATCATTGCCCGCTAACTTAGCCAGACAACACTCTTACCGAACATATGCAGTGAGGCGACTTCCATGAGCAGTTTTTGTCAAGCAGGGGAAGTGGGGACGCTAGCGGACGAAAATGCGGTCCCAGCTTTGGACGGTCGGGTGGAAGTTGCGCTGTATCGCACCTGTCTCTGGCGAATTTCTTTTCATCCACTTTAACGCCCTCGTCCGGTTGCTCCCCGCGAGTCGAGCGTCTGGTGGATCGCTAGACGCTCATGCTTGAGGTCAATTTATTTAAATTGTTTCGTATGAGATAGATAAAGCACCCAGCGATTTCTCACATGTGCCCAGAATAAGCCGAAACCCGAGGTTGAAATCGAAGAAGAACTTGCCGTAAATTCTTGACGGTAAAGAGTTTCGCTGCGCGCCCGTAGCTGCGTTGGATAGAGCGTCTGGCTACGAACCATGGCAGTGCCAAATCTAAGCCATTGAATTGGCTCAAGTTCCCCTGTGCAACCCTCTCACTAAGTACGCTGCGATTTGCGATACGAAATGTCGCATGTTTTTTGTGTGTGCCCAGTGATTCCCGGGCCTGGCCTGTACATAGCAGTCCCCGCGCACAATTAAAGATCGATGTGGCGGCATGAAGCCGACCAAACCGACGAACGGCCCTTTGCCACGCTTCGCCATGGTGGTGCCGGGGGAGGGAAGTGGACCGAACGTCCGCCCGTTCGCTTTGACTGGTTGGCTGCGGCATGAGAGCACTGCGAGAAAGTTGCACGCAAAACCCTCAATGGCTTCCAACATTCGTGAGCGGTGAACAAACCACATCTTGCAGGGTGGGCGTGAGTGTAGCAATGTTACGCCATGAGAGGGCGTAGCAGGAAAACGCGGGCGACATACGGAGTGCGAGCTTTACGGAGCCATGGAGGCTGCGCGGCTCAAAGCCTCGTTTCGCGCCGCCTGTTGGAGCTTCCACTGGTCAGGCAGCCAATCATCCAGTTCGCTCAGCTTCGTCTGCGGCAGGTTCATCAACAGTTGGGTGAGATACAGTTGCGGATCAAGCTGGCAGGTGCTGGTCAGGCTGGCCAGAATTGCGAATGTGCGACCGCCGCCCGGGTTGCCGACGAACAAGGAATTCTTCCGGTTCAACACGGTTCGCCGACAAACGCGCATCTCGCCATTGCTTGATTTCCCGACGAGATGCCGACTTCATAGGACTAACCCCACCGTGGAAGCCGGATAGCTCCCAGTTAGCCGATTAATGGGGCGTTAGCGGCGAGAAGGACACATGGGCATCTTTTCCTTAGCAAGCCATTTTTTCGAAGTGACAACATGGAGGTAACCAAGACCTAGGGAATCCATCCAAGGAGAATTCTGATGGCTCTTCTCGATTCTATTGTGGGCGCATGCTTTCGAGATGAAAAAACTGGCCGCGTAGTCGTTTTTTCCGGGGATCGCCGCACTCGTGGCTACATTGTAAGGTCTGAGTCTGATGAGCTAAAAATAAGATCCTTTCTAAAGATGTTTTATTTTGCTCATTTTTCTATCCTCTTTCTGGGTTATTTCTTGAGCTTTGAGTGGTCGAGGCAGATCTACCGTGCATTAGGCAGGCCAGAGGCGCACATGTTTAGAGCTATGTGCATTTCTTTGGGGTTATATCTTCTCGTAGCGGGAGTCCCCTATTTTCTGCTTTGGAGGTCCTACAAGAAGGCGTTCGTAAGTTTTGTTTCGCCCGAAGATGAGGTTTTGGTATCGGGGAGGCGTGCCCCGCGGCAACGCATTTTTGTTTTTATTGCTGCTGCTGGGCTGATCCTCTTGGGTTTGGGTGTGTTGTTGGCATTTGCTGTTAGCCATAGGCCATAATGTCACCCTGCGCGAACAATATCGTCCGGACTGGAAAACCATTGGTCCGCGAGCAAGTGTGACCCTCGATGCCTTCCCGCACAGCCAACTCCTGATGAACGCTAGTGTTTAATCGGACGCGCGTTTTCGGGAATACGTGAAGGCAGGTGGCGGTGAATTGGTCCAATGGGACACGCCTCTGACCATGGGCGTGGTTATAGTACTTATAATCTGACGAGAACTATCCAGAATTTTGAGCCATCTTCCGCCACTTTGCGCTTCTTTGTCATGACATCAATTTAGCAAGCCTGCAGAGCCTACAGAGCGTCCGGTTTTGGAAATGCAGGAATTGTGAGCAGCGGAGAAGAACCATGAATAAAAGCAGGAGTCTTTTGCTGTTAGCGGCCGCGGGCGGTGCGTTGGCTTTCGCTGCAACAGCCAGGGCCGATTCAACCCTGGTCATAAATCGCCAGATTACCAGCCTAACTAACATTCCGTTCAACGGACTCGGGGTGAGCGAGCGAACGATCATCACGTTCGATCAAAGCCCTATTCCATCCCTTGATCTCGGCAATTTCAACGCGATCCAATTCAACATTCTGGCGCCGCCGGGCGAAAGGCTCGTCTCGTCTTCGACCAAACCGCAACCGGCGGCGCTGCTTTCGATTATTCCAACGGACTGGGGGACTCGGCACCCATAGTGCCGTGCGCGCCGAGCCTCATCAACTCCGGGGGATCGTCATTGTAGCAGCTCGATGGAGCTTGTGGGGTCGGCGCAGCAGGAAATGCTTTCTTCGTTCAGGTCGACGTCGCTGTCCCATCCGGGGCTTCGGGCACCGGGCTTCAGGTCTCCTTCGATTTTGTGACACCTCCTCACCAGGCGCCGAGCGATTTTTCGTTCCAATCGCTGGCCGGGGCCGACTACCTCACGTTCATCGGAAATGAGCCGTCGAGCGTAGTCAGCCTGGAGCCGGTGCCGGAGCCCTCGTCCATCCTGATGCTGGGCTCGGCAATGATTTTCCTCGGGTGGGCGCTGCAAAAACGAAACGGCCGGTACAATAAGACGCGATTTGGATTCACACATGGACATTAGCAATCACGCTGGTACGGCACGCCGATAGTGCTCTATCGAAGGCGCGCAGAGCACCGCCTCCAGCTTCGCGCCCTGGAGAAAACGCGCGTCCGATAAAGCTCTAACGTTAATCAGACCTGCGTAGCTGTACGTCGCTGAATTCTGGCCGCAGCTGTGACAGCGTACGCTTCTCCGTCCGGCGGCCTCACATTCGTCACTAACGAACTGCGGATTACCTTGGTCTTGCGAAAGACCACCCCCTCCATTTCGGAATCGACATTGGCTCAGAGTAGGATTCTCATCTGCCGTATTGCGTAGCGCCGAAACCGCGCGGCACATTACGCCCGAAATAGCCCTGCTGTCCCGAGGCGCTGGAGTAAAGGCCGCCCTGTTGAAAATCTTGCCACCAGGATATTGAGAGGCGTAGAGTCAGGCGAATGCGTCCAAGAAGGAACGTTGAGATGCTTCTAAACTCAACCCGCGCTCCTTATGTTTCGATTTCTTTCACGGTCGCGTGCGTCACAGCAATCGTACTGGTGACCGGCAGTGCTTGTCTCGCACAGGTCGCTGGAGGGACTATTTCGGGGAGTGTGATAGACAGCTCCGCACGTGCAATTGCAGGAGCGCAGGTCGCTGTCAAGAACTCCGAGACGGCTATCGTCCGGTCCGTAAACGCTAATAACGACGGGATCTACACGGCTCCGAACCTGGTGCCTGGCACGTATGCGATCAGTGCGTCCAAGGAAGGATTTGAAACGGTTTTGAGATCCGCCGTTTTTGTGACGGTAGGCTCCGAGCAGATAATCGACTTCGAGCTAAACCTAGGCGAGGTTCGGACGAAAATCGAAGTTTCCGGCACACCGCCCGCTATCCAATTGGCCAGTTCGACCTTGGAAGCAACCGAGAACTCTACAACGGTTCGCGAATTGCCTCTGAACGGGCGCGACTGGACGACTCTGGCACTGCTGCAACCGGGAGTTACCGGCGTGAATCAATACCCGCTTGGTCTGAATACCCTACGGGCAAACCGCGGTCTCGGGACGCAGCTAAGCATCGGCGGAACACGGCCACAAGGGAACAACTACCGACTCGATGGGATCAGCATAAACGACTATTCCAACGGAGGGCCCGGCAGCGTCCTCGGTATCTTGCTCGGCGTTGAGGCGGTTCAGGAATTCTCTGTCGTAACAAACAGCGCGCCAGCCAGCTATGGCCGGACGTCGGGAGGAGTAATCAATTCTATTACACGCTCTGGCACAAATGCGATACACGGCTCTGCTTATGAGTTCCTGCGCAACAGTGCGCTCGACGCCCGCAACTTCTTCGACGCAACACCATCTCCGCCCCCGTTCCGGCGCAACCAGTTCGGAGCCGATGCCGGAGGGCCGATTATCAAAAGCAGGCTCTTTGTCTTTGGCGATTACGAAGGAATTCGTCAGATGCTTTCAACTACAACGGTGGACATTGTGCCTTCTGCCGCGGCACGCACCGGACATCTCACCGCAGGCACTATTAGTGTGGATCCAAGAGTAGTCCCGTATTTAGCGCTCTATCCCCTTCCGAACAGTCCGGTCACGGGCGATACGGGCCTCTTTACTCTTGCCACTCCGCAGAACACGAACGAGGACTTCTTTACCTCTCGCGCGGACTTGACAATCGGAAAGAGTGATAGCCTGTTCGGAACCTACATGTTCGACAATGGAAAAACGGAGGGACCGGATTCCTTCGATAACAACATCATCGAGACGCTGTCCCGCCGTCAAGCCGCGGTTCTCGAGGAAACGCACTTATTCGGCGCCCAAAAGGCAAACACGGTGCGATTGGGTTTCAGCCGTGTAGTCTCGCAAGCGCCAAAGAGTTTAAAGGCGATTAACCCTTTGGCGGTAGATACGTCGCTCGGCTTTTTGCCTGGCCAACCTGTGGGAGTTATAACGAACTCGCAACTTTCCACGTTTCCAGGGGGCTTGGGCGCCGTCGGGGAGTTCGATTATCATTACAACTCGTATCAGTTGTACGACGATGCGTTCGCGACGTCAGGAACTCATTCCCTAAAGTTGGGTTTTGCTTTTGAAAACATCCGGGACAACGAACTCGGCAAAACCAGCCCGCTCGGCCAGTTCGTGTTCGGATCGCTTTCCGCATTCCTGCAGGACCAGCCAACGTCGTTTAACGCGCCGATCGGAAGTGGAATCACGCCACGCGCCCTCCGGCAGTCAATTTATGCTGGATACTTCATGGATGACTGGAGAGCCAGGCCCAATTTGACTGTCAATTTGGGGCTGCGTTATGAAGGAGCGACGGTCCCGAGCGAAGCACAGGGGAAACTCTCGAATCTGCCATCGTTGACATCAACAACCCCACACCTTGGAAATCCTTTCTTCTCGAATCCGACGAAGCTCGATTTTGAACCGAGGGTGGGCGTTGCGTGGGATCCATTAGGCGAAGGTAAGACATCCGTCCGCACTGGCTTCGGAATATTCGATAACTTACCGCTCCCATATCTGTTTGCGGCCACGACCCAGTTGTCGGCTCCGTTTCTTAAGTTGGGCGACAACACGACGCTGCCGCAGGGATCGTTTCCGAAGGGAGCATTTCCGCTATTGACCGCGACCACGCTTCGTTACGCGTATATTCAGCCGAACCCTCCACGCAGCTATGACATGGAGTGGAACTTCAACATTCAGCAGAGCATTGCTCTGGATACGGTGCTGCAAGTGGGCTACACGGGATCGCGCGGCGTTCATCTTCCCTACTTCACGAACAATTTCGACATGGTGCTCCCAACGTTGACGCCGCAGGGCTACGTATGGCCGGTGAATGGAATTACTCTGAACACGAACGTAGGCCAGATTTCCGGCACCACGTGGAACTCCGATTCCATTTTCCATGCCCTTGAGGCACAGGTAACTCGCCAACTCAGCAAAGGGCTGCAAGCCGGGGTGTCATACGCGTGGGGCAAGATTATTGACTCGGGTTCGGAATCGCAGGTCAGCAACCCGGGTACCTTCGTGAATAGCTCCCCTTCGCTTTGGTTCGATGAAAGCAATGGGCGTGGACTCGCCGACTTCGATATACGTCAAAACCTCTCGGTCAACTACATCTGGGAAATGCCGAGACTCAAAGCCAGGCCACGAGCGCTGCAATGGGCATTAAACGGTTGGCAATCGGGCGGGATTCTGCACGTTGCTTCCGGCGAACCGTTCACGCCTATAATCACTGGAGACCCGTTAAGAATGAAGGGCGATCAGTTCGACCGGCCGGATGTACTGAGTGGACCGGGATGCAGCGGGTCCCTCGTGAATCCAGGAAATCCGCTTGACTATATCAAGACGCAGTGTTTTGCCTTTCCCAACCCGAGCACGCGGTTTGGGGATGCGGGACGCAATAATCTTATCGGTCCAGGCATGCTCAATCTGGATACCTCGTTATTTCGAAACATCGGCGGCTTAGAGAAGTTTCATGCGCAATTCCGAGCAGAGTTCTTCAACGTCTTGAATCGCACGAATTTTGCCTCACCGGTGGCCCCGACCAACAACACCAGCCTGTTTGGAGCTGACGGAACCCGGATTTCTTCGGCGGGCGTCATCACTTCCACCTCGACCGCTTCACGCCAGATACAGTTTGGACTGAAACTGATCTGGTAGATACCGGGTTCGGTCAGAGTTAACTCTTGCATCGCTGTGTTCGGTATACGATTGGTATAGATTTGTGAATTTGCCGAGTTTACGGGCGCAGGACGCCTGGCCAGATGAGCCTTTGACTAAACTATGGATGCGGGCGCTGGATCTATCGGTTGAAATCAGTCCAATGGTCTAATCCTGCGCTCGGAGCACAACGATCGTGATGGGCGTCAGTGAGGCGTTGGACTGGGCGCGAATAACACACGAAAGACGAAACAAGGAAGAAGAATGCGAGCCGGGGAAGAGCGCGCAACCTCACCCGAGGAGACGCCGAGTCGCGAAACCACCCGCGGCCTCTCTCATGCTGGCGGCCAAGCTACCCAGATAAATGGGAGGTAAGATATGTCACGATGAAGAAAAGCCATGGACGACTACGAGTGGCTGTTGCGCCAGGCAGTGTTTTGGCTTGCCTGTTGCTGTGGTGTCCATGTGCGTTGGCGCTGAGTCCCGCGCTAGATGTCAGCCAGTACGCGCATACGGCCTGGAAAGTCCGGGAGGGCTTTGCCAAAGGCTCCATTGTCTCAATCGCCCAAACGCCCGACGGGTATCTCTGGGTGGGGACCGCATTCGGCTTGTCTCGCTTCGATGGCGTGCGGAATGTCCCTTGGCAGCCGCCGGGTCAGCATCTCCCCTCTAACACCATCACGAGCCTACTCGCGGCGCGCGACGGGACCCTTTGGGTCGGCGCATGGAATGGGCTGGCAAGCTGGAAGAACGGCAAGCTCACTCAGTACGCGGAGCTGTCTGGATTGGGTATCAATGCTCTAGTTGAAGACGATGAGGGCACGATATGGGTCGGCACAAATGGACCCGCCGACGGAAAACTCTGCGAAATTCGTAGTGGCAATGTCCGGTGCCATCCAGAGATGGGCGGTGTTGGCCATGGCGTTTTAGGGTTGTATAAAGATGGCAAGGGGAACCTCTGGGTCGGATTGGAGACGGGAGTGTGGCGATGGGGACCCGGACCGCCTAAATTCTATGCGGTGCCAGGCCTACTAAACGGAAGAATGCAGGGCATGGCGGACGGCGAGGATGGCGCTCTCTTGATCGCCACAACGGGCGCAGTCATGCGCCTGGCTAATGGGAAAGCCGAGGCCGTATATCGGTATCCCACTGCGAAGGAGGGATTCCGTTTCCTAAGAATGCTCCGCGACCGCGACGGTGGTTTGTGGGTAGGACCTGCGGGCCGGGGCCTTGTGCACATACACCAGGGACGGACCGATGTGTTTTCGCAATCGGACGGCCTGTCTGGTGATGATATTTTCGATTTATTTGAAGACCGCGAGGGGAATATTTGGGTAGGCACAATTAACGGACTTGACCTCTTTAGTGAGCTTCCGGTGGTCACATATTCTAGGAAGCAAGGCTTGTCGGATATCCCATGGGGAGGCGTGTTAGCGGCCAGGGACGGCGGCGTTTGGTTCGCTACCCTTGGTGGGTTAAACCGGCTCAATCAGGGCCAGGTTACTGCATACAGCCAGCACGGCGTTAGCCCGCGTGCCCGAGAGGTGACCGGCAGCGGACTGCCAGATCATGGAGTGGGGTCCCTTTTTCAGGACTCTCGCGGGCGAATCTGGGTTTCCACGCCGACCGGGATCGGCTACTTGGATAACGACCGGTTCATTCGTGCAGCCGCGCCGGGAGGGCTTGTCGAATCTCTAACGGAAGACAGTTCAGGCGATATGTGGATCGCCAATCGCGACCTCGGCCTGTTCCGATTGTCGCCGCTTAATGAGTTCCAACGAATTCCCTGGAGTGCCTTCGGACACAGAGATGCCGCAGTGGTTCTGGCCCCGGATCCTTTGCACGGCGGTCTATGGCTTGGATTTACTGGGGGTGGCGTCGCCTGGTTTCGTGATGGCCATGTCTACTCATCCTACTCAGCAGCTGATGGGCTGGGTGCGGGCCGTGTCAATCAGCTTCGGTTCGACGGAAAGGGTGCGCTTTGGATCGCCACTGACGGCGGACTCAGCCTATTGAACAATGGCCGTATCGCTACGTTGTCGAGCAAGAGCGGACTCCCTTGCGATTTCGTCCAGTGGACGATGGAAGACGCCCAATCGTTCTGGCTGATGATGCCCTGCGGCTTGGTGCGCGTTGCGCGCTCCGAGTTGGATGAGTGGCCTACTGCTGCGGACAAGTTGAACTACACAATCCACGGCACAGTTTTCGATAGTTCCGACGGGCTAAGGACTATTGGTGTCGTGGGCGACTATATGCCGCGCGTCTCCGAGTCGCCAGATGGCAAACTATGGTTCGTTGCTCCAGACGGCATCGGTGTCGTCGATCCACGTCACCTGCCCTTCAACAACCTTCCACCGCCGGTGTCTATCGAGCAGATCACCGCTGACCGCAAAACTTATGATGTGAGTTCGCGCACTAACGGGTCCACGCGCCTACCCCCGCTCATTCGCGACTTGGAAATTGACTACACGGCGCTCAGTTTGGTCGCGCCGGAAAAGGTGATGTTTCGTTACAAACTAGAAGGCTGGGATCGCGACTGGCAGGACGCAGGCAATCGGCGACAGGCGTTCTATAGCAATCTTCCACCTCGCAACTACCGTTTCCGCGTCATCGCGTCTAATAACAGCGGCGTGTGGAATGAAGCCGGCACCTTTCTCGATTTCTCTGTTGCTCCGGCGTATTATCAGACCAATGGGTTCCGCGCGGCGTGTGTGATCGCGTTCATGGCAATGCTCTGGGGACTCTATCGACTCCGCCTGCGTCAACTGACGCGGGAGTTCAACGCAGGACTGGAAGCACGCGTCAACGAGCGGACGCGCATCGCTCGCGAACTCCATGATTCACTGCTGCAAGGCTTTCAAGGATTGATGTTCCGCTTGCAGGCGGTGCGCGACCTGCTTCCCGGGCGAGCGAGCGAAGCCATGCAAGCGCTCGACATCGCTCTGGAGCGCGGAGACAAAGCCATCGCGGAAGGCCGGGACACAGTCTCGGACTTGCGCGAGCCCATCATGGGCGACAGCGACATTGCGCAGGCACTGACCGCACTGGGCGAGGAACTGGCGCTCCAGAGCGACAACGGTTTGGTGCCGCGCGTGCGCGTGCTGCTGGAAGGGAAACAACGAGAGCTGAATCCCGTGCTTCGCGATGAAATCTACGGCATTGCCCGCGAGGCATTGCGAAACGCGTTCCGCCATGCGAAGGCGCAAAAGATCGAGGCGGAAATTAGCTATTGCGATTCTGAGTTTCTGCTGCACGTGCGAGACGACGGAAGTGGAATCGACCCGGTGGTTGCCAATCAGGGCGCTCGTGCCGGACACTGGGGCCTGCCGGGGATGCGCGAACGCGCCAAGAGCTTCGGTGGGAAGCTGGAAGTCTGGAGCGAACATGGAGCCGGGACGGAAATCAAGTTGATGGTTCCTGCCGGCGTTGCGTATGGCAAATCCGACGCGCGTCGCAGATTCTGGTTCTGGCGAAAGAAGATTGGGCGAGCCGATGGGAAGCAGTCCTAAGGTGGTCACCGGTCCTAGTCCAATTCGCGTTCTGACGGTGGACGACCACGCGCTCATCCGGGAGGGGATCGCCGCGCTCATCGCCAATCAAAAGGATATGCGTTTGGTCGGCGAAGCCTCGAATGGGCGCGAGGCCATCGAACAGTTCCGGTCACACCGGCCGGACATCACTTTGATGGACTTGCAAATGCCAGAAATGAATGGGATCGATGCCCTGATTGCGATTCGGAGCGAATTTCCGGACGCGCGGATCATTGTGTTAACGACTTACCCGGGCGATGCACTGTGCAAGCGAGCGATGTCCGCCGGCGCGCAAGCGTACATCTTAAAAGGCAACGTGCGGAAGGATCTCCTGGACACGATCCGAGCCGTGCGGGCCGGAAAGAAAATACTCCATGCGGAAGTCGCCGCGGAACTTGCCACTCATGCTGCTGATGACGCTTTGAGTGAAAGGGAGATCGAGGTTCTTTCCTTGATTGCAGCGGGAAATTCGAACAAGCTGGTCGCCCATCAGCTAGCGATCTCGGAGGATACGGTCAAGGGCCACGTCAAGAGCATCCTTTCCAAGCTTGGCGTCAATGACCGAACCCACGCCGTGACCTCAGCTTTGAAGCGCGGAATCATCGAATTATAAATCTCTTATAAGCCTTTCCTCGCCATCTGCACAACCAAGCGCTCGGTTTCCTGATGTACTTTTGGGCGCCCTACACTTCGACGGAAGTTCGACCCTGTCGCCAATTCGCCAATTCGTTGTGCCCGACATCAAAAGGATTTCTTTCTGCTTGGCGCAAGCTCTTCGGTTTGGGATTACAGGCTGATTCGTCGACCGGCGAAAGATGCTCGCAGAAAAGCGAACTGTGCCTCGGCCGGGTTACAAGAACGGCCTTTGGTCATCCGAAAATGGCTCGTGAGTCTACGCTGCGACTGCATAACGACGGTGCAGCCCGCCGAGTCTCGGAAGGGATCGATTCCTGATCGCGCGCCCTTGCTCGAGCTGATCATGGCCCGCATGGCAGCGGTGATCGCTTTGTCTTCGGGATCGAGCGGATGTATCGCGACATAACCCGTCGATGTCCGGTCTGTGGTCAATCCTTGCATAGCCAGTTCCTCTTTTGACAGGATTTCTCCTCTCAAGAATAGTGCTGGCGCTCCGCGAACAGCCACGATCCCGCGGCGACAAAACTTTCGATTCCGATTTGCATAACCCGCTGCTCCCGTCATTCTTCCTTCAAAAGGTCGTGCTGAAATTGTTTCGATCATGCTCGAAAGTTCGCTCGGATTGACGAGCGGAACGAGAGAGACCCACAAGTCTATCGACGCCACTCTCCCACGAAGACCGTTCTGAGCGAGCGTTCCACTCCTTTGCAGTTCCGTGAACGAAGCGCCACAAGTGCCTATGCAGGCACTCCGCAGTAATGCCCAATAAAATCGAGGCGATACAGCTTCTTGGATTAGGTTTCAAAACCTAGTGTATAAAATCGAGGGCTAATTCAGGTCATGTCCGCTTGCCGACCCACCAGCGCAGCGACCCCTTGACGTAGCACTGGATGATCATCGACAGACAGAATCCGAATTGGGCCCGGATCGGCACTCATGACTTCACCTCGGTGTCTCTCCCAGAAAACTTCTCAGCCAGCCACCAACGCCGTCGAGCGGGCGGTATCTCGTAAGCACGGGAGGCAGGTATCTTCAGCTCTACCTCCGTGCCAGAATCGACCTCACTCGAGACCGTCAGTTTGCCGCCCATCAGCTTGGCGCGTTCGCGCATGCCCCGCAAACCGTAGTGTCCGGCGCGTCCCTGTTCATCAAGATACTTCGCGTCAATGCCCTTCCCATCATCCCGGACCCGCAACCGAAGCTGCCGCTCGTCATACCGGATTTCCACTTGGATCCGCCGCGCCCGTGCGTGCTTGAAGGCGTTGCGCAACGCCTCGCCTGCAATCCGATAGACTTCGTCCCGCAATATTGGATACAGGTCTCGCGGCGTGCCTTCCACCTCCACCTGAAACTCGGCAGCATTTGGATTCGATTCACTGCCCGCAAGTTCTGTTCCGAGAGTGGTTATTGCACAGGCCAGGTCGTTGGTCACCGTCGTCGATGACCGCAGTCCCTGAACCGCATCCCGCCCCTCGGTAATCGCTGCCTCCGCCTGATCGATGGCGCTCTCGACGCTTCGCTTGGCTTCCTCCGGACGATCCGGCAGCAAGTACGTAGCAGCTTGAAACCGCAGCAGCGATCCCTGAAAACTTTGCAGCATCGTATCGTGCAATTCCCGCGCGATCCGCGTCCGTTCGCTAACGCGCGCTTCCAGTCTCATATTGAATTGCCGCTCCAATTGCCGCAGCCGGAGCCGATAGAGTCCCCACAGGAATAATCCGCAGGCCGCAATACATGCGGAACGGAACCAAATGGTCTGGTACCACGCGGGCAAGACGCTGAAATCCAGAGTTGCGCCGGCTTCGTTCCAGACGCCATCGTTGTTACTCGCGATTACGCGGAAGCGGTACTTACGGGGACTCAAATTCGTATACGAGGCCTGGCGCTGCGTGCCAATATCCCGCCAGTCTTTGTCGTATCCCTCCAATTTGTACCGAAAATGGTCCCGCTCGGGAATCGACAGACTTAAAGCCGTGAATTGGATTTGCACGCTCCTTGTTAAAGGAGGTAGCGACACATCCTCCCAGTAAGGGTAAGGTTTGCCGTCCGCGGTCACTGAGCGTATCGCAACGGGCGGAGCCAGAGCATTCCTCGAAACGTGAGTTGGATCCAGCCACGCAATGCCATCGCTTGCTGCGAACCACAGCCGCCCGTCCGTTCCCTGGACTTCTTTGGAATTAACTGGATCCTCAAATGTCCCGGGCAAGCCATCCAGAGCATCAAACAGTTCGTACCGCACGCGAAATGAAGGGTTACTCACGTATTTCGCTACTTCGTCGCCTCCAATGTGAACTACGCCTCGCCGTTCACCCAACCACAAGCTGCCGTCGCTGGTCTCTTCAATCCCCCAAACAGGATCGAAAGTTGAGGCATCCACCGGGACGACCTTTCGAAAGCCGCTCCCGTCGAAGAAAGCCAATCCCAATTCCCCGCCGACCCAGAGATGCTGGCCACGGCCCCGGATCACATAAACACTTCCTACCGGAGACTCATCACCAGTCAAGATGGTATGCAAGCTCCCATTTTCTATGGCTACAATTGTGCCGCCGCCATATCCGAACCACACACGTCCCATCCAGTCCGTATATGCCGCTCGAACGCTTAGTTTTGCTAACTCCGGAGAGGTCTGGTAGGGGGTCCATACACCGTCTTTCATCCGAAACAAACCTTCACCCGTTGTACCCACCCACAACACACCTGAGCGGTCCTCCGTGACGGCCTTCCACCAGTTACTCAGGGTTCCCTTCCTGAGTTCTGCTGGCAGAGGAAAATATGTAAAGCGGCCATTCTCCTGACGATAAAAGGCGGTGTTGCCTGCCCACCAGACCGTTCCCGCCGGGTCGCGATAAGTTGCTTGAATCGCATTCGTGTCAAGGAACAGTGTGCTGAGGCCTCTGATAGAGTCCGCGTGCGAGCCGTGAATCTGGACCCAGAGGTTCACGCCACTTACCCACAGGTCACCTGCATCCCCAGGGGCCATGTGCGGTTGGCGCAAGGGCACCGGAAGAGCGACTGGCACCAAACTAACCCTGCGGAAACGATCCAGCCCCCTGTGCGTACCTACCCAGATATTTCCCTCTCTGTCTTGGATAATAGGCAAGCCTAAGTTATCCGTTAGCCCATCCTTTGCCGTAAAGCTTTCGACCTCATTGCTAAATTCTCCCAATGCGCCGCTCAGCCGCTCGGGATGTGCAGCGCGGCGGAGTCCATCACCAAGGCTTGTAACCCACAAAGCTCCTCCTTGATCAAACAGGATTCCCAATGACCCCACTCGGATTTCGGCCTTGTCGGAGGGCGGCAGTGGCACGCCCAATGGTACGGGTCGCACGGATCGCAGTGTTTCCGCTATCCACAACTTCCCGTTTGGAGCTTCCGCGAACTGACCTGCCTGACCGACGTGGATGCCTGTCGGCTGAAACATGTTGGAACCCGCGGGAAGAAAAACTATTGTGTCCTCGGTTGCCACCCAGAGTGTCCCCTGTCGATCCACGAATACGGTCCGCGCCGACTTTCCCGGGAAATTCCAATCCTTTCCGACTTGTTTCCATAAGTTGCCTTCGAGTCGAATCAACCCATTCACACTCGCGGCCCAAATCGTGCCCTCGCGATCCTGCGCGAGGGGCCCAACTTGACCTTGTGGGACACCCTCTCGGGTCGCGTAGTTCGTGGCCCTTCCATCCCGCAAAAGACTGATTCGACCAGAAGAAAAACCGATCCAAAGGCCCCCATTCGGGAGCGGCAGCAAGGAAGTCACAATGCGGCCAGGAAACGGCCCACCGGAGTGAGGCTCATAGCGTTCGAAACTAACGCCGTCAAATCGGTACAGACCACTCGGGGTTCCGAGCCACAGATACCCGTCTGTCGTCTGAGCCAACGCCCGAATCTGTCCGGGAGCCCCTTCCTTCGCGTCCCACGCCGTGTGCTGAAACTGAGCGATGGTGCTATCCCACTCCTGCACTGAGGTGGAAGCAACGCTTTGCGGCACAGCCGACGGTGCTCTCGAATCACCGCATGCAAGGTGGCCGTTCACGTTCTCTATGCGCCCTGGGCAGCGACTCGGGTCGGAGAGTTCAGTCTTGATCCAATGACCGTCGACGGTTCGACAAGTGGCGCGCAGGGTTCCGTCGCGCATCTCGATATTCTCGCAGCTCGCGCCGTAATTCCCAGGAGGAATGTTTAAACGTGCGGAAGGAACGTGTTGGTGGTTGGCGCGATTCGAATCCTGCGCTGTGACAGAGACACTAATGAGCAGGCAAATGATGCATGTTAGAGAAGAACGCAAGAAACAGAGCACGTTCATCACAGAAATCTCGGGAGTCGGTGCATTTCTTCCAAAACACCAGCGTTTTTTGACCAAAATCCGAATCGCATTCGTGTCACCGCTCATGAACCCATCTCGCGGTCTCTGCCGGAAGGCTTCGCGGTCAGCCACGATCGGCGGCGCGCAGTGCGAAATGCCGTGTAAGCAGGCGCAGCGGGAATGCTTAAGTCTAACTCCGTGCACGATTGCAGTTCGCTCCGTCAGCTTGCCTTCCTTCCAACTGGCTAGCCGCCCCTTGTGCGTGCTAAGCCAAAGTGTCCCATCACGCGCCACGAGCAGGTCATTAATGAAATTTCTGGGGAGCTGCTCACCGCCCGTCGGCGGCTGCCACGAGACAGCCCGTACTCCATCGTACCGATACAATCCAAACGCCGTACCAAACCACAGATAACCATCGGCGCGTTTGTGCGATTGAGCGAATCTTTGCTTTGAAAATACCATCGCGGATCTTCCACTCCGCGCGGGCGTACTGACTCAGATCCAGCGCCGGGTCCAGTGCGTAAGCCCCACACCCCGACGCCAGCAGCATCTCCAGCGCAATAATGGCTCGCCTCGCCATGACGCCCACATCTTACCAGTAGCACGGGCACTCCTGCCTGTGCGGCTTTCTCTTTGTCGTTTCGATTTTGCGGGTTTTTGACACCCGCGTGTTACGGCAACACGGAGTGAGAGGGCGTCCTAAGTCCCACCGCCGGGCTGTTAAGCAAGGATCTCAACGGTGCAATGTCGCTGGTTCGGATTAGATTGAGGTGTCTCTGGCGAATTGCTATTTCGCATTCCTGAGGATTTCCGTGCTGCTACGCTTCTGCGAAGCCCAAGCCTATGAAGCCAATCGCCGAGCCGAAGGCTGGGCGAGGTATGCGGTGCAGTCGGCGGATCTCAACGAAGACACGCTACCGGAGGCTAGCTACAATATTTCCTTCTCGGCGGCTCTCGGGATTAAACCGACTGCGTTGGAGAGCCCCTCCCAACCGAGGACTTCCGTTTCGAGCTGCTCCGCAGCTAGGAGCCTGTCTGAAAATTGACTTTTTAAAGACTGATCCTTCGCGCGAAGCGCCCATATAGCGCTATCCGGTACAGTGCGCGTCCGCTAACGATGTGACCGCTCCTATGATTGGCATTCTCGGGAGCATCCTTTTCCCGCTCTCGACCTTCTTTTAGTCTTTCTTCTTCGCTTTATTCGTAACCTACCTTGTGAAACTTCAAAAGATTGTGAGTCATACAGATCAAAGCCCACTCGCCTCGTACTTTCTCCAACCCCCGCAAGAGAAACTGCCGGAATCCGCGGGCCTGCTTGATCTGCCCGGCTCAACTATACATTTTCGTCTCGCGTAAACGGCCGCTCCCACCTTGGTCTTCAGCTTTCGCTTCATGCGCTCCAAGCGACTGGCATCTTTCGGTAAGGGTCCCCGTTTGCAGGGCTCGCTCCGCTCCCCGTGTTTCTGCTTTTCTGTTGCCACGAACCCTTCTATCCTTCTCTTCTCCAGGTACTTCAGATTTTCCTCCGAGCAGTACCCGTTGTCCGTCAGAACTTCTTCCGGTTTCTGTCCCGATTGTTCTTGGATCGCCTTGATCAGCGGTACCACCTGTTGTTTATCGTTGGCGGCTTGTGTCACCGTCTGCCCCACAATCAATTGGAGAACCGGCTCCACCGCGACCTGCGTGTTGTAGCCTTGCACGAATTCATCCGGCCCTTTCATGATGCGGGACTCCGGATCCGTAAAGTTGTACTGGTCCTTCGGTTCCGGCTGCGCTTCCTTGCGATCTTTACCCTCGCTCTCGGCCTTCTCGCGCGCTCGCTCTTTCAATGCCTTCTTCGCTTCCTGAATCCGCGCTATCCGCGTTTCCCGTCGCTGTAACTCTTCGGGCAGTTCCTCACCCTGGCGATCCCGGCCGTATCGTTTATCCTCTTCTTCATCCGCCGCCTTTGCTTGCTTCAACAAATCTTGCACTTCCTCCTTCAGCCGCTTCTCGGCCTCCTCCATCCGTCCATAACTCATGGCCTTGTGCTTGCTCGCGTTGGCTTTTACCTTGCTCCCATCCAGAGCCACTCGTCCCAACTTCAGCGCTCCCATCTCTAACACCAGCCGTAACACCTGCTGGAACAGTCCTTCCAGCGCTTTCAAATGAAGTTTCCGAAAATCCGATATGGTCCGGAAATCCGGCTGATTGCCGGCGGCCAATACCCGGAAAGCCACGTCTTCCGCCAGACGCTTCTGAATCCGCCGAGAGGAAAACACTCCCACGCAATAGCCATACACCAGAATCTTCACCATCATGCGCGGGTGATACGGTGGTTGACCGCGATCTTCCTCTTCTTACACCGCCTCGATCGCCGAAAGGTCCAACTCGTCCACCACATCCGACACACAGTAAACCAAGTGATCTTCCGGCAACCAGTCACGAAGGCTTGGCGGTAACAGCAAATCTTGTTCAGGAAGGTAGGTTTTGTAAGTTTTGGTCATGACTTACAAACTTGCACACACTTCTTTTGGTTTCAAGTGAATTCAACATAACTTGAGATGAATTCTCGGACAGGCTCCTAGAGGAAAATTTCCTCGGCAAATCAAAAAACCATCCTCGTTTTGAGCGCAAATGTTTTCTGGTGAATCTCCTTTTTTGAAAACGGCAGCGGTTGGTTTTTCCTTTTCGCTTTTGGCGATGAAGGCCACTGCTGGCGGTGGAGTCTCCAGCTGGTTATTCCTCGGCGAGTTGATGGTCCAGGAGCGCGCCGGTGAAGC
>Ga0207132_1030_pt2 | contig 24797 bp, 20 predicted proteins | sample Alteio_BWMinHeat_14_FD_153554 | JGI IMG/M metagenome (GOLD analysis project Ga0207132, IMG submission 153554) | Enriched cells from forest soil in Barre Woods Harvard Forest LTER site, Petersham, Massachusetts, United States -... | ecosystem: Environmental > Terrestrial > Soil > Temperate forest >...
TTGCGCAGCTCCGCCGCAGAAAGTGTTGGCAACCTACTGGAACTGGCGTCCATCAGTGCGGGAGATGAAATCCTTGAGATTGGCTGCGGAGTTGGCCGGATCGCCAGAGAGATTGCTCCGCATTGCAGATCTTGGACGGGGGCCGATATTTCGGCGAACATGCTGGCCCACGCTTCCGCTCGGTTAGAGGGGCTGGGGAATACACGACTCGTTCACCTGAAAAGTGTTGGCTTGGATCACTTCGCGGAGGAATCCTTTGACGTCGTCTACGCGACGAACATGCTGGCCCATCTGGACGAAATGGACCGCTGGCGGTACGTGCAAGAAGCGTTCCGTGTTTTGCGGCCCGGGGGCCGCATCTTTATTGACAATATCGATATGGAATCGGAAGCAGGCTGGTCCATGTTTTCAAACGACGCCATTCGATATCGTGACGTGGAACGCCCTCCGTACATGCCGAGGTTTTCTACCGCTGCCGAATTTACGGCGTATGCGAACCGGGCAGGATTTGTCGGCACGCAATCACATCACCGATCGCCGTTGGTCATCGTTACTGCCTCCAAGCCAAACATAGGCGGATCATGATTTCCGCCGTGAAGCGATATCAGCCTGTGCCGCCACCCGATGCGGATTCGCACTCGCGGCCGCGATGGATCGGCAATTGAGGCGCCACTGGATCATCACCTCGGCTGCCCTGAGTTACTTCCTTTTTGCGGCGGCCGATCTTTGGGGATGGTTTCTCTACCGTGGGCGGATCGTAGCCGTTGGAGAGCAAGACCCCCTGGAGCGAAGAGTGCTTGGCGCCCTTTATCAGTTGCTTGCCTTGCTGCCCACCCCGAGCCTTGTTTTCTGGCTGAAATTCGCTCTGGGCCGCTGGTTACAGCGTCCTGTCCTGCAATTTGGAGCTGCCGGCTTCCTCTACCATCTGTTTGTGGTGTGCCTTTCTGTGTTACTCGGCTACGGGTTGCTACGGATGCGGGAATGGGCGCGCTGGAGCCTCGCAGGTTTTTGCGTCTTAGCCGTTGCTGTTGACCTGCATTTGTTTGCCACAACCATCCGCATGGCGCACAGATTCCCGTCAGACGCGGGTTCGCTAGCCTGGAATGCTCGGGATTTTCTTCTTCAATCTGCGTTGCCCTTGCTTGGAGTCATTGTGGCACTGGCCCTGCTAGTTTTTATTCTCCGCTACGGATTTCAATCGAAAACTCCATTCAGTCGTTAGGAGCCGGCCCACGCACCAGGAATCCGTGCATCTAGCCGCTCACCGGGAAAATCCACTCGATTGCATAAGAGCAGCCAGCTGCCAAGAGGACCTCTAGAAAAGATTCGTGTTAGTCCGATTTAGGTCCTATGTTTGTCCGTATTGCCGCCTGCCATTTAGAGCGAAATTAGTCCTGCCGCGAGTTCGCCATAGGGCCTTCCCGTTTTTCCTTCTTCTTTCATACTTCTTGTGCGAGGGCATTATGCAAAAAGCTGTCCGGGTTTTGGTGGCGAACCGTCCAAAGTTGATGCGGGAACTCATCCTGGCGACCTTTGCGGCCCAGCCAGACATTGAAGTCGTCGGAGAAGGGGCGGATGACAGAGAAATACCGAAACGCGTGAGCGAGACGCTGCCAGACTTTTTATTCATCGCACTCGACGAGCCGGGGAGGCGGCCAGGAATCTGCGACACCATTTTCCTGCATCACCCAACCGTTCGCATCATCGCGATCGCACCTGGAGAGAATTGCAGCGTGTGCTACTGGGCTTCTCTCGATATTCACTCGAATGACATGGAAGCGTCGGAGGGCAGCATTTTAGGGGTGATTCGCGAGGGCCGCGATCTGCCTGGCGAGCCTTGGCAATGAGAAATGTCATGCAAGCAAGAATTGCGGCGAGCTGGAATCTCGCATTGATTTGTCAGTGGCTACTGTTGGGCTTGTTTTGTTTCACCGCTGCGTCGGTCCAAGCTCAGCAACAGGAAAGGACACGAGCAACGGCTGACAGTAATCCTACAGTCTTGCGGCCGGAGCCTTCAGAATTGGCCAAGGATAACTCGAATCACGTGGCGGCCAACGCCAGCGAGATTCGGGCAGTACTCGCGAAGGACTCAGGTCTTCTCGTTGAATTGAAACGGTGGGTGGCCAAAGAAGCGACCGACGACGGCCAGATCGTGGATGACTCGAAGCTGACGGATCAAGCCATCTTTGACAGGCTTGTCGAAGACATAACCTTCCGGTCGGTGGCGACGCGGCTTCTGCAACGCTACGGCTATCTGATGCCGACAGCGAATCCAGACTCGGAATATGCGAAGGAACAAGACCTGATCCTCAAAGAGCGTGCGCGTCATCTGGTTCAGGTCGAATCCCAGGAAGATAGCGAAGGATTGCGCGACGGTAATGCAGTACGCGCCAGAACAAGTAATTCTGCGTGTGAGTCGTCCGAAGATGCGGACTGCAGCGAAGCGGCCCCTACCCGACGAAATCGAAAATCGAACCGGCCAGTGGAAAGCACCGCGCCGGATGAAACTCCCGCACCGCCGCCCATGCCCGCCCGTCCGCCGGTTACCGGGCAACTCTTCCAGACCCGCGATACCCAGGGCCGGCAGAATCGGGATGGCAGCATGGACGCTGCCACCGGCACGGATTTCGCCACAAATCTCCACAAGCGCACATTCGACAATTTGATCGATGGTTCACCGCTTCCGTCAGATCGCGGAGTTACCGGGACGGAAGCTAACTCGCTCGCCGGATCTGATCCAAACGCCGTGGAGCGAGACACGAAGGGCGATGGAGCACGACTAGTTAACAATCGAGAGCGCGAACTAAGGCCTCGATCAATGCGCGCGGAGGGTTCTGCGACGGAGCTTGCCCCAGTCGCGATGGTGCATCGCGCAAATCCCTATTCCGACATTCCTTCGCTTTACGACTTGTACGTACAGGCCTCTTCCAACGAAGGCACACTCAAACGATTCGGGCTTGCCATCTTCGAGAATGGCACCCGGGAACCCGGTGTGATTCCGATGGATCTTCCCGTTGGCCCGGATTATGTGGTCGGACCAGGGGACGGAGTGACCATCGATCTTTGGGGCGGAGTTTCACAGCGAATTGTCCGCGTCATCGATCGCGAAGGCCGCATTTCGCTGCCCGAGGTGGGCCCCATGTTGGTCAGCGGAAGAACGCTAGGCGAAGTCCAGTTGGCAGTACAGCAAGCACTCGGCTCGCAATACCGGGACACTTCTGCCGACATCTCGCTCTCACGGTTGCGAACCATTCGCGTGTACATCGTCGGCGAAGTCGAGGAACCCGGAGCTTACGACATCAGTTCACTTTCCACGCCATTGAATGCGTTGTTTGCGGCAGGCGGCGTGACCCAGCGCGGATCGCTGCGCGCGATAAAACACTACCGGGGCAAGCGGCTCCTGGAAGAAGTGGATACGTACGATCTTCTGTTACGTGGCGTCGGGTCGGGCCAGCAGCGATTGGAAAATGGAGACACTCTCGTAATCCCGCCAGTAGGTGCGCAAGTGACCGTGAGCGGCATGGTGCGCCGCCCCGGGATCTTTGAGCTTCATGGGGAGGTTCAACTCGCCGACGTGATTGAACTGGCCGGTGGAATCCTTCCGGCAGCGGCGCTTCGCCACGTCGAAGTGCAGCGAGTCGAAGCCCACGAGAAACGCGTGATGCTGAGCCTCGATCTTTCGGAAAGCGTGGATGCCCGGGGTGCCACAAAGCAGCTCAGCACTTTTTCCATTCGCGAGGGCGACGTGATCCACATTTTCCCCATTGCCCCGTACAACCAGGAAGCCATTTATTTACAAGGGCATGTGCTCAGACCGGGCCGGTATTCCTATCGGGAGGGAATGAAGTTCTCCGACCTGGTCGCCTCTTACGGGGATCTCCTCCCCGAACCGGCGGCGCATTACGCAGAAATTATCCGGCTGAATGCTCCGGATTTCCACCCGAGTGTGGAAAGCTTTGATCTTTCCGCCGCGCTCGCCAACCCTGCGGCGGCTCCCAAGCTCCAGCCTCTTGATACCTTGAGGATCTTTAGCAGGTTTGATTTTGAGCTAGCTCCATCGGTGTGGATCGGCGGAGAAGTTCGCGCGCCGGGAAGTTACAGAACGTCGGGTCAAGTACATCTCCGCGATGCCATTTTCCTGGCCGGCGGAGTTTTGCCGGACGCGGCACTTGGGAATGCGCAACTCTTCCGGACCATGGCCGATGGAACCATGAAAATCCTGCGGGTGAATCTGGGCGAGGCTCTCAAAGGCAGTCCAGTCGACAATCTTCTTCTCGCACCGCGCGATCGCGTCATCGTGCAGCGCAATGCATCGAGACTCGATCCGCCGACCGTCTATGTGAAGGGAGAAGTCGCCAAGCCTGGCCGCTATCCGTTGACGACCGACATGCGTGTCGAGGACTTGATACAGGTTGCCGGAGGATTGAAGCGCAGTGCAGATCCGGTCAGCGCAGACCTTACCCACTTTGCGGAAAATGGCTCGTCCATTGAGCCCGCTGAAAATCTGACCATTTCGCTGGCGTCAGCTAAAAGCGTAGATGCCAGCACCAGTGTAGCTTTGCACGACGGCGACGTTCTGACGATACGCCAAAGCCCCGGATGGAACGACATCGGCGCTTCCGTGACGCTGCGTGGCGAGGTCCAGCACCCGGGTTCGTACGGCATCCGGCCAGGGGAGCAACTCAGCTCCGTTCTTGCGCGAGCGGGCGGGTTCAGCGCCCTATCTTATCCCTATGGCGCAGTGCTCATGCGGCAGGAAGTGCGCGATCTGGAGACGAAAGCCCACGATGAACTGGTTCAGCGCATGAAGGCGGAGGAGGTGCAGCTCAGAGCGCTGCCCGAAAATGATCAAGACCAGAAAAACCTGAAGTTGACGGCGATAGCGCAGACAGAAACGACGCTAAATCAACTGGAAGCAAGCGCGCCGGTTGGCCGCGTGGTGATCCACATCCAACCAGACGTGAAGAAGTGGAAGCAAAGCGCCTCGGATGTAACGCTGCGCGACGGCGATGTATTGGTGATCCCCAAGAAACCAAACTACATTGCAGTGAATGGACAGGTTTATAACCAGACGGCGATTACCTATCAGCCGGGCCGAAGCGCCAAGTGGTATTTGGCGCAAGCCGGAGGCCTTACGCAAATTGCCGACAAGAAAGCTGTGTTTGTTATCCGCGCAGATGGATCGGTCATTTCCGCAAGCAACAACTCGGGATGGTGGCCTGGGGATCCGCTGAGCGCAGAGTTGAAGCCGGGCGACGCGATCATGGTCCCGGAAAAGGCGCCTAAAGTCGGGACACGAAACTGGTCCACGCTAATCCAATCAGCGCAGATTGCTACTTCTCTCGCGCTGACGGTTGCAACGCTGAGGCCCTAGCCAAGGAACGTGTTAATGCGCAAAAGGGCGGTGGTATTCCTGTACAAATTGGCGGCGGCTACTTTGAGTGTGGCGACATCGGCGTGCGGTGCGGCAAGGCCACCACAGAACGTGCCGACGTCGAGTTCAGCGACCGTCTTTGTTCCACTGGATAGTTGGGTGTATCCGGCACTCGATCGGCTTGCGGCGCTCGGCTACATCAATGTCGAGTTCTTGGGAATGCGTCCATGGACGCGTCTCGAATGTACGCATCTCGTTCAGGATGCGCGGGACATCATCGCAGCCAATGAGTCGGATGCAACTGGATCGGCCGATGCGCTCCATAGCCTCGAATCCGAGTTTGCCGGAGATCTGGAAGCCCTCGATGGCGGTGCCAGCCGCCGAATGCAGCTGGAATCTGTGTATACACGGGTCACGGGAATCCATGGCCAGCCGCTGAACGACAGCGAGCATTTCGGCCAAACACTCATCAACGATTTCGGCCGCCCTTATGGGGAAGGGTTCAACAGCTCCACCGGACTTTCAGGATATGTGGCAGCGGGAAGGTTTTCGATCTACGTCCGCGGAGAGTATCAGCACGCGCCCTCCACGCCCGCCTATGCGCTTCCCGTGCGCCAGGTGATTGCCTCCGTGGATGCGAACCCCCTTCAGCCTCCAAAGCCTATAGCTGCAGTGGATCGGTTCGAATTGCTGGACACCTACGTGGGCGTAAACCTCGCTCGCTGGCAGGTCACATTTGGCAGACAGAGCCTCTGGTGGGGGCCAGGCGAAGGTGGCGCGATGCTCTCGAGCAACAACGCCGAGCCCGTTACCATGGCTCGAGTCAGCCGCATTAGTCCTTACCAGCTTCCTTGGCCATTTAAATGGATGGGGCCAGTGAAGACGGATTTCTTCTTTGGCAAACTCTCAGGCCACGAATTTCCGCCGGGCCCATTGATTCACGGGGAAAAAATAAGTTTCAAACCGACACGCAACCTTGAGCTCGGCTTCTCACGCACCGTTGTTATGGGTGGTCAAGGGCGCGCTTTCACGCTAGGCGCTCTCTTCAATAGCTACGTGAGTTTGACGTCTTCCCAAAACTATGGTGCTTCGGTGAATCCCGGTAAGCGCACGGGGGGATTCGATTTTTCGTACCGCGTTCCGTTTCTACGCAATTGGCTGACGATCTATTCGGATTCACTTTCAGATGACGATCTATCGCCCTTAGCATCCCCACGCCGGTCTGGCATCAGTCCCGGCATCTATATGCCGCGCATCCCCGGCGCCCAGAAGCTCGATCTTCGCGTCGAAGCGGTTTATACCGACACTCCCGGTGGCAACACTCATAAAGGGCAATACATTTACTTCGACACTTTCTACCACGACCTTTATACCAACTACGGAAACATCATCGGGAGTTGGATTGGCAGAGATGGAAAAGGATATCAGGCCTGGAGCAAATACCGTTTCAGCGAGCGAAGAACTCTCGAATTAGATTACCGGCACGCGCAAGTCAGCGGGGACTTTATTCCCGGAGGCGGATCAGCGAATGACTTCGGCATGCAAGGCGATTTCTTGATTGGTCATGGGACCAGCGTGTCCGGCCGTTTTCAGTACGAACGTTGGAACTACAGGGTCCTGGCTCCCGCACCGCAATCAAACGTCACCGTCTCTTTTCAGGTGACGTATTGGCCGCGGGAGCGAGTCAAGTAGGACAGCACAAAGAGAGTAAAAGGTTTTCTGAAGAGGATTCAGAACTTGACGATGATCGACACAGAAACGCAAACAAAAGATCAGAATGCTTCCGTAGAAATAGTCACGGAACCTGATTATACGCTGAGTGATCTCGGCTCTTCCTTTCTTCTGAAGCTCCGTCTCCTCTGGGAGAAGCGCCGTTATCTGCGAAGAGCTTTTTTCGCGGGACTTATCTGCGGTGTGGTGGTTGCATTCCTGCTCCCTGCACAATACCAATCGTCCGTGCAGCTCATGCCTCCCGACTCTCAATCAAGTTCGGGCTTGGCCATGTTGGCGGCTCTGACCGCGAAGACCGGAGGTGGCATCGGCGGGATTGCTGGAGATCTACTTGGAATAAAGGGTTCAGGCGCGTTATTTGCGGGCATTCTGCACAGCCGGACCGTCCAAGATCGGCTGATCGCTCGTTTCAACTTGCGCAAAGTGTATTCCGACCGGTTGCTGGAAGATGCTCGTAAAGACCTGGCCGAAAATACCGCGATTTCGGAAGACCGCAAGAATGGAATTATCTCCGTCACCGTAACCGACCGAGATCCCCGGCGCGCAGCGGCCATCGCGCAGGCGTACGTGGATGAATTGAATCAACTGGTGGCCGAATTGTCCACCTCCGCGGCCCACCGCGAACGGGTCTTCCTCGAAGAACGGCTGGTCGGCGTGAAGCGCGATCTCGATCAAGCCTCACGGGACTTCAGCCAATTTGCCAGCAAGAACAAGACCATCGACATCAAAGAAGAAGCGCGCGCCATGCTCCAAGGTGCCTCGGCACTGGAAGGCGAGCTGATCGCCACCGAGTCGGAATTGAAGGGTCTCCAGACGATCTACACCGATAATAACGTGCGTGTGCGGGCCATGCAGGCACGGGTCAACGAGCTCCGGCATCAGCTCGATAAACTTGGCGGGAACAATCCCAACGAGCCAAGCCGGTCGGGGGACAAGTCTGACTCCTCGCTTCCCACCATGCGGAACTTGCCGCTGCTGGGCGTTCCCTACGCAGACCTCTATCGTCGCGTTCAGATTCAAGAAGCCGTTTTCGAGACTCTGACGCAGCAATATGAACTGGCCAAAGTCCAGGAGGCCAAGGAAACACCCAGCGTCAAGGTTTTGGATGCGGCTAACGTGCCGGAAAGAAGGTCATTTCCTCCGCGTACGCTCACCATGCTGCTTACGGCGTTTTTCATTCTTGGTCTCGCGACGATGGCTGTTCTGGCCCGCGAGCGCTGGGAGAAGACCGATTCGGAGAACTCAGGCAAGGTCTTTGCCGGCGAAGTGTTTCGGACCATGAATGCGCATATGCCTTGGGCTACGCCAAATGGCTCGAGGATGCAAGCCATGACCCACAGAGTCTGGATTCGGGTCGTGCCTTGGGCTATGAAGTCGGAAGATTCGGATTCTCGGTCGAACTAGCTGTAAGTGGTTGTGGTCATTGCAGTTAAGTCGAATCTAGCCTTGTGGCTGACGGGGCGAAGCTGTATCCGATTTTGAAAAACCGTAAGTTTCGGAAGAGGAAAATGGCAACCGGCAACCTCCAGTCAACGATCGAGGAAATCGCGGCACCACCTCAAACGCAGCACTGGTTCACTGTCTACACCTGTGCAAACCACGAGAAAACGGTTGCGAAGTGTTTCGATGCGCGGAGCGTCGAGCACTTTCTTCCTACCTACACCTCCGTCGCAAGATGGAAGGACCGCCGCGTCAAACTCGATTTGCCGCTATTTCCGGGATACCTGTTCGTCCGGCTTCAGGCCGGAGAACGCCTTCGCGTCGTGGAAGTTCCTGGTGTGGTGCGGTTGGTCGGTTTCAATGGGCAGCCGTATCCGGTTCCCGACGTGGAAATCGAAAGTCTACGAACCGGGATTCAGAATGCCTTGCGGTTCATGCCACATCCTTACCTGAATGTGGGGTCGCGCGTCCGCGTCAAGCATGGTCCGCTCGAAGGAATCGAAGGAATTCTCTTGCGCAGGAAAAATGTTTATCGAATCGTGGTTTCGCTCCATGTGATTGCGCGCTCGGCGGCCGTAGAAATCGACGCGGCGGACGTCGAGCGGATCCCGTGATGTCCGAACCGGCAAAACTGCTGCGCCCGATGAAAGAAGTGTCAACTTCGCTCACCTGGAATCGTGCCTGGCAGATCGGCCTGAGCGTGGCGGACCAGGGATTCACTTTGGGTGGCATGTTTTTGCTTAACGTCACTTTGGCGCGCACGCAAACCAAGGAAGAGTACGGAATCTTCGCGCTGTCGTATTCGATCCTTACATTTCTATCCGGCCTGCACAACGCGGCGATCCTCGAGGCTTACACCATCCATGGTTCCGGCAGGTATCACGAACAATTCCACGAATACGCGCGCTTGCTGCGACGCGCCAATAGAGGGTTATGCGTCGGCTTAACGCTTACTCTTACCGCTGCCTGGGGCGCGCTTCATTGGACGAGGCCACAACTGGCCTCCCCCACGATGCTGGCAATGGCGCTCACCGGCGGAACTCTACTGATGGCTGCTTTCGTGCGGCGGACCTTTTATATTCGACGCCGGCCGGATCTGGCCGCAAGGTTTTCGGCGATTTTCTTCTTCGCGTGTACCGCGCTTTTGCTCATTTTCTTGCATGCTCGGCCACTGAACGGCTTTTACGCCTTCGTGATTGCGGCGTCGGCTTGGTGCATCGCGGGTCTCGCCCTCCGAGGCCAGTGGGATGCGGGGACGCCGGACAAGAGCGTCGAGGACATCGAACCACACTATTGGGCCGAACATTGGAAGTATTCACGGTGGGTCTTCGTCACGGCCCTGGTTTTTCAGCTTACCGGGCAAGCGTATTACTGGCTGGCGGCTGCGTTCCTCTCCATGAAAGACGTTGGTGAGTTGCGCGCCATGTACAACCTGGTGACGCCGGTTGATCAAATCTTCGCTGCCATGATTTTGCTCATTCTGCCGATGATGTCTCGTCGATTTGCTTCGCGGCGCATGGCCGGCCTTGTCGCTCTCTGGAGGACCTACTGCCTGTTCACTTTTCTGGTCACCTCCGGCTATGCCGTGTTCATGAATCTCTGCGGCAAGCAATTGCTCCATTTGCTCTACGGCGGAAAGTTTGATGATCTCACATCGTTCTTAGGCATTCTGGTGCTCCTTCCGGTTGTGATGGGTGTCGGAAACACGGTTAACGCCGCGCTGAAGGCTAGCGAAAAGCCTCAAGCGGTCTTTGCTGCCTATATCACCAGTGGCGCGGCAACCTTTGTGCTTGGCTTGCCGCTCATTCTGCATTTCGGAATACGCGGCGCTCTCTACGGAATGCTTGCATCGGGCGCCATCTACACGACGACTCTCTGCATTGTCTTTTTTTGGCTGCTGGTCACAGAGAGACGCCTGGCTCCCGCGCTTTCCACAGTCCGGGAAAGCGCCCAGCCGTGAATATCTCTCGCGTGGTGGCAAACGAAGGTGATTAACTTTTCAGCGTTACGGCCCGACACGCTGGCCGGAAAAATTGTCCGTTTCCCATTCCGTGCCATTCCACGCGATATTGCTGTGCCGATCTTGCAGGGTCCGCTGCGGGGGAAAAAATGGATTGTAGGCTCGTACATCCATGGCTGCTGGCTCGGCAGTTATGAATATGCCCTGCAGAGGCTCATTGCGAACGAGGTGAAGCGCGGAGAGGTATTCTTTGACGTCGGGGCGTGCGTGGGCTTCTATTCTCTGCTTGCCGCGGTTCGAGCCGAACCGGGCCAGGTTCATGCCTTTGAGCCGCTGCCGGCTAACCTCAGCTACCTCCGGAAGCATCTGCATTTGAACAACATCAAGAATGTGGAAGTGCATGAGATCGCTGTCTCCGACGAGGTCGCGACAAAACTCTTTGCTTGCGAAGCGACGCGCGCCATGGGAAAGCTGGACGTGAACGGTAGCATGCGGGTTCGGACTTCCACCATCGACGCGCTTCTCCAAGCGGGCGAAATTCCCGCTCCTAACTGCATCAAGATGGACATCGAAGGAACAGAATCAAAAGCGCTTCTGGGCGCCGAGGAATGCCTTCGGCGTCACAAGCCCAAGCTGTTTCTTGCCACCCACGGCAGGCAGGTGCACGAGGAGTGCTTGCGTCTTCTCTCCTCCTGGCGATACGAGTTTCGTGAAATAGCGCGGGAATCTGCCGATCGAGCGGAGTTGGTGGCGAGTCCTGGATCGCATTCGCCCGAGTCTTCCACCCAGTAAGAATCCTTAGAAGAACCGCATTTTGATGGAATCACAAAGCAGAGAAAAAACGGCCAAGCAGGCGAAAGTGTTGCATCCCGAGCGCACTTTGCTGCTACAGCGTGCCTCGCTTGTGTTGTTCATCCTTGCTTATGTCAAGTGCTTCCAATGGATGTACGTTAACTATCTCTACCCTACCTGGGGTTATTTTGGGTTTGAGTATAACCCACCCGGGACAGGCTACTTGGCCCTTGCGTGGGTGCTATCCGTAGCGCCCAGTCTTTGGATGCCGATGCGGCTGACGCGGCCGTCGCAACTGGCGTATTGGGTGCTCTACATCACCGTCATCATCCCCTCCATGTTTGTCCCCATGTACGCAGGAATGAATCCGGTCACGGAAATTGCTCTGCTTATGTTGATCCTGTTTACGGGCTTTGCCATCGCTGGCAGCAGTTATCTGCTCCCGCTTTTCCATGTCGGCCGGCCAAAAATCCCCAAGGCGCTCTTTTGGATGGTTCTTGCCGCCGCAGCCCTTATCCTGAGCATATGGCTGCTGATCGTTTTCCGTGGCCACCTTCAACTTGTGTCGTTCGGAGCTGTCTATGAGCTGCGCGATGCTGCAAACGACGTGGCGGAAGGCAGCCTCGTCAACTATGCGTTCATGCTTCTGAATGGGGCGATCAATCCGTTTCTGATGGGCTATGGGTTGTACTTCAAGCGCCCCTGGCTCTTCTTCGCAGGCGCTCTAGGGCAGGTTTTGATTTACAGCGTCGGTGGAACCAAGGGCTCGATCCTCTCCATCGTTTTCATTCTGGCTATTCACGGCATCCTCAAAATAAGGAAAATACCCTTTGCCCTCATTCTGTCTTTCGGAAGTTTAATCCTTCTTGCGGGGACGGATTTCTCCATTCGCTTTACAGGGATGGGTGACGTTTCATTCTTCGGCGGAATTCTCCAATATGTGATTTTGATGCGCACGCTTAGCAGCAACGGCCTCGGCACTGCTCAGTACTATGACTTCTTTCAGCGCAATCCTTTAACACATTTGTCGCATATTCATGGGGTGAACTGGCTCGTGCATTATCCCTATAACTATCCGGTAGGGCAGGAAATCGGCTTGACGTACGCAGGCACCGCCGATTTGGATGCCACGGCCCATTTCTGGGCGACAGATGGTATCGGCGGCTTCGGCCTGCCCGGCTTGCTGTTCATATCTGTTCTTTGTGCTTTTGTCTTCTGGATCCTGGATTCCGTGGCCCGGCGGCACGATCCACGTCTGGCCGCGCTGGTGACCGCGTATGCGGCCTACAACCTTGCCAATATTTCCATCTTTACTGCTCTTTTTTCGGGCGGCTTGGCGTTACTCGTCGTCTTGTTACACATGACGCCGTCCGGTTCGGGTTTCAAACTCCCCGCGATGTCCCTCAAGTTGAGGCGCAATACCCATTTTGTTTCGGGGCGCCAAGCGCCGCCGAGTTCCGAAATAAGCCCCGGCCTCTCGTGAGGAACCAGCTTCGGCATGAAAGGAACGCAACTATCATGCTTCAAGCCTTTTTCAATCTAAATCGCAGCGTATGTCGTGCGATTCGGCCCCACCTGCCTCAAGCCAGGGAAAACCTCTTCGCAAAATACGAAGAGACCGTCGTTCGCTATATGGGTCACCGGGCCGATCAGATCGTGATCGACATCGGTGGTGGCAAGAGTTGTCCTTTTGCAAAGCACGCGAATGCCGAAGCCCGCACGACGATCGTTGCATTGGACATTTCGGCGGAGGAGTTGCGCTCGAACGCCGACGTCACTTTGAAAGTGGTCGGCGATCTGACGGGAAGAATGCCCATGGGGAACGAAACAGCCGACCTGATCGTTTCGAGATCCGTACTCGAGCATCTCGAGGATCTTGATTCATTCATGAGAGAATGTTTACGTGTATTGAAAAAAGGAGGATACACGATTCACTTGTTGCCTTCCAAGTACGCCCCGTTCGCGGTACTGAATCAAGTGCTGCCTAATTTTATCTCGAAGCGTCTCCTCCGGTTTTTCCATCAAGGTTCCGCAGGCATCTGCGGATTCCCGGCCTTCTACCATCAGTGTTTCTACTCGGCGATGAAGGATGTGCTTCAGAAAAATAGTTTTCGCATTGTGGGCATGGAGCTGGACTTCGAGCAGTCAAACTACTTTAACTTTTTCGTGCCGATTTTCCTTCTCACCGCCCTCTATGAGGCGTTGATTCGCCGGCTCGGGATCAAGAATATGTGCGCCTTCGTTCTTGTGGTCGCTCAAAAGATCTAGGATTTAATCGCGGATTTAAGGGCCAGGTTTCGCTCTTTCCTGCTTCACGTAGTGGCTTATCGCTTTGAATACTATCCGATCTTTAGCGTCTCAGTCCGCGGTGAAGAGCGTGCTTTTCAGTTCCTACCGGAATCTCAAGCGAGTTGTCCGCGCATTCCGCGGGCGAGACCTCTGGGCACGGAGACAGGTGAACTGCCGAGAATTGCTGCTGGGAAACCAAGGCGCAGAATGGTGCGTTTGTCCTGATGGTTTGTCCGCCTCCAGCGTGGTCTATTCGTTTGGAGTCGGAGAGGATATTTCGTTTGATCTGCAGTTGATACGCCAATGTGGTGTCCACGTGCATGCTTTTGATCCCACGCCAAAGTCTATCGAGTGGCTGGGCAAGCAATCTTTGCCCGAGAACTTTGTCTTCCATGGTTATGGCATTGCGGACCACGATGGAACCTGCGTTTTGTTGCCTCCAGAGAATCCTGCCCATGTCTCACACACTATTGTTAATAGGAAAACTCCGGGATCGACAATCGAAGTTCCTGTTCGTCGACTAGCAAGCATCATGAAATCGTTGGGGCATCCGAAGATCGATCTGCTGAAGCTGGATGTCGAAGGCGCGGAATACGGTGTTATCGAAGACTTCCTCAACGCGGGCATCGCGGTTGGGCAATTGCTCGTCGAATTTCATCATCGCTGGCCCGAAGTAGGAATCGGACCAACGGTGGAGGCGATTAAAAAACTCAACCGGGCCGGATATTTGATCTTCAACGTGGCAGCTGATGGCGAAGAGTACAGTTTTCTCAGAGTTGTAAGCGAACCGGGTCTTTTGGGTAAACCACTGAAACAGTCATGGACCGTTCGCAGGCCCTCGTCGTGAAGCGATGCTAACCGCAAGCCGCCATTGAGGCGTAGATTCGATGACCATCCGTCCCCGTCTTAGCTCGGCGCTCTTTTCGCTGGATGCGCGGTTCACAAACCTAGGGCTTAAATTCACTAGGGAACGTGGAACGCTGCTGATCTTTCTTTTCCACAGTCTTTTCAAAGACGAACAGGAAGCGCGATGCGGTGTGATGGACCCGCAGCAGGGAATTACGGTCGAAATGTTCAAGACCTTCTTGTCTCACTTCCAAGCGAACGGGTATCGGTTTGTTGCTCCGGAGGAGATCTCCCGAGGGCTTGCGCGAGACCGCAAACACGTGTTCATAACTTTCGACGACGGTTATAAGAACAACGTCCGGGCTCTGCCGATTTTGGAGCAGTTTGAGGCTCCAGCAGTCTTTTTTATCTCGAGCGAGCACGTGAAAAGCGGTAAGTCATTCTGGTGGGATGTGCTCCATCGTGAAGGAAAGAAGCGAGGGCGCACGGATGCCGAGATTGATCGAAGGATTGCCGATTGTAAGAAGCATAGAACGGAAGACGTGGAATTTCATTTGAGAAAAGAATTCGGCGAAGGTGCGCTCTGGCCTGTGGGCGATGTAGACCGCCCCTTCACTCCTTCTGAGCTGCGTGCATTCGCGGGTCATAGGCTTGTTTTTCTCGGGAACCACACGAGAGATCACGCCATATTGCCAAATTATTCTGAACCAGAAATCAGCATGCAAATTCGCCAGGCCCAGAGCGACATCCGGGAAATGACGGGCCGTACTCCGAAGATGATCGCTTATCCCAACGGAAGCGAGTCCGTAAGGATTCGGAACGCTGCTCGAGAGGCCGGCTTGCGCCTGGGCGTCGGTATTCGGCCCGGTCACAACCGGCTGCCATTGGATAGCAATTCGTCGGACCGCATGGCGCTGAAGCGCCTTACGCTCAGAGGCGATCGCGGAATTGACCAACAGTGCCGGTCCAGCCGTTCCAGTTTCTCAATCTATCGTCTCTTGCAAGACGCCCTAAGAATGAGCGCGCGCCGGCAGGTTCACTTCGCCGCTTCCCTCGAATGACGAATCCATTGCGCGTACTTCAGGTCCATAACAAATACCGCCCTGGCTGGGGTGGGGAAGACACCGTCGTTGATCTCGAGGCAGATCTTTTGGCGAAAAACGGCCATTCCGTGGAACGGCTATCTGTTTGGACCCGCGAATTGGATGGAGCGAGTTTGTTCAGAATCGTCGGTGCCGGGTTTGGGACGGTTTGGTCGGTTCGTGGATATAGGTTGATGCGTGATGCGCTCGCGCGTTTCTCTCCCGACATCGTTCATGTGCACAACGTCTTCCCCCTGCTGAGTCCGAGTATCTACTGGGCTGCGGCGCGCGGCGGCATTCCCGTTGTGCAGACCATGCACAACTACCGGCTGGCTTGTGCGAATGCCATCCTTCTTCGGAACGAAAGGCCTTGCACCGACTGCGTTGGACATTTTCCCTGGGCCGCGCTGGCTCATCGTTGTCACGGCTCATCTTTTTTCCGGACAGCCGCGGTCAGCTCCATGAACGTGTTTCATCGATGGATCGGGACGTTTCGAAACAAGATTCACGCTTACATTGCCATGACGGATTTCAGCAAGGAACTCCTGGAACGGGCCGGATTGCCTGGCGAGAGGGTTTTCGTAAAGCCCAACTTCACTTCCGATCCCGGAAGGCTCGTGGGGCTGCGCTATCGGCAATTTGTTTATGCCGGTGAAATCTCTCGCGCAAAAGGCGTGCATCTATTGTTGGACGCCTGGACGCAACTTGCTTCCGATGAGTTCAAGTTGGTGATGGTAGGCGATGGGCCCGACCGCGCCGCACTGGAGCACTACACGGGTGCTCGAAACGTCGTTTGGATGGGTGCCCAACCGCGGCAGAAGGTGATCGATCAAATTGCGATGAGCAAGTGGCTCGTGCTGCCATCGCTTGCGTACGAAAATTGTTCTATGACCGTTTTGGAGGCGTTTTCGGCTGGAACGCCCGTCGTGGTGCCGAATCATGGTTCCTTTCGAGCGATAGTTTCGGACCGCAAAGAGGGAATGCTTTTCTTGCCGGGCGATGTGGCTTCACTGGCATCGACTCTGCGGGCTGCCGCTTGCGCCTGCGAGGCGGAGTGGATGGTGTGGTCCGGTCACGCGCGCGGCAGATTTTGCCGAGAGCTGACAGCGGAAGCTAACTATTCGCAATTGATGCGCGTATATCAGAAAGCGACGGAACACTTTTCGTCGATGTCCTCGTCTGCGCTGATGGAAGAGAAGCGAAACCAATCGAGGTATGAGCCGGAGAATTCAAGACATGCCGCTGCCCGAGAAGGGAAGAGATTGCCCTGATGCGAGTGGTTCTGCTGTCCGAGGTCTATGGTAAGGGAATGGGCTATTTGGAGAATCTCATGCCGAAATATCTTGCTCGGCTGGGCGTTGAGACGCATGTTGTTGCAACCGATCTGTCCATGTCCTTTCGCCGGAATTCAGAGAAAAGCGAGTACGATAATTTTGCCCCCCGCAACTTGGCGGGAAGTGTCGAAACTCTGGATAGCTACACGCTCCATATCACTGCGCATAAACGCGCACTCGGCCAAATGCGCATGGCCGGTCTCGAAGAGAAGCTTCGATTGTTGCGGCCCGACGTCGTGCAAACCATGACACCCATCGGATGGATCGCTCTAGACGCCGCGCTCCACAAACGATCGTTGCATTATCAACTTTTTACCGGCTGCCACTATCACGCTTCCGTATTTCCGCTGGCGAAGAAGAAAACGCGGCTGCTAAGTTCCGAGGGGCTGCACTCTTTTGCGCTGAGAAAAACTCCCGGGAGATTGGTAAGCCTGGTAACGCGGAAATGTTATGCCATTGCTCAAGACTGCGCGGACATCGCGGAGAAATACTTCGGTGTCGAGCGCACCAAGATTGCCGTCTGTCCTCTGGGCGTGGATCCGGAGATCTTCTATCCGGTCGCGGACGATCAGGAGGCCGCGGCTAGAGCTGCACTCCGCCAACAATGGGGGTTTACCGAGAGCCAGATCGTCTGTATTTATACCGGACGATTTAATGCGGAAAAGAATCCTCTGTTACTTGCGAAAGCGGTCGAACGCCTCTTTCATTCCGGTGCGCCATACCGCGGGCTTTTTATTGGAGATGGCACCCAAGGTGAAGCTATCGCGGCGTGCGCTGGATCGAGAACGCACCCATTCGTGACCGTGAAGGAGCTTGGGACGTTCTATCGCGCGGCAGACATTGGCGTGTGGCCTGCCCAGGAATCAATGTCCATGCTGGACGCAGCAGCCTGCGGTCTGCCCATTGTGGCCAACCATACCATGACAGCAACAGAGCGGCTCGACGGCAACGGTTTGGCATACCGTCTGAACGACCTGGAAGATTTGGCTCGCGTTCTCTCAGCGCTCCGCGATGCCGAGACGCGAGTGCACCTGGGTGAACTAGGCGCGCGGAAGATGAAACGCGAATACAGCTGGGAGTCTATTGCCCGGCAACGCGTGCGCGACTATGAGACTGCTCTTGGCTCTTTGCATTGTTTAGTGAAACAGTAGTTTCAGAATAGCCGTCTCGTTTCGCATCTCCAGCACACTTATCCCAACGAACATTCCGTTTTCTGAGGATATCGCATGCGCATACTTGTTCTTGGCATTAATTACGCTCCCGAAAGAACGTCCGTCGCCCCATTTACGACCGGGTTGTGCGAACACCTTGCTGCTAATGGAAACAAAGTGACGGTGGTGACGGCATTCCCGTACTACCCGGAGTGGCGCGTCTGGAATGGTTATCGTGGTTCTCTCTACCGCAAGGAATCGATCCACGGCGTAACGGTTCATCGCGTCGCCCACTATGTGCCGCAGAAGCCAAGCAGGTTGATTGAGCGTCTGGCTTACGACATCTCGTTCACCGTGAATTGCTTTGTCGCGGCGCTGTTCACCGGCGGATGCGACATAATTTACTGCTCCTGTCCTCCGCCTACAGTTGCTTTCGCAGCGTATCTTCTCGGTTTGATAAAGGGCGCTGGGTATGTGATGAAACTGACCGATCTGGCCTCTGATGCAGCGCTGGCGACAAGAATTATGAAACCTGGTTTCGCGATTCGCCTGGCGAGGATATTTGAGGCGTTCAGCTTTCGAAAGGCGCAGGCCGTTATTTGCCTTTGTCAAGGCTTCATCGATCGATTGAAGGAGCGAGGCGTAAAGGAAGAAAAGCTACGCCTGATCTCGGATTGGGGAGATACGGAGAATCTGCGGCCGGGTGCGGAAGGAAGCGCATTCCGGCTTGCCCATCAACTTTCCCCGGAACAGTTTCTCGTATTCCACACCGGCAACATGGGCAAAAAGCAGAGACTCATGAACGTTGTAAGCGCCGCACAGGCTTCCCTAAGCGAGCCCGATCTCAGATGGATTATCGTTGGGCAGGGAGAAGACAAGGACCAATTGGAAGAGGAAATTTCCCGGCGCCGTCTTACGAACATGATGTTGCTGCCGCTACAGCCTCGGGAGTCGTTGCCCGAGATGTATGGCAGCGCCGATCTCCTACTTCTCAACCAAGCTGCCGCGGTGGAAGACGCGGTTATCCCTTCCAAACTGTTGACATACATGGGAGCGGGGCGAGCGGTTGTAGCGGCGGTCAGTGAGAAAAGCGAAGCCGCCAGGCAAATTCGCCGGGCCAATTGCGGAGTCGTGGTACCGCCGGAGGATCCCGAAGCCCTCCGAGAGGCTGTACTAGCGCTGCGCAAAGATGCTGGTCTGCGCCGGAAATTGGGCGCCAACGCAAGAACATTTGCAGAAGTTCATTTCACCAAAGCCGGCGTTCTCGATCGCTACGACGAATTCTTCAGAAGTCTCCGTCCTCGGGTGAAGGATTTGTCGATGGCTCACCCCGCGGCCGAGAACGACTGAATAGCTGGATTTCACCGGATTGACAACCTAAGTCATGTTCTTCTACTTGAGAATGTATCGTTTTCTGCTGTTGGTCGTGACCTGCGTTTTGCCCTACCTGGCCTTCGAGCTGGGCTGGTATGTGTGGTTCTATGCCCTGGCGCTCGTCGGACGCTCCAAGGATTTTTCTCATCACGGACATTTTAGCTTGTTGCTCGTCGCTTCCTTCGTCTGGATTTTTCTGGCGAAGCGCAACAAAGTAGCGAACGTCGAAGAACTCTTTCGGGAGCGCACCGGAGCGCGGTCCGCAGCCGCGGCATGTATCGCCACCGGATTTACTTTTCTTGGCATCTTTTACTTTAGCCAGAAATTCTTTCTTCCGCGCGCACTATTCCTCGTCTGCATGTTGACGCTGTTCGTTTTGACAGTGTTGATGAGGGCTGTGTTCCGCATTCTCTACCGGAAAAGAAGGGAACTGAGCAGGCCCACGAGGATACTGATCGTCGGCGCCGATGAGTTTGCGCGTGACGCAGCAAAAAAGCTGGAGCATTTGTCGTTCGTTCCTTGCAAAGTCGTGGCGTATGTACGGGTTACTGCACAACCGGCTGCGGTCGAGAATAGCCGCGTATATGAGCTGGACCAGATTGGCATGCTGCATGCCGGGAATGGGATTGATGAGGCGGTGATGGCGATTCACCCGGCACAGTTTGCGCTGATTCCCGGAATTATCCAGGCCCTGGAAAAATTAAGCGTACCCGTGCGAGCGATTCTGGATCTGGGCGAAGGGATCGTGGTGCGGGAACGATTATTTCAGCTGGGCCGTCTCCAAATGCTCGACCTCACGACCACGCCAGCGGACTTTCTCGATTACGCTCTCTTGAAGCGTGCGTTTGACGTTTGTTTTTCCGTCTTAGCGCTACTTTTGACATTGCCTTTGGCGGTTTTGACCGCCTTGCTGATCAGGCTCACTTCACGCGGGCCGGTATTTTTCGTGCAGGAACGCATCGGGCTGAATGGGAAGCCGTTCAAGATGTACAAATTCAGGACGATGCAGGTGTCCGAGACTGATTCAGAAGAAGGGGACAAGCGATGGACTACCGAAGACGATCCCCGAAGAACCTGGCTCGGCGTATTCCTGAGAAAGACAAGTCTTGATGAACTGCCTCAATTCATCAACGTTCTAAGGGGTGACATGAGCGTGGTAGGACCCCGGCCGGAACGCCCGCACTTTGTGCGCCAATTCTTGCAAGATGTGGCGCGTTATAACCATCGTCATTGCCTCAAGGTAGGAATTACGGGGTGGGCGCAAGTAAACGGCTGGCGCGGCAACACTTCAATCAACAAGCGGATCGAGTACGACCTTTATTACTTAGAGAACTGGAGTTTCGCCTTTGATCTGCGCATCATCGTGATGACGATATTTTCAGCCTTGATCGACAGGAATGCGTATTAGGTTGAATTGCGAAATTGGTGGAATGAGGAGCCGAGTGACTCGTGACTGACGACCGACGAGTCAGCTGGCTGTCAAGGAAGAATCGGGATAGGCGGGAAGCCCGAGAGTTCATCCTCCTTACGATTATCCTACTTGATTCTATTGCGGAACGCACAGGTAGTCTCCAAATTCAGCTTCCTCATATCTAACCACCTTTGAATCAATGACTTGATAGCCGAACGAACGCAGGAGTGCGAAGAGTTGGCTGGCCGTCTGGCCTGGCGGTAGCCAGGTAGGGTGCACGGCAATCATTAATATAGGACGATGGTGTGTCAGCAGCGTTTTTGCACCCTCGAGGACGAGTAGTTCTGCTCCCTCGACGTCGATCTTTACGGCGGCTGGAATGAGCTGGGTCTCCTGGTAGAAGACATCCAGAGTTGTGGTTTCCACTGGCATGGAGGACTTGCCAAACGATGAATTGGCTGAGTTTTGTTTCAGGCGTGGGACGAGCGTATTGAGGAAACTGTCTCCCTCATCCTTGAGATAAAAACGTGCTTCCCGCTCTACCGAGTCAGCTACGGCTTTGGGCACGATTCGAAGTTGCGGGAAGCGATTCGCTTTTTTGTTGCTGTGCAAGAATTCCACGAGAGGCGGCGAAGGTTCAAAAGCGATCACCCGTCCTTGCGCTCCAACGCATCGACAGGCAAGCAGAGACATCCAACCGTAGTGGGCGCCGATGTCATAAAAAGTGTCTCCGGGGCGCAACCACTCGTCGATCCACTTCAAGACATGAGGCTCCGTAGGCCGCGAGCCAAAAAGCTGGGGAGCCACAAAAACAAGCCTGCCGCGGAGCAATTTGGGAACTGGCAGTTGTGCGCGCAAGAAGGCGAGTTTCAGTGACGCGTGAAGTTTGGGCGCATGTATTTTCAGCAGTCGACTTGCTTTAGCTAACATGCTTTCTCCGAAAGTCTCCATGGCGGACGGTTCCGCTCTTCGGCAAATGACCTCGGTCAACCCCGTAACCACGAATAACACGGATACGCCCAGAGCGGCTCACCTGGGGACTCGTTTGCTCGCGCTGGCCGCGCTGGTCTTTTTTCTTCTGACGGCGTTCCGGGCGGGCTACCTGCATGACGAGACAGACTTTCCAAATTACTACACGGCTGCGGTTGCGGTGAGCCGGGGCCAGCAGCTGCACAATTTTTATGATTGGACGTGGTTCCAGCGGCAGATGAATTACGCCGGCTTCGAACGGCAGCTGGGCGCATACACGCCGCAGACGCCGCTGACGATGCTGCCCTTTGCGGAACTGACGAGATTTGCGCCACAAACGGCAAAACGCATTTGGCTGGTCTCGAATCTGATTTTTCTGGGAGCCACCGTCTGGCTCCTTTCGCGTGTGACGCAATTTCGTGCCGAGCAGATTGCCCTGGTGGCGTTTTGTGGATACGGCTCGCTGTACATGAATTTCCTGTATGGCCAGTATTATCTCTTCCTGTTGTTCCTGCTGACGCTGGCATTTTACTGTTTGCATCAGCGGCGGGCGACGGCAGGCGGGTTTATCCTCGGCATCGTGTTTGGATTGAAGTTGTATGGGGGCCCCTTTCTCATCTATTTTGCAGCGAAGCGAAATTGGCGAGCGATTGCGGGCATGCTGACGGCCCTGGTTTTCGCCGTTCTGGCAGCCATCGCGCTGTTTGGCTCTAGGGATGTCATTTTTTACGCAACCCAAATCCTTCCGCGATCTCTTGAAGGAGGGTCGGTCGACCCTTATCACACGGGAAATCCAACGATTTCCACTCTGCTGCGGCACACCTTGATGCCGGAGCCAGAACTCAATCCGCAACCTCTATGGAATTCACCGTGGTTATTCTTTTTCCTGCGTTCGCTGTTGCTATTCATCCTGGGAGTATTTACGTTCCTCGGTCTGGCGCTGGATCGAGCAAGAAACGAGAAGCGGGACTTTGCGTGGTTCGTCATTCTTGTTCTTCTGCTTTCCACTAGCGTGGCTTCCTATACGTTCGTAGTCTTGTTCTTGCCGGTCATCCTTCTTTTGGAAAAGGCGAGCCAGCCAGAGCGGATTGCCCTACTCGCTTGTTTTGTTGCGTTGTGCTCTCCGCTGCCATCCAGGTTTGATCCCTTCTTTCCCAAGGTGTGGCTGCTGCTCGGCCTGTATTGCATTGCAGGGCGCGCCAACTGGCGGTTACTTCGTCCGGGCCTCGTGGCCGCTACATCCGCAATCGTCGTATTGCTTGCTCTTCTCGATGCGCATCGACACATGGTTTCGTATGGGCAGGAACCCGGACAGCGTCTCGAGAGAATTGCCGTGGAGAAAGGCGAGTTGTTCGCATCGAATCCCGCTATTTCCCCGTTTGGACTCTTTTATCAAACGATGGGAAAAGATCGCTACGTTTTGAGTTGGATGCATGGCGGTCGGATCGAGAAAATTTCCTTCCCGGGGCAAATGCTCAACCCTTTCGCGTCTAAGGATGGCCGTATTCGATTTGAGCTGGTGGCGAATGGCCAATCGAGGATGATGGAGTTTAATCCATCGAATCATGAGGTAGCGCAGCTCCCTGCTGATGCCCCGGCAGAAATGGAAGGCGCCCGAAAGGTTTCGCCGGATGGAAAATGGGAAGCGTTCGCAGCAGAGCTTGGGGGATCGAAGCAGATCTGGGTTCGAGACCTTGCGACCGGGAAGGCGGAGCCATTGACGGGGGGAAGATGCAATAGCATCGCTCCTGAATGGGAAATGGACTCCGGCAGCATCCTATTTGCGAGTGATTGCGGACGGGCTTACGGACTGCCCTCTCTTTACCGCGCAAAAATTGCCGCGAAGTAATCCCAATTTTGCCTCGGCCGCAGCGAGAGACTCACGAACCCGCAGCATAGCCGCTGTCGAAAATAGTCTGCACGGCTTCATAGCGGCTTTCCACGTTGAGTTGCCGCATCATGCGATGCACGTGATTCTTTACAGTGAATTCGGAGAGATGCAAGTTTGCGGCGATCTCTTTGTTCGTAAGGCCTCTGGCCAGAAATGAGGCTAGCTGCTGCTGCCGCCTGCTCAGGCCGAGTTTTTCGCAGACACGCAGGTTGAGCATGAGCGACCCTTCTTCGGCAACGCGCGAGACGAATTGGAACAACGCCAGGGATAACTGCGAGGGACAGACCGCTTCTCCTTCGGCGACCCTGCGTATGGCAGTAACAATGTCCTGCGCGCTGGCGTCATCCAGGAGATATCCGCGGACACCTGCGCGCACGGCCTGCAAGAAACTCTCCGGGTCATCTCCCATGCCAAAGAGAACGATCTTCAATTGCGGAGTGCGGGCGAGCGCTTCAGGAATCAAGTTTGGCGAAGCAATCGTTGCCGTGACTTGGTGGACAAGCAGGATGTCACACTTCAGCTCGGCTACTTGCTTTTGTGCCTCCACGGTATAGCGATCCACGCCGGCCACGGAAAGGTCCGGTTGCTTTCTGAGAATGGCGGCGAGCGCTTCGCGAAGCAAGCGATTTTCGACGAGCAAAAAAATGCTCGGGGTACATGTTGTGCCAGATTCGCTCGTGGATTTCATATGGAGAAAAACCGCATCATTGGGTTCAGGACAACCACATTCTCCTGCGGGCAAGAGAAACGATTCCCCAAGCCCACCGTTACTACGCTACGGCCAAATCGAAATCGATTCAATACGCGGAATGTCATTAGAATGTAACCTTTCTGTGTGGCCGGGCGAGCAAAAGCGTTTCCTGAAGGGGCAATGCCATGTCAGCGCGAGGCAATGTGAAGTCTCTGGAAAACAAGGTGTCAGAAACGATCGAGCGAACGGATCATCTGGTGGAGTTGGTACCTGCAGATCACCTCACTTGGCGGCCGGAGCTGCCCCATGGGCAGCCGGCAGCCAGCGATCTGGGGCATCTGCTGGGGCATCTGCTGGATTGTCTGGCGGGCTTTTGCGCCGCGTTGTACGCTGCTTACCCTTCCGAGCTTTCCGACTTTGTGTCCCTTCAGTTGCTGCCCGTGAACCACGCTTGTCTCCCGG
>Ga0207132_1061_pt1 | contig 24761 bp, 20 predicted proteins | sample Alteio_BWMinHeat_14_FD_153554 | JGI IMG/M metagenome (GOLD analysis project Ga0207132, IMG submission 153554) | Enriched cells from forest soil in Barre Woods Harvard Forest LTER site, Petersham, Massachusetts, United States -... | ecosystem: Environmental > Terrestrial > Soil > Temperate forest >...
TTCCCGATGTTGTAGTGTGCCTCAGGGCTGTAGGGGTTCAGGCGCAGCGACTCGCGGTATTCCCGAATCGCCCCGTCATGGTCGCCCTTGTCTTCAAGCGCGTTGCCCATGTTGACGTGGGCGACATCGTTGTTCGGCTTCAGCAGAATCGCCCGTTCGAAATCCGTCAGGGCGCCGTCGGGATCGCCCAGGTTGAGAAGCGCCACACCCAAGCTGTTGAGCGCGTCCAGGTTGCCCGGCTTCAGGCGAAGCGACTCGCGAAACTCCGCCGCGGCCGTAGCCTGATCGCCTTTGTTGGCCAATGCTTCACCGAGCTTGAAGTGCGCGTCGGCATTCTTGGGATTGCGCCGCAGCGATTCGCGGTATTCCGCGATGGCCTCGTCCAAATATCCCCTCTCCCAGAGGTCATCCGCATGCCGAAGGTGGCCGGCGGCGGTGTTGGAGGTCGCCCATCTCCAGACATCGCCCATTGCAAGAACAAGCGTGCCGATCACCAGAATGACTAGAAATGACGTGAGATATGCTCGTCGCATTCCGGCGTATTCCCCTCAAACCGCGACTCCACTGCGAAGCGTGCCGGGGCCGGGGATTCCGGCGGGAATAGATTTCCATCCGGCGGTTCGTACTGCACCATTCCCTACTTCGTCAACCACGATCTTCTATTTCTTAACTCGGCGATTCGACTGTTCGGGTGCCTCACAGCGTAGTTTCGAGCAGCGCCACCATCTCCAAGAATTCTTTGGCGCCCAGCGAAGCGCTGAAGCCCATCGACTTGGAGACCGGCATGGTCACGGCGACGACCTGCGCACCGTTTTCGCGCGGGATGATTTTCAGAATACGATCGATCTTGAGTTCCAAGCCGGCGAGACCTCCCTTTTTCACGGCGAAGGCATCGCATTTCTTGAGCAGGTCCTTTCTGGCGTTGAGCTTGCCGGCCGCTTCAGCGTCGCCCATAAACTTGCCGTCATCGCCCAGCGAGACCGGGCCCGCGACCCGTTTGCCTACCGTGGTGGCATAGGCCAGCGAGCCCAGCGCGCACCCCGCGCCCTGCTGGATCATGTGAGCATCGAGTTGCATCGCCCGCGACTGGTTGATATCGAAATGAATGGTAAACAAGAGCTTCGCCTTCCCACCGAAGAACGTGGTACTCATATCCTTGAGAATCGACTTCGCGGTTATTCCCTCGACTCCAACGCTCTCGATCGTAAAGCTGACCGACGGCCCTGCCCCCAAGTCCTTGGCCAATAGCTCTTGCACCTTCGGCGCGACGGTCTGCCCATCCTGTCCCATATAAGCTCCGTTGTTCATGGGAACTCCTTTCGGCGCCTTTCCGGACGCACGCACACTCTACTTACATCCCTTCAATGCCTCAATAAATTTTTTCGGGCTAAGGGCTTGTGTTTTTCGCGCATTGAAACTGGCGGCGGCGACTGCTGCGACCGTTGAGTCATACCTATGAATTCACCGGAGGAGCATCGGCACTATGTCCTTTGGCCAGAAACACAATTTTCCCGCTTTGATCCCAAACGCCGAAGATGATGTGAGTATGCCTCGAGTAGTCCACGACCGCCCCCTGTTCTCTTTTTCAGCAGTCAGAGCCCGGCTCCTCGGCGCGGCCGTCGATAGGAATCCGCGGCACGAATTGGAGGCCTGCGTTATTTTTTGACTGATGCCTTTGTCGGCGCGACCGGCCATGCGAATTTGCACGGCGGATCGCTCAGCGCGCTCGGAGACACCTGGAGCGGACTCACATGGCTTTTGGTTAGCAGTACATTGAAGGCTACGAGATCCTCGGACTGCATTTTTTTCCATGCCGTCACCGTGGCGTTGTAGTCCGTGCAACCGGCTTCCCAAGAATCAATCTGCGCCTGGGTCGGCGCTTCATCCAGCCCGACCTGCGATGTGCTGACAATCGCATTGAAGCTGCTGTTCAGAGTATTGAATGGCTTCATTGCGCCAGGCGGGAGCGCGTCGCGACCGCGCCCTCCCCCGCCTCCTGGCCCTTGGCCGCGAGCGGCGACGATGCCGCCAAACGTGGCGAGCTTTACGTTTATATCTTTTGTCGCCTTGGCCACATCGTCAGGAAGTTGATTGCCGTTTAAAGAGGCCACCTGCTGGCGGACAGCCAGCACTTCTGAGTTTCCAGAATAGGAATCCTTCGCGCCCTGGTACGCCAACATCATGAGTTTGTTCTTAGCGCGCAAATCGGTCATGACCTTGGCACTCTCTCCGACGCGCGGGTCATTGCGAACGGTCACTGTTTGGGTGTACGTCTGGCCGTCAACGATGAACTTCAGAGTGTAGACGCCGGGGATCACTTGCGGTCCGTGCGGACCGGGAGTGACAAATCCGCCGGGAGCCACATTCATCTGATTCTCGAGGTCTAGGTTGAGCGCCGGCGGATCATCGTAGCGCAAGTCCCAATTCGTGCGGTTGGTGCCGACTTTAGTCGGCAACGCCAGATCGGAGCCTTTGGCGATCCAGTATTCGGGGTAAGGCCAGCGCTCGGGAAGCACCGGCGGAATGCTGGACATGGTGCGAACGAGTTTGCCCTCGTCGTCGAAGACCTGCAGTTTTATTTCGCCGGAAGGCGGTTGGTTAAAGTGGTAATAGAGGATGGCTCCGTAGGGCGGATTGGGCGCGTGGGGCAACTCGGGATTGAGGGGCTGGTCCCAGTTATCGCTTACACGTGCGCGGATTGCATCTCCGGGCTTGAAGAAATAGACCGGTGCCGCTGCGATTTCCTGTGCCTTGGCGGCAATTTCGCGCAGAGGAGTAGTGTCATCCAAAACATAGAAACCGCGGCCGTAGGTTCCGATCACCAGATCCTTCATATGATTGTTGGTGTGAAACACCATATCGCGGATCGAAGTGCTGGGCAGATTCTGCCGCAGCGATTGCCAATGCTCGCCGTCATCGAAGGACACATAGACCGTGGTTTCGGTGCCGGCAAAGAGCAAACCTTTCTGCTCCGGGTCCTCGCGGATTACGTTCACCCAACTTCCGGTGGCCTGTCCGCTAGGCAATCCGTTGACGATCTTGGTCCAGGTTTTGCCGCCATCGTGCGTGCGCCATATCAATGGGAAGTTGCTGTTGCTCTGGGACACGGCGCGTAAGTCGCGTCCCCGCCGGCCCGAGAGGTATGCGGTGTTGACGTCGCCGTGCCCCGCTTCAATCGTGTTGAAGTTGACGTCGGCTCCCTCGGAAACGTCGCTTACATTATTCCAGTGCGCGCCGTTATCCACCGTGTTGTAGATCTGCCCATTGCTGCTGACCGTCCAGAACGCGCCTTTTCGAACGGTGGAGATGGCGAAGTCGTTGATGAATGGCGGCGGCGGGGGACCACCGCGTCCGCCGCCCGGCGCTGGAGCAGGCGTCTCAGCGGGCGCCGCAGCAGGCGCATCACTGGCCGGTGCCGGCGTGCCGCAGGCAACCTGCGGTTTGCCTTTCTCTACCGTAAGGTCGGGACTGAAAACCTTCCAGGAATGTGCCATATCGCGCGACAGCATCAAGCACTGCATGTCGGTATAGATGGCATGCGCATCGAAGGGATCGATTCTTCGCCAGGCGTCGCGGTAAGAATGGTACTTTGTTGCATCCTCGCCAAAATTCGGCGCAGCGTTTTCCCATTGACCGGTGGCCAGATTGATTTTCACCAAGCTGCTGCCGCCCCCTGCAGCACCGTAGCCCAGGCCGTAGATGATGTTGGGATCGTTGGGGTCTGCTGTGAGCGTGCCGAACTCGGAAGCGGGCAGCGGCATCCAGTCGACCTCGGAAACCTGGCCTACGTCGCCGCGCGCACGCGTCATGACTGCTCCGGTGTCCTGCTGCGAAGCCATAATCCAATACGGATACCGGTTGTCCGTCGAGATGTGGTAGACCTGTGCGACCGGCAATGCATAATAGCTGCTCCACGCCAGCCCGCCGTCAAACGTAATCGCCGCGCCCTGATCAACTCCGAAGAGCATCCGTTTGCTGTCGGTCGGATCGATCCAGATGTCGTGCATATCTTCACCGCCCGGAGCGCCTTTGAAGGCGATGAAAGTCTGGCCGCCGTCGGTCGACTTGTAGGCTGCCGTGCTTAGGGTGTAGAGCACGTCGGGATTCCGCGTATCCACCCAAACGCCACAGATGTAGTCCCGGCCGCCAATCCGCGTATCGTCACCGGCCATGTGTTTCCACGTGGCGCCCTGGTCGTCGGAGCGGAAAAGTCCCGAAGCATTCTCCTTGGCCGCGCCGACGAGATAAATCCTTTGCCCACGGGTGTGCATGGCGACCGCCACGCCAATGCGTCCGGTGGTCAATGGGCTCGAGGTGATTTCCGTCCAGGTCTTGCCTTCGTCGAGGGACTTGTACAGTTTGGTGTGGCTGGGACCTTGTTCGCGCGGGGCCGCTGCGCCGGGGCCAGGCGGGGGTCCCCTTCGCTCCGCTTCGGTGGTTGCAAAAATCACGTTGGGTTGATCCAAGGGCGAAGAGAGATCTCGCCCGCCGGTCTCATCGTCAGGGTGCAACACGTTAGTCCACGTCTGACCACCGTTGTCCGTGCGGAAAATGCCGCGTTGCGTGCCGGTGGTGCCAGCCATGGTGACAACAATCACGATATTCGGATCTTTCGGATCAACGATGATCTTCGGAATCTTGGTTGTACCCTCGAGGCCGATGCGCGCCCACGTCTTGCCAGCATCCGTGGACTTATACATCCCGTCACCGTTCGTGCCTGTCGTGGCGCTCGATACCGCGTCGCCACTCCCCGCATAGATGATGTTGGGATCCGAGGGAGCGACTTGGATGGCGCCAATGCTGTCAACGTCCGTCACCTGGTCAAATATTGGATACCAGGTCATGCCTCCGCTGGTCGTTTTCCAAATTCCCCCTTGCGGCAGGCCGACATAAAAAGTGCCGGGCTCCCCGATAACGCCAGTGACGGCTGCGATACGTCCGCCGTGATACGGACCCACGTTGCGCCATTGCAAGCCGGAAAACATATCCGGACTGACCTGTGCCGCTGCGCTGAATGCGAAGCAGAGCAAAAGCGCCGGAGATATCCAAAGGCGACTAAAGCGCCGCGTGTTCCTAACCATTGCAAACCTCCTTACTATACTAACGGAAATCCTTCTTTACCCGGTTCGCGCGCGCCCAATATACATCAATCGGCTCTCGCCTCGTGTGCGGCCTTCCGGATGAACGGCAAACCTTACCTTGGGATTACTTCCCGCTTGTCCGTCATCCGCCCACGATTGTGAGTAAGTGACACCCCTAACTGCGAAGAGGGGGAGCTAGGATTACTCTCGCCTAACGCCGAAGTGGCGAGTTTGGCTCTCGGCATCGCGGGGGCTACGGGCGGGCGCGTTATTTCTTCGCCCCAATTTCCTCTGCGCCGTCTTGGTATCGTTTCAGAATGGTGAACTCGCCGTGTTCGTTCTTCGAGAAGTCGAATTGGGTGGGCCACGGCTTGGAAAAAAATTTCGTATCCGACTCCGGAAACACCGTAAGCGTCCCGCCATTGTCAAACTCGACTAGCAGATGATTGCCTTCGGGGACCATCTTCAGGCTGTAATGCGGAAACTGGTAGGTCCCCGCATACCGCGTCAGAACTTCCTTAGACAACGAGATTTCCTTGTGCACGGAAGGAATAGGAGGGGTCTCCCCGTGTGCCACCGCCGCGAGTGCCCTCGTCATCTCGCCGGTGACAGTTCCGTTAAGATTTGCCAAAACGATAACGGCAATCTGATCTTCGGGGTAGTAGGCCATGTCTGAGTTAAACCCGATGTTGTTACCGTCATGTTCGATCATTAGGTGGCCGTTGACACGATCGACATGCAGGCCACAGGCATAGTTACTCTTGAACGGGGTGGTCATTTTTCGCAGGGACGCAGGCGACAACACTCTCCCGCCGAACAGCCCCTCTTCCCATCGAAGCAGGTCTTCGGTCGAGGAATAAAGGGAGCCTGACGAAAAGCCCATCCTTGCATCCGGACGATCCGCATTTTCGATCCCATTGTTGCCGGGCCAATATCCGGACGCACGTCGCGGAATGATAGTCACGAAGGAGAGGAGTCCCGAGTCGTTCATCCCCAGCGGTTTGAAAATATTCTCCTGAACGAACTCCTCGTAGGTCTGCCCGCTAATCCTTTCTAGCAAGCACCCGAGCACGATGTATCCCAGGTTGGTGTACGCTCATTGTTCGCCTGGCTGAAAGTTGAGAGGCCTGTCATCAAAAACCAACTTGTCTGGGGTGCCGGGTTCATACTTTGCGGCGTCTTCGCGGATGCCGGATGTGTGCGTCAGTAGGTGATAGATCGTGATCTTGTCCCAGGATGCGGGCACATCAGCTAGGTATTTCTTCAGTAAATCATCAGTCTTTAGTTTTCCGCGATCCTCAAGGAGCAAGATCGAGGCTGCGGTGAATTGCTTCGTCATCGAAGCGATGTTGAATCGAGTCGTGGGAGAATTTGGAACCTTCCATTCCAAGTCCGCCATGCCATAGCTTTTGCTGAAGATGATTTTTCCATCTTTAGCCACCAGTACACTTCTCATGAACATCTGAGCATCGACATAAGGCTGCACGACTCGCTGGAAACGGACGCCCGGCGCTTGAGCGCTGGAGCTGTGAGCCAACACTGCGAGGGCAATCGCCGGGAGTAGTGTCCGAAAAAGTCGCTTAGGCGATCGCTTCATCCGGCGATTGTACCCTGTTATTCGCCAAAACTCCGGCCGACTAGCTTCGCTGCTGTAACATTGTTACGGCGATGATTTTGGCGAGGGACACGGTGATTTCAGTCCTTCAGTCCAAGTCCCGTCGGATTCGAACCCAATGGAAATGCCTTCCCAAGAAGGTGGAGGTATCGGAGATGAGCTGACGGCTAGTGAAGAAGCTCTACGATTTGGTTGGGCGAGTTGGGCAATTCACGGCCTTTTCAAAAAGCTGACTGATTGTGGCGACGCGTCTTAGCTTTAGTGATTCCCCGTTCGCAACGAGGAGGCCAGGGGTTCGAATCCCCTCTCGCCCACCAGATTTCAAAGACCCAATCGCTATCATCGGTTCCGATGGAGAAGATATTCCCTACGAGAATGAACTCGCGTTGATATAAATGACTGAGCGGAAGCGACAGAAGCCTTCAGGCAAGGACAAATCTAGCTGAATCTCACTGATGACGGCGTTTATTTGAATTACAGCTTTCCGCTTTCAGCGAGCGCTAAAGCTCTCGCCGCCGTTCCCTCCGAGCCTGTCGTTTCTCGGGTGGCGGGCCATTCAAAATCCGAATGGCGTACTTTCTGTGGTAACCGGTGGTTAAGCAAAATTCGTTCAGCATCACCTGTTTCGCCTGTCGATCTGCTTGCTGATACCGCCCATAAATGGCCCGGAAATACTCCCACTTCCCTTTGCGCCCCATTCACTCTCCCCAAATCGTCTTTGACTCGGGTTACATCTTAAATGGCGCGACGTTATCCCCTCTGGTTACATTTTAGACGGCGCGATACGGATTGACGACATTCTCTTTCAATTTTGCTATTGTGCCTTTCAGGAGCGCCGCGAGCTTTGGTCTCCTTTGATTCAAGGAGGACGAATTATGCGTTACCTCATCAGCGTTTTGGCTGCAGTCTGCATGGCTTCTGTCGCTATCCCCGACGCGAAGCCGGAAAGGGTATCACCCGCCCAACAGAAACTGCCCACCCAATCGGGCCTACAGCCTCCGAGCGGGCGCGGCCTGGCACCTGATTTCAATCTAAAAGATGCGAGTGGCAAGGATGTCAAACTGGCTGACCTCAAGGGCAAAGTGGTTCTAGTAAATTTTTGGGCGACTTGGTGTGAAGGCTGCCAAGTGGAGATTCCCTGGTTCATCGAGTTTCAGACAGAATATGCGAAACAAGGACTTGTGGTTGTCGGTATTTCGTTGGACGACGACGGCTGGAAATCGGTTAAGTCTTGGATTAAGGAGAAGAAGGTGAACTACCCTATCGTGATTGGTAACGAGGGACTGGGGAAGCAGTACGGACTCGGGGATGGAATGCCACTAACGGCGCTGGTTGACCGCGAGGGCAGAATAGCCGACTCGCATACCGGAGTAGTGGAGAAAACGGCCACTCAACAAAAAATCAGGGACCTTCTTGAGGAGAGCTTCAAGAATCCTGCAATGTGATACGTCCTGCCCGAAGGGACCCTCTTGCCAGCTATTGAAAAATCGCTAACAGCCGTCTCAACGCCACCAAATCGGCGTGCTTCAGAGGTCCGCAAGAAAACGCTCCAAATGGACCTCAGCGGGCCGCCTGTTGTGGATCTTTCTGTCCCACTTCTGGCGCGACTGGCGCTCCGCGCTCGCCATTATCAAGCCAGAAACGGTTTTAGCCTGGCATCGTGCCGGCTTTCGCCTGTTCTGGACCTGGAAGGTCCGGCGCGGCCACCCCGGCCGACCGCTCATTTCTAGCGAGGTCCGAGATTTGATCCGCAAGATGTGCCGACCGAGTAGCGCCCCGATTCCCGCCGCGAGCGGGAACCGGTGTGGGACTCCCGACCAATCGAGATTCCCAACCTGAACTTTCGCATTCTGACCGGCTTGAACGCTTCCTCGACCGATCAGGTTGCGCCGGGACGAGAAAAGTGGGTTTTCCCCGGGGACGATTTCTAGCAGAAGAAGAATGGAATCCGTCACCTCTAGTCTGACATCTGGAGTATTGTCCCTTCGCCCCACACCCTCGTGAGGCAGCGATTTCTCGGATCTGTAACCACTGCCTTTCCGTACTGTCGGCCGATGGTTCCAACCTTCAGATTCTGCGCCTTGCGAGTTTCGTGACCCGGCCCGTGCGGTTCCAATCGGAAACGAAGATGTTCCGATCGGAATCGATGAAGCAGCCGTGTGCCGCGCTGAACAGGTCCGCCTTGATGTCGTGCGGATCGAGTTCGTAATTCGCCCATTGTGTCGTCTGCGGATTATCACCTAGGAACGCGATCGGCACATTGTTCCGATCAAGGACCGTAACGCGGCCTTCTAATTCGGAAACCACGGCGTAATCGTCACTGAAACTCACCTGGCAGGGCCGACGCAAGTGTTGCGTCACCGTGCCCACGTATTTGCCGTCCAGGTCGAAGTGGCACAACCGCCGGTTTTCCCGATCGCAAACCATCAACAGCGGCTGGCGGTAACGCACGTCGACAGCCAGCCCGTGAGAACAGTCGAGCTGCCCCTCATGGTTTCCTTTCTCCGCAAAGCTTCCCCTGTAGTTGCCATCCCTGTCGAAACGGAAAATGCGCGAGTCACCGTACCCATTGGCGATGAAGATGGAACCGTCCGGAGCCGGAACGGCCGCCGTCAGACGCCACTCGTTGGGCGTCTTAAACCCCGCTTCTCGCGGAGCAGTGATTTTCATCACGACCGTACCGTCGGTCTTCATCTTTATAAAGAGCCAGTTCTCTGCTGGCGTGCCTTTCTGTACGGTCGCATAGAAGAACTCTTCTCCGTGCTCCTCGGCGTGAACCATCGAATGAACTTCGGGATAGGCGTTGGCTATGGTCCTGATCAAACTCCCGCCGCTGTTGTAGACGAGTACTCCAGTAGCGCTCTGCGTGCTGACGTAGATGTGCCCCGCATTGTCTTGCGCGACTGCGCCATGCGTGCCCCCGAAGTTCGTGCCCGAAGGGAGCGATCCCCAAGCGGGCGCAGCTTCATACGTCCATTCGCCATTGCCAGTCAGGATCGCAGGCGCACCGGATCGATTTGTTCTGGCTGGAACAAGTGGGGAAAAAGCGGTCTCAGCTCCTGCGATTGCCGCCACGCTCATGAATGCACGACGGTTGAACTTTGTCATGGGATGCTCCTTCCGCTGGTATCCGCCGTCGGCGCCGGTTCGGCGGGTGTGTTGAAAAGATATAGGTGACGTAAATTGGCATCGAGTTTCAACGGAGCGACTGCGTCGCTAGTGACTTTGGTTCCGCTCAGATTCAGATAGGTGAGTTGCGATAGAGTAGAAAGCTTTCCGAGCGTCTGTCCGCTCACGGCCGTGCCCTCCAGATGTAGAGCCCGCAAATTCTTGAACTGCACGAGAGTCTCGACGCCCGCATCAGTGACCGTCGTTCGTGCGAGCTCCGCCTCAACGATAAAGGGAGCAAACCGCTGGAATTTCCTGAGCTGGGCGTCATCGAACCTGCCGGCGATATCGGCGGTGCGAAGGATGAGTCCATCCGATGGATCCGCCGATACCGGCACCAGCTTGGCTCCTGGTGATTGCTGCATTTGCCGAATCTCGGCCATGAACGCGCTGTAGTCGCCAACTGGCGGTGGTGCTTGCTCCTGATCCTCGGCGATGAAAACACCCGGGACGCTCGTCGCAGCAGGCGGAGCTCCCTCGACTACCCAGGCACGGATTCTTGCGATCTCCTCGGGCGTCAGCGGGGTGCGGCCTTCAGCAGGCATAAAGTGAGGGTCGGTGGGAGGCAGCGTAACTTTTTGCAGGAGGAGACTGTGCTCGGGATTGCGGGGTGCGATCACGATTCCATCTTTACCTCCGACCATGAGTGATTCGTAGGAATCCAGTCGCAGACCGCCCTGTTCTTTATTTGTGCCGTGGCATGCAACGCATTTTGTATCGAGCACCGGGTAGATATGCCGGGCGAAAAAAGAATTGGGATGAGAGGAGACCGCGCTGGGGGCGAGAATCCTCTTGAGTGGGGAGGGCATGTACCGGGTCAAGTAGTCGCCCCCGTGCGTTAGCGAGCCTCCTTGGTGCGCGGTCCAGCCAAGAGTCACGAGAACTACGGTCAGCAGGGTGACGTACAAGCGTGACCGCCCCGCTCGAAGCCATGAAGACCGCACGGCTAGGCACAACGACAGCTCAATGACCAGCAGGATTCCACCGCGCATGTGACGCGTGACGGTGGTTCCCATTTCTCCGCTGCCATAGGCCAAGAGAAATCCAAAGAAAATGGAAACCACGCAGGCTAAAAGCGAGATCTGCAGCAGAAAACCTGCCGCCTCGCGGAAGGATTGCCGCCTCGTCCCCGCGAACTCGACGAGCGGCAGGACGACAATCAGCCCGATGGGGACATGCACCACCAGAGGATGGAAGCGGCCGAGGAATTGCAGCCAGTCAGCGTGGGGCTTACCGTCAAGAGGGAAAAAGAGTGGCAAAAGCAGCACGGAAATGCAGACACATGCGACCCCGATCCACACTCGAGGAAACAGGCGTGCCCTTCGTAGTGCATCCCCGGCGGTGCGCGCCACGGTAGGTGCCGCACTCACCCCAATATCCCTTGCACCACAAATGCCGGGACGGGGCTGCTGAGCTTTTGATCCAAGCCTTGGAATCGATAAGCAAATTTGTTGTGGTCAATCCCCAGGCAATGCAGAATCGTCGCATTGAAATCGCGCACGTGCACGGGATCCTTTACCACGTTGTAGCTATAGTCGTCGGTCTCGCCATAGGTGACACCGGGACGGACGCCCCCGCCAGTCATCCAGGTGGTGAAACAGCGCGGATGATGGTCGCGGCCATAATTCTCTTGGCTCAACCCGCCTTGACTGTACACGGTACGCCCAAATTCACCGGCCCAGATGACGAGCGTGTCATCGAGGAAGCCCCGGCGCTTGAGATCGGTGACCAGGGCATAGCAGCCTCGATCCGTCTCCTGGCAAAGCACCGGTAACATGCCGACGACATTGTCGTGCACGTCCCAGCCTCGCTTATAGACTTGGGTGAAACGGACACCGCGCTCGGCCAAGCGCCGAGCAAGAAGGCAATTGTAGGCGAACGTGCCCGGCTCTTTGGCTTCTGGGCCGTATAGATCCCAAGTTGATGCGGGCTCCTTGCTGAGGTCCGTCAGCTCCGGCACGGAAGACTGCATGCGAAACGCCATTTCATATTGCGCAATCCTCGAGTTGGTCTCGGGATCTCCCACTTCGGCGAGCGTCTGCCGGTTGATTTCTTCTACCGCGTCTAGCATCTTGCGGCGTGTGCCGCGATCCACGCCGGGGGGATCTTCAAGGTAAAGTACAGGGTCGCCCACCGACCGCAGACCTACTCCCGAAAACTCGGAGGAAAGAAAACCGCTGCTCCACAAACGGGACGAGACCGGCTGGTTGTTCTCCTTTGGATTGGTCTTCGTCTGCAAAACAACAAATGTCGGCAAATTGTTGTTCATGCTGCCAAGGCCGTACGCCAACCAGGCGCCAAGGCATGGCTTGCCTGCGTTCATGTTCCCTGTATTCATGAGCATGATCGCCGGCTCATGGTTGATGGCATCGGTGTTGGTCGACTTGATAAACGTGAGATCGTCCACCATCCGCGCGGTGTACGGAAGCAAATCGCTGATCCAGGTTCCTGTTTGCCCGTGCCGACTGAAGGGCCAGTGGGAAGGAGCGACGGGGAAACGGGCCTGACCGGAGGTCATGCCGGTTAACTGCTGGTTGCCTCGAACCGAGGCGGGCATGTCTTTGTCGAATTGGAAAACGAGATTCGGTTTGTAATCGAAAAGATCAACCTGCGGCGGAGCGCCGGACATGAAGAGATAAATTGCGCGTTTAGCCTTTGGCGCGAAGTGCGGAAGCCCGAGGGTGTTCCCGCCGACTCCTGCCTGCAGGTTGGAGCCTGCTGCACGAACCAGATGGCGAACGCTTGCTTCGCCGAAAAGAGTTGCAAGTGATGCCCAGCCTAGCACTTTTCCGCAGCGTCCAAGGAATTGGCGGCGGGACTCAGAAACCGCCCACTCTTGCTTAAGCCCATCTGGAATTGGTAGATCCATCGGGGTGATTTTGTCTTCGCAATCGCTGCACAGCGGGTGGTGCTTCATAGGACCCTCTACTTAGTAATGGTCTCATCGAGATTCAGCATTTCGCTGGCGACCATGGTCCAGGCAGCCAGCTCCGGTTCCGGAATTGAGCTGTCGCGTCTCGTTTCACCAAGGTTTACGAGAGAACGTGCATCCTTCGGATTTCCGGCGAAGTGCTCCTTCATTTCACGAAACGATTTCTCCAAAACGGCAGCCATCTGGGGAGAAGGGACGCGTGCCAGCAGAATCAGGCTCATGCGGTTGATCCTCTCTTCGGGAAGCGGCCCAGCCTCGCGAATCACACGTTCGGCCAAAGCCCTGGCGGCCTCCACCCACTGCACGTCATTCATAGTGACGAGCGCCTGCAGCGGTGTATCCGTGCGCTGCCGGCGGGTGCAGACCATATCGCGCGCAGGAGCATCGAAGGCATCCATGTTAGGCAAAGGCGCCATGCGTTTTACGTAGGAGTACATACTGCGGCGGTGGAGTGAGTCAGCGTGTTCTTGCACGTAGCGCACCGTGTCGCTCGTCGGGTAGCTTACTTGCTCCCAAATGTTCGGGGGTTGGTAGGGCTTCACGCTCGGTCCGCCTATTTTCTCGACCAGCAAACCGCCGGACTCGAGCGCCACATCGCGGACCATCTCCGCATCCATTCGAAACCGGGCGCCGCGAGATAACAAGACGTTACTCGGATCTCTTGCTAGCTGCTTGGAGTTGGCCTTTGAGCTCTGGCGGTAGGTAGCCGACATCACCATCAGCTTGTACATGTGTTTGACGTTCCATCCACTGTCGTGGAACTCGACGGCAAGCCAGTCCAACAGTTCGGGATGCGTGGGTCGCTGTCCCATGATCCCGAAATCCTCGGTTGTCTCCACCAGCCCGGTGCCGAAGAGTTCGTACCACATACGATTGACAGTGACGCGACCGGTGAGAGGATTCTCGGGGCTCGTGGTCCATTTCGCCAGAGCGAGACGATTGCGCGGGACATCTGCGGGTAAAGGAGGAAGAAAGTGCGGCGTGTCGGCTTCAACTCGCTCCGTGCGCGCCGTGTATACGCCACGCGTCAGTACATGAGCATAAGAGATGGTGGGCTTTTCCGAGGAAACCAGCGTCAAGTCGCCCCCTGCGGACAAGCGGTCCAATTGCTCATCGAGGTAAGCCATTTCGCGCTGGATCCGCTGCCAAGTCGGATCCATATAGCTAAGGTAGAAGGCCGTGACGATGTGCGATTGGTCGTGGGTCCATTCGGCCGACGGGTGTGTTGCAATTTCCGCTACATAGTCCTCGAATGGAAGCCGATTGACCTCGTCTGGGGCCAGAGTCCGTGCATACAAGCGGATGTCCTGGTAACGCGCGTCCTTCGCGGGATGCTCGTCTGGATTGCGCCAGCCCAGTTGCAGGGGAGCGTCAGTACGGATGCTCGCCTGACTTAGGTTGTCTTGAAGCACGCGGGTAGCGACTTGTACGCCGTCCACGTAGACCTTGACTCCGGAGGCGCGGCCGGAGCCGTCATACGTAAAAAAAATGTGTTTCCACGAGTTGTCGAGCGACAGTGGCTTAACCGCGACCACACGAACGGAGACCTCCGTCAGGGACTCGTCCGGAGTTGCGCTGGCTTCAGATTTTTTCTTTTTGGCTTCTGCCTTCGCCTTTGCCTTTGCCTTTGCCTTTGCCCTTTGCTCTTCCTCTTTCTCTGCTTTCAGCTGTTCCGGAGGTTTGTTCGATGCCAAGTCCTTTTTAGTGAGGTCCTGAGGAGTCGGATAGTTAAAGGGCTCCTTTGCTACAAGTGGCTTTTCGGCCGGGGCTTTCTTCTCTTCCTTCTTTTTGGGCTTCCCTTTTTTCGGTGCTTGATGCACCAGCGCTACGGTCAACGTGCCGTTCTCGTCGGCGGAGAGCTCCCAGCCCCTATCGTGCTCAGTTGATTCCATCTTCGATAGCAACGTTCCGAAGCTGCCGGGATGAAACGGCGCCGATCGGAACATGAACCAACCACCCGCGGAGAACGCGTGGGTCGCCTCGTAGTCGGCAGTCTGCCCTAGGAGCACTCTTGTGCTCGACTGCATGCGGAAGTCGGGCCACAACCACGTGGTCTCGCCCCATTCCGGTTTCATGGTCGTCGTTTTGAAGCTTCCGGCATTTGCATTCGGCGCGCTGTTCCTCAACTGGTCGCCGCGACCCTCATCGAGCCGCAGCCGGACAATGAGTCCGCTGGTGGAGACCGCACGCGCCGGGTTCTTGTGGAAAGCTAGCCACTCCCCCACCGATTTGCCGCCATCGAACTGCATGGCATTCAGCTTTTCCTGTAGTTGGGACCGGTGGCTCAATACGCGATTGTATGCGTCGGCTTGGTCGGCTTTTGGAACGCGAACAACCGGCGCCCACACCGGCCGGTCGTCATTAAACGGTTTCTCGTCGATATTGTTGAAGAAAGCGCTCAGCGCATAAAAATCATGTTGCGTTGTTGGGTCGAATTTATGGTCGTGACACACGGCGCAACCAACTGTTAGCCCCATGAATGTGGCTCCAAACGCTTCGGTGCGCTCGCGCGCGATGTTCACCCGCAATTCCTCTGGAATTGTGCCGCCTTCGTTGCTGCTCACCCCCAACCTCACATATCCACTCCCAATCAGCGGGTCAAGGTTCTTCATCGGCATAAGGTCGCCGGCAATCTGCTCCCTGGCGAACTGGTCAAACGGCTTATTGCCGTTGAACGAGCGGATCACATAGTCACGGTAGGGCCAAATGTCCCGGCTGTTGTCATAATGAAGGCCGTACGTATCGGCGTAACGGGCGTAGTCGAGCCAATAACGTGCGCGCTGTTCGCCGAAAGTAGACTGGGTGAGCAGCCGGTCGACAAGGTGCTCATAGGCATCGGCGGAAGAGTCTGCTACGAATGCTTGAACCTCGTCTGGGGTCGGCAAGAGTCCTGTGAGATCAAGTGTTACGCGGCGAATTAGGGTCGGCTTATCGGCTTCCGGCGAAGGCTCGAGACCTTCTTTTTTTAACTTCGCAAGGATGAAGCTGTCGATCGGATTCTTCACCCAAGGGTCGCTTCCGATATCGTGAGGCATAGCCGGGCGAGTGGGGACTTCGAAGGCCCAATGTGGGCGATAGACAGCACCTTGCTTGATCCATTCCCTAAGGACCGCAATCTCGTATGCGCCCATCGGCTTGGCTTCGCCCAGCGCAGTTTGCGGCATCAGATAGTGAGGGTCTCTGGACTCAATTCGTTTGACCAATTCGCTCTTCTCAGGGTGACCGGGAACGATGGCATCGCGACGGCCCTCACGCTTCTTCGTCGCCCATTCGGCAAGGTCGAGCCGCAAGCCTGCCTTGCGCATTTCCGGGTCGGGACCATGACAACTGAAACAACGGCTCGCTAGGATCGGCTGCACATCTTGGTTGAAATCGAGACGCCGCGCGATCTCGTGGCCGTTGCAAGCGACGACGCTTATTGACAAAGCCACAACGATTAAACAAGAACCGGCTTTCACGCCATACACACTACTCCCAATTCTTTGAGAGGGCGAATCATTCGTGAAATTGGCTATGGGGCTCTCTTTCGAGTGAGCGTCGCCGCACGTCTACATCAAAACAAAAAGACGAGCAGCTTGCCCAAAAGTCGGCTATTCGTAGAAGCGACCTCGCCAGGGTCCAACTACAGTCGAAAACGGACCATTTTCATGCTGGATTCTGCCAACCTAGCCACGTAAGCCCACTCGCACGATAGTTCGCCACTGGGCTCCGGAGTGGGACGCCCACCTATGTGGACTGGAACGACCACGTGACCTGCGCAAATCAAAATCCAAATACCTGCGGGTTGCACCCCGCACCGAGCGGGCTCTCTTCACTGTCAGCTGTCGGCTGTCTTCGCCGAGAGTATTTGGATCACCTGTTGTTCTGGAGGACGTCAGATCTCGAAAAGAAGCTGCTCGATTTCAGGACCTACTTCAACCATCGCATGCATACGTCACCGGGAAGGGCGAACACCCGATACGCCGATGTCACGACCAATCGCAAATCTCCGCTCGTTTGGATGGCTGCCCCATTGTCGATCCTTATTTCAGACCCCAATGGCTGCCTAACTTTCAAATATTCGAGCTCACTGTGGTATCCGGTCAGGCGTTGCAAAAACCTGAAATGAAATCATGCGGTGTTTGCGCTCTTGGTTGCAGTGCGTTTCGCGGCTCCGATCGTTTCACTGTCACCAGGTCCGTTCAAAATGGGAGCCCCTTCGCGGCGCGATTTGCCGGTAATATCGGCCCTCGTATCAATTCGCCAGATACAGGCTGACGAAGGTAAGCGGCTGTGCCGCATGATCCGACACTAGGTCACTAGGACCAATGCATATTCCGTCAGTCGCTGCACGGTACGCTTCCGGCAGGCGTGCGGCGACGCCATAGCGCAGGTGCAAGCCGTCTTCGTCAAGCAGGGAAATCGAACACAGCATTCCCGTACTGTGAGCTTCGATCAGGCCGGTGATAGTCGTCAGAACTTCGTTCAGGGGTGCGCCGAGAAGGATCATCTTCAACGCATCGAGCACCGCATCGCTGGGCAGGGTTTGCGCGAGGGGATGGGGATGTTGGAAGTGCTTGCAGGTTGGGTGATGCCTTGGCGTTTGCCATAAAGCAGCGGCCTGTCAGTCGCGATGCCAGCAGTATCGCACAAATAGATGTCTGTGTTTTTCGCCACCACTGATCGCTGGCACAATCGAAACTTCTACCTCGGAAGGAATATTCATCCCGCTGCGCTGACGTTTTCATCTTATATTTTCCTAACAAAACACACCGGATTTGCTCCGGGTCTTCTTCCTACAATATAGATCTGGTATTAGGGCCCCAGGGTGTCGCTCAAAACATTCCTAGCTGTCGTGATGGTTTTTCGAATCTCCTGTGGGGAATGCTCATCGCGATTCTCAAAACGTCAATCTGCTGCGGCTCTTGTTGGAATCCGTCGTGCAGTGAATTGATAACGAGGGCGCTCTTGCCTCCTGCGTCCTAGTGAATATCCGCCTGAGGATCGGGACAGTTCCTCTCGAACGGGCTGCGGATCCGTCCGCACTAGGCAAGGAGGGAAAGAAATGCGTATGTCATCTAACCCAGACAGCAAACGAATTTCAGAGATCCAAGCAACCTCTACCCAGGTGGAGACGGGAGAGGCTTCCGCAGTGAACTCGACGCGTCACGAAGAAATCAGAAGTCGCGCATTCGAAATCTATCTCGAACGTGGCGGACAACCAGGCCGCGAGCTGGACGATTGGCTCCAAGCGGAACGCGAACTCAAATGGGGGACGTTCCTGAACTTTGAGCGCGGGTCAGCGGCGGCTGATATTGATACGCGCCCACTGCTGAATTGCCATGATCTCGGAGATTGCTGACCATGACTGACGTAACTTAGAACGGCTTCCACTTGTCAACCATAGCCAAGCTAGCATGCCCGGCTCCTTATGGACGCGCCTCTCAGTTGCTCCGAACTTATCTGCGTCCGCCGACGCCTTAGTCATACTCCGCGCTCCTTCGGTTGTGCGATCTGTAGAAAGGCCCAGGTTTATGAACGACACCACGCTTCTTTTGGTCGACGACGAACCTCAGATACGCCGCGTCCTGCAGACGACTCTTTGCGAAGCCGGCTATGTCGTCATCGTGGCAAAGAATGGGCAAGAGGGGATCGACACGGTTGTTCGGGAACACCCCGACCTGGTTCTGTTGGACATAAACTTGCCGGACATGGGCGGATTTGACGCCTGCCGGTTGATTCGTTTGTCCTTTGCAGGGCCCATTCTTATACTGAGCGTACGCAATTCGGTTCGTGACAAGATTGCTGCTCTGGATGCCGGTGCGGACGATTACATCGTGAAGCCGTTTGCGATGGCAGAGCTGCTGGCGCATGTTCGAGCTGCTCTACGGCGTTCCAGTGCCGAACAACCACTTCCAAAAATCGCGAGTTCGGAGCTGACTGTCGATCTCGAGATGCGAAGGGTTACTGTTCGTGGGAACAGCGTCCACCTGACGCCGAAAGAGTTTGATGTCTTGCGTTTGCTCGTGACTCAGCAAGGCAGACCGGTTACACACAGGAAGATTTTGCAGATAGTCTGGGGACCGGAGTACGGGGAAGAAACGGAACCTGTTCGAGTCGTGATCAGGCGGCTACGCAAGAAAATGGAGAAAGACCCTGCGCGTCCGCGTTACATACTGACCGAACCCTGGATCGGTTATATGTTTCAATTGCCGCATCGTTGAAAAACGGCCTCCCCGCAGGTCTGATCCTCCTGCCCCGAACTGCTACGTCACTGATGTCGGCTTTTTGATGGTAAGCGCTCGCGAACTCCTTTTCGTTCTCAGCGGGCTCAGTGTCCGCACTCCGTACTTACCTGCGCAGCAGCACGGACAAGGTCCTTCGGCTTGGTCACGGCCGCTTACCTCAGTTACTGACACAAGTATAGACCAAACCTCCGGCGTTTGGTTGGCGTTTTACGCGACCGGCTGGGCCAGTCGACCGATTTTCACTGCGTTCAGTAGGGGCTCCGGCGTCAGTGGAGTCGGCGGCAAGGTCAAAGACAAGTCAAGAATGAGCAATCACGGAACACGTCAGCTAGTTTGGTCTCGGAGGCAAAGGATCGTGAATACTTTTCGGTGGAGGGGGCAGCGGCGGAGGTGCCCCACCAGACCCAGGCGGAAACTGCGGAGTTTCGGTTGGTGCCGGGCCGATATTCGGCGACTGGCCTAAAAGAATCTCGAAGCGCCTCGCAATCTCGCGGCCGTATGGCGTACCCTCCAGATCCGCTCGCGGCATGTTTACAGCCGTAAGCGTGTCCCGCGGTCCTAGATAAAGCAATGCGTCGGCCACGTCCTGTAGCGTGACTGGATTTGGACCAGCCGCCGCAGTCCCGCCGGACAAGACAGGCATCGCGGGCAGACCGCCTACCCAGGTCCCTTTCAACAGCATCAGCGCGGGAAGTTTCCACGCGTCGAACCGTTTATCCAAGTCGTCGTATCCGCCGACGGCGTTGGTGCCGAACACGATCGCGAATGTAGTGGCGCCTGCCGCGCGGAGTTCCTTCTCAATGTAACCCGGTCCCGCAGGTGGACGTGCAAAATGGGGCCATCCCTCAATCAGTAGGGCGCTACGATGTTTTGCGAGCACCTCATCCTTCACGACGCTGGCGTAGAATTCGTCGCGGTGGGCGAGATAGGGCCCGACATCTTCGCGGCTTTTCACGTTGTCCCAATTGATATAGGGATCGCCGAGAAGAATTCTGATCTGATGTTTTCCAGGCCGCTGACGATTGACTTGCCTGACGGCTTCATACAGGGAGGGATAGACTGGCGACACGGCACCTAAAGCCATCGTGTTCCGCCAAGCTTTCTGGACTTCTTCGATGGGCACGTCCTCTCCGGCGATGTAGCGATCCACGGCCTTTTGATATAGGGAGTTCCCATACTCCACGACGATATCGTCCACCCTATCCGCGAGCTGGGGGGAAGAAACCAAGGCACGCAGGAATTCATATTCCTGCTTGTTTGCATGCACCTCTCCGAACATTACGAGCGAGTGAGTATCAAAGGCCTGAATGATCGCGCGAGTGGCATCAGCGGGCTTGGCGTCTTGGGCCGAGCTTCCTGCACAGATGAACCCAGCGAAAAGGAGAACTAGCGAAAGTATTTTCATTTGATGCCCCTTTTGATTCCTTACTCGAGTTGCCGCGCCCAAACACACAGACCCACCGATTACGAGAGCCACACTGGCTCTGGGCTAAGGGCAATCGAATTCGACTGAAGGAGTCTTCCGTGTCCCGCGAGACAGAGCCATTCTGTGCCGAACGGTTCGAATACGGTCTTCCCTACGCATCCGATCCAAACAGGCTCCGCAAGGGAATGCTGACAGACTGGGCAGCGAAGCGCATGGTCTTGGAACAGCCAACAAAGTAGCGCGCCGCAACTGGCCAAGGGCATGAGCCAGCCAATAGCTGACGCGAGTGGAGCGATTCCTCCGGTCTCGACCAGATGGGAGCGTGCCACAACCAGTTCTAGACAAAGCGCGGATGGCAGGCTCAATAGCAGGGAGGTTCGAACCAGGAGCAACGTAAACGCCCAGAGCGACTTTACCCGACAATGCAATATCGCGATGGCGATAGCTGCCAGAGTGACTGCCAAAATCCATTTCACAACAGCAGAGAGTTGCTCCACTAAACTGTCTACAGAGGGGTTGCCCCAGCCAGGATGCATGCTCACTGGGGCCCGCAACCCGGCTTCCACTTGCCTAGGGCTGAAGTGAACGCGCCGCTTCGCAACGATTCCAAATTCCTGGTGAGACCCTCTGCTCTCATCGAGTGTGACGAAGCCATCGAAATCGGGAACCGGGATGTCACCACTTCGGCTGAGCAACCCTACGGAGCAGGGCTGACCACCGATTCTGACCTCTTTCAAATTCTTGAAGTCTGGTGAAAAGCCGGTATTCAGGAAGACTTCGCAGGAGGGACGTGAAGCGCCGGAGGTGGATTCCGGAAATGAATAGCCCAAGAGTTGTAGGGCAGCCTGATCTCCTAGCATCACACGAGCGTAAACACGCTGGCCGTTGGCCTCAATGATGTTCCGTTCAATCTTCCAACGCCCTATGGATTCAAGTCCTTGGTTGCCGTCCATCCAAGAAGCAGCTTGCGAAGCTGGAGTTTGCTCCACGACCAAAAAAAATGGACTTGGCATTGAGATCGTGACGAGCAAATCGTCCTCGGGATTGGCGAGAAAGTGAAATAGCGCCCTGGAGCGAAATAGTCCGGCAGTTGAAGCGGCCAGAACTACCCACAGACAGGCGAGCACAAGCGCGAGGGCAATGGGTGAACGCCGCAGGTCGAGGAGCCGATCCTGGATGCTTGACCCCGTTTCAAGTACGCATTTTGCGTCGTAAAACGCACCCAGAGATCTCTTGAACAAAATCCATCGGGCGTGTGACAACGTGGCGGTAGCTTCCTTACGCCAGTGCCACATCTCACCGAGCCATTCCTGTCGCCACGGCCCGCGATCACGGACAGAAAGAACCAGCCCGGCGATGAGGATTAAAAAACGGCACTCTATCGGCAACTGGCCATTGACATCTGGATCATTGAGCATCAGCGTTTCACCAGCGTCCCCAACATCGGGAATCGCTCTTCCGCCTGCAAAAGAAATTCTTTCCCTGCCTTCGTAATCTGATAGCAGCGACGCGAGGGTCCGCCACCCTTGGTTGTTCGTTTGTCCCACCCACCTCGTATAAGTCCGCAAGCTTCCAGCCGCCGCAGCGCTGGATAGACGGTTCCGCTGGGCAGACCTGTTACGTCCATGATCTCGAAACCGTAGGGGCGTCCCTGGGAGATCACTCTGAGAATAAACGTCGTCGCGTATGTAAGGTTCATCTGAACCATGAAAGCTCCAACCGTGCAGTGTAGTATTCTACATATAGGATTCTACATATGCAAAGCCGTTTGTTCTCGACGTACCAAACCCGACTCGCACAATTGCTTTACGAAGTCGATCTTGCGCCGCAACGCGGTGCCATCGCCGTTTGCGTCATCGGCAAGCGGTTGCGGCGGCTCCGGCAAGATTTAGTAAACTGTGTTTTCCGCTTAGAAGCCAGGGCCGCGGGTTCGAATCTCGTCGCTCCCGTCAATTCCCTTCTGCCCTGGGCATTTTGAAGCGGGGAGCAAAAATTCGGAGAACTTAAGAGCTATGGAATTGTGTCGGATTCCGATCCAAACAAGGACTTCTTGCCGGTAAATGTTGCTTTTAAGCAGCATGCAAACGACACCTATGTAACGTTAATTGCCGACGGAGTGCTCCTTAACTTTGCAGACGCGGAATCTCTATCCTTCATAAAGCAGCCAGCCCCCTGAGTAAACAGAGCGAATGTCGCTATAGATGCACCACGGATGTGGCATTGGGCGGTGCAAAAACGGCCTAACGGGAGATGAAGCTATGCATTTCAGACCAAGTCCGAAGGCATCTATTTATGTTCAAAGTTGTTTCAAAACCCAATCGACATTTTTCCATCAGCAATGTCGCGGCATTTCTCGGTCAGGCAGCCCTCGCGCAACCGTTCCTGTTCTCCAGTTGCAAGCTTCCAGTTCGTGCTCCTGACCAGCGCCGAAACAAGGGCCTGTTCAAGCTGCACCGTTCTTGCCCGCTCAAGCTGCGCCGCCTGTTCCCGTACTCCGCCATCTAAGATCCCCGTGTCTGCCTCGCGCAGCTCTGCCGCCCGCTCCCGCCACTGTTCTCGAAGCGTCTCGAGCCGCTGCCACAGTGACGGCTCTACTGTAGCCGGTCCTCGAAACCCGAGAAAGGTAGCCGCCATCCCCGCCGACCCAAGATCGCCAGAATCGAGTGCCTTAGCGGCCAAGGGGATTAGTTCATCGGAATAGCGGACTGTGTCCAGGGTTCGCAACAATTGGCTCGCGCAAGGATGATCCCCACTACCTGTCTCCTCGGTGAATCGCTTCGTAGCGTCCCCGACTGCAGTTCGGAACAGGTAGCCGATCAGGTAACCCTCTGTCTCGCAACCGTACCTCGGTTGAGCCACGTACTTGTCGAGAAACTCGTCTACTGCTGACCGTAATTTTCTGCTGCCGGCGCGCAGAATTATTGCCGCGGCCCTCTGCGATTCCCAGGAATCTTGAAGCATCCCTGGATCTTTCAGCCGCGCGTTCAGAATCTCATCCAACTCGGGGTGCTCCGACTCGGCCATCAGGAAAACAGCATTCTTGCTCGTTGGCGTGCCTGGGTGGATCGCATCGGAGAGAATGGCACTGCTGCACTCTTGTGGCCACGCCTCGCACCAGAATTTGTACCCTTCGTCTATGTAAAAACTGTCTTCTTTGCGTCGACTGTCTGCCAGGCTCACCACGACGGACCTAAGTTCTCCATGCGGCTGCCTCGGCCACATCGAATAAAGGACCTGTACCCTCTCGCCGGGTCCTAGCTCCAGGGCTGTGGCCAACACTTGGGCGCGCAGCCGTGACAAAAGCTCAGGAGCCACGGGCTTCGATACGTTTTGCCGTTCCGCGGTAAACCATGTTTGGTAAATCGCCGCCGCGCGCGCTGGTCCGGAGCGCAGCTCAATGCTCCGGAGCATAAGCGCGTTTGCCCTCGCGAGATATTCCTGAAAAACTTTGGTGCGTGCGTCGTAAAGATTCTTCCATTCCTTCAGCCCACTGGCGTCTTGGGGCCTTGGAGGCAGGACTCCCAACTCCTTCCGCACCTGGAGCGCCGCAAGGAGATCGGTCAGCCCCTCGCGCGGCTGGACCAGCGGATCAGACAGAGCCACTTCGAGAAGCGGGATGATCACGTCTATTTGGGATGACTCACGCAAGCCGCGATCCGCGACATAACCGGAATTGTCGTCGGCATCTGCTTTGGACAAATAGAGCTGAACAAGTCTCCGAATCGACGGAGGCGTATCGAGAAGGACCAGGCGATGCAAGGCGCGCTCTCGCTCGCCCGGGTCTTCCTTGTTCCCCCGCATCCGCTCAATCTCAGCAAGTCCAGACATGTTCCAGGCTGGATCTGGCGCAACAACGTCGAATTCCAGCGGATTGGACTCCAGCGACAAGGGCTCCCGTCCGCCGCCTTCCTCTGCGTCCTTTACCCGGGAGACCTCAACGCTTCGGATCGTCACGGCATAGTGTCCAGCCTTCTGAAATCGATACCAATCCCCCAGTTCCAATCGCTGTGTAACGGGCTGCGAACCAAGAAAGCCAGTGCTGGAGAGAATAGAGCCTGCAAAACCCATGTAATCGCGCACAGCACGGAGATCAAGCACTCCATCCATCTGTGTGAGAATTGGAGTTACGACCTCGAGCCCCGGACTTGGCGAAGTCCAACTCCCCAGATATTTCTTTTCAACCTTCGTAGAGTACGAAATTTCGATTTCGATCGGTTCGCCGATGTGAAAGAACGACTTGTCCGCGACAAACCTCATTTTGAATTCGATGTCGTCCGGATTCGCTCCATTCAAAGCGGATGTTGCGCACAAA
>Ga0207132_1062_pt1 | contig 24758 bp, 21 predicted proteins | sample Alteio_BWMinHeat_14_FD_153554 | JGI IMG/M metagenome (GOLD analysis project Ga0207132, IMG submission 153554) | Enriched cells from forest soil in Barre Woods Harvard Forest LTER site, Petersham, Massachusetts, United States -... | ecosystem: Environmental > Terrestrial > Soil > Temperate forest >...
TTTCACAAGTTTTTGAATTTCCATAAATCCGTCGATAATAGCTTCAGGACGGGGAGGGCATCCGGGAACGTATACGTCAACCGGGATCACTTCATCTATACCCTGTAAAACGGAATAAGTGTCAAATATCCCCCCGCTTGATGCGCAGGCGCCAACAGCCATAACCCAGCGCGGCTCGGCCATTTGCAAGTAGACCTGGCGCAGAACCGGGCCCATTTTTTTTGAAATAGTGCCCATCACCATCAGGAGGTCGGCCTGGCGCGGCGAAAAACTTAATCGCTCGGCCCCAAACCGCGCCAGGTCGTAATGCGGCGACATGGTCGCCATAAACTCAATCCCGCAACAGGATGTGGCAAATGGTAAAGGCCACAATGAATTTGCACGTGCTATACCCAGCACCTTATCTGTAGCGGTAGCGAAAAATCCTGCGCCTTCTACGCCTGCCGGGGCATCAACTAATTGAATATCACTCATGATCTATCTGATTCAAAACTCATCCATTTCAATTAAACTGCCATTAATTACAACTCTCAGGCCTTAAATTTAGCATGATTTAATAGTCAAAAACGGCGCATGCTTACATATATGTGACAAATTTACAACATTTTACTTATGTATGAGATACACTATGCAATAAGGTAAATATATTTAGAAACTGTCTAAATAGGATTTCCAGGCCTCTACTTGGGGACATTTAGAGGGGGTTAATCCCAGTCGAGCGCGCCTTTTTTAATAACGTAAATGAAGCCCAGCAAAAGCGTACCCATAAAAATAAACATTTCTATCATGCCGGATTTACCAAGCTCCTTGAAATTTACTGCCCAGGGATACATAAATATTACTTCCACGTCAAACAGCACAAAAAGGATTGCTACCAGGAAATACTTAATGGAAATGGGCGTCCGGGCATTGCCGACTACCTCGATGCCCGACTCAAAAGGAGTCAATTTATCTTTGGTTTTTCTTTTAGGGCCAATTTTGTGGGTTACGAACATGGTGCCGACCACAAAACCCAGCGCTACTATCATTTGAAAAATGATAGGCAGATAATTAACGGGTAAACTCTTTGCTTCCATGCAGCAAATATACAAACCGTATAGTAATAAAAAAGCCCTCCGTTAATTTCGGAGGGCTCGTTTATATTTTAAAAATTATCTACTTGCTTTTTCCGGCGCCTTTAGTTTGAAAATAGTAAACTACACGTGCGTCATTGGGTTCCAGTTCTTTTGCTTTGTTAAAATAATCAAGGGCCTTTGCATGATCATTGTCCTTATATTCAGCATAGTTTCCAAGGTACACATAGGCATCAGCCAGATTTGATTTCCCGGCGTCGTCAGTAGGCGCTCCCTTTACCAAAACCAACTGCACATATTGTTCATAATATGGTTTGGCCAGTCCCTTTATGTTATTCCGGTCGCCGCCTTCTTCAAAGTCTTTTACTCCTGCATGGAAGTAAATAACCGCTGCGATCGGAGCCTTAACTTTTCGTTCAACATAACTAAAGGCAGAATCGGACTTTGTAAGTAAAGTGGAATCAGGCTTTACGGGTTGTTTGTTTTGGGCAGCGATCACCTGCATTTTATAGGCTTCGTAATAGCTGAAGCCTTCTTTATAATGATCGGTAAGCTTAGCCGCGCGGGATTTTTCTGCATATACGTGAAAAGCGTCGCCGGCTTCCTGGTATTTTTGCAATGCGTATAACGAATTGGCTATCTCACCATAAACATCAACCTGCGTTGTATCCAGTGTTAAAGCTTTCCGCAAAGCAGCTACGCCTAACGAATCGTGTTTAAGCGCGATCTGTAAACGGCCCAGGTACAGATAGTCGTTAGGGATAACTCGTTTAGGGTCCGCTTCGGTAACCCATTTGGTAATCGCCGTTAAACCTGCGGGGTAGTCCTTATTTTCATAGGCGGCATAACCCAAATAGCGATAAACACGCAAATTACTTTTGACTGACGCCGTCAGGTCGGCAGCCACCTTTTGCAGCGTAACATAGTCTTTAGCCCTGATCAGGAAGTCGGCATAGCGCATTTGTGTTTCGACCGAATAATCAGTCAGGCTGATATATTTTTTATAATTATCAGCGGCTTCCTTAATTTTACCGTCATATAAGGCAGGGTCCGATTTTGCCCAGCGGAGGTCCAACTCGGCCATTTCGCGATATGCCGGCCCATAATTCGGGTCGATGGCTAAAGCGGCCGTAAATTGTTTTTGAGAGTCATCATAATTATCGGCAAATTTCCACAGAACGCCTTCAGCAACGTCGGCCGCCGCCGATTTTGGATCGATGGTCAATGCTGACGAATAAGCATTGTAAGCCTCGGTGCTTTTTAATTGCGAACGATTGGCGTCGCCCAATGCAATCAGCACTTCCGCATCGCGCGGGTTTTGGGTCACGCCCTGATTCAATATCGCGATAGCTGCGTTAGCATCCGCCGGTGATATTGCCGAACCGTTGGGACCCACGCTTGCGCCGCTTACAGGCACAAGATAAGCCAGGCCAATATAAAGGTAAGGCGTACTATTTTTTTTGCCGGCAAGCGAAACTGCTGTATTAAAGTTGGTCGTTGCAGTAGAGTTGTCCTTTTCAACATGCGCTACCGCGCCTAGACCTGCAAAATTTAATGCCGATTTGGAGTTTACCGCTATGCCCTTATTAAATGCGGCCTTCGCCGAATCCAGGTATTCCTGTTTAATATACACCCATCCCAGGTAAAAAAAGTTTTCGTCTTTATCTGCTTGTGTAACTGTCAGGTTTTTCAGCATCGATTTTGCCTTTTGGTACTGTTCGGCGTCAATGGCCTTTTTCGCGTCGGCTAAACTTTGTGCAAAAAGCGAAGTTCCCATCAGCAACAGTCCCACACCCGCGGCGGCTATTTTTTTGATCATTTTCATTGGAATATTTATTCGTTATGTTTGTTTTAATGACAGCTATCAGCGCCGTCCCTTAGCTTTATTTTCAATTTTGTTAATCCGTTTCTATACAGGGGATTTGCTATTAACTGTTAAATTTAAATTTAATTGTAGCCAATTGCAACAATGTTTCGTCAATTTTATTATTCCCCGCTCTTCCCGCCTCTCCTTTCGTGGGTTGGATTGGGTACGCCCTGCATTGTTTTTGCAATTATATATTTTTTTGACTGAATTTGTGCATACAAGTTAAAACAAGTTTATTCAAAAAATTCACCACCTTTAACAGGCTTTATTATTTTACGATTGAAATTTGCCTGTCGGGAATATCATCGGGCAAAAGACCGGATCTCAAAATTATCGTCTGGCCCCGGTCACTCCTCAAAAAGAAGTCAAATTCCATGCCTAAACTCTTTTTCCCCGAACAATTTACCATGTACAAATTCCGGGTAAGCGGATATTGCTTTAACGCCAGCGTTGTTTGCGATGGCGTGAAGTATTGCTGAGAGGGCTTTTGGCAGGTATCATCTCTAACCCCCACTATTTTAACATTGTCGACAGCTGCGGCATAATCCTTGTCCGGATCGTTGAGCCAGCTGAAGCCTGCTATTCCTATGGCGTCGGGGTGTGCGGCAACATATTTTATGACCTCTTTATTTGATTTCAGCGAAAAAATGTTCTTTTGTTTAAGATCGTTATTTCCCGAAAATTGTTTTAAATATCTCACCAGGCCCGAGTTAGGATTATCAAAAATGATATGCTTGTCCTGTTTCGCTTGCCCGTTCAGCATTTTTTTTATTTCGCTCACGGTGATTGTGGTGTCATTGGATGCCTTGTTCACAATAATGGCAATCGCATCGATGGCAAAGCGGCTCACTACGGGCCGCAGGTTGCGCACAGCCAGCGCTCTGTATTCATCGGCGTTCAAATCGCGCGCAAGAAGCGCCACTCTAAGGCTGTCGCTCAGCAAAAAATTTACCGCAGTATTTTCGGGGGCGTATATCACCTTCGGATGTACCTTCGGATTAAGTGCCTTAAAAATAAAAAGCTCTTCGTCTACTACGGGCTGCAGCGATTCATCTACTACAAATTGCGAACTATCGGAAGTAAATTTCGCCGACTTGAGGGCTGCCGCCCCGTTTTGTTTGCAGCATTGAAAAAGCAAACATACCACGGCACAATACCAGGCCCCATTTAATTTACAATTCATCTCGTTTTTTGAATATGATCCTGGAAAATCGTAAAACCGAATAAATAATTATTAACGAACCAAATAGTATTTTCTGTGTCCTCGGCAAATTTGGAAACATGTTGTCGTCAGCGATCACCAGCACTCCAAATGTAAAAACACAGGCGAAAAGCACAAACCCCAAAATAAGCAAAAATCGCCTTGAGGGCGATTTTTGCCTGTTATTGTCTGATAACATTGGAAACTATTTATTCTGCCAGTGTAAACGAGATCGGAACGCTGTACGCTACACGTACCGGGCGGCCGTTTTGGATACCAGGCTTCCATTTCGGCGATGCCCTGATAACGCGTACCGCTTCTTCGTCGCAGCCGTCGCCAATTCCGCGGGCTACTTTAATATCGGTTAGCGAACCATCTTTTTCGCAAACAAAGCTGATAATAACCCGTCCCTGGGTACCGTTTTCCCTGGCTACAGCCGGGTAACGGATCGATTTTGATAAATATGCATTAAATTTATCCAAACCTCCCGGAAATTCGGGAACCTGTTCAACCGAGGTGAATATTTTGTTGTTATCATCTTCGGTTACTTTAACGTCAGAGGTACCTACGGGCTCGTCGATAGTTACATCGGCGTTCTTATCACCTTTAAGGTTCTTTTGTCCCGGGTCGGCAACTTCCAATTCCTTTTGGGTGGGTGGTTTTTCCAACACCTCCACATCCGGCTTAACAACCGGGGGAGGAAATTTAACCTGGTCAACCTTTGGTTTCGGCGGTTCAGGCGGCGGGGGTGGAGGTGGTTTCTTGATATCAACCGGCGGCGGCGCCAGCACCACGTTGGTTATTTTCACCTTTTCTTTGGCCTTGGGGATAAAACCCGAAATGGCATTGAGGATGGTATTTGCAGAAATCAGCACAACAAACACAATAACGCCGATGATAAGGGCTTTGCCGGCATTGCGCCCGTTATCCCGTCTGAGTTCATAAGCGCCATAGGCTTTGTTGCGACCTGTAAATACGACATCAATCCATTGCTGATTAAATATGTCTAATTTTGATCCTAACATTTTTTTAGGCTTTAATATTAATTAACGTAAACAGTAATCAAAAATTACTAATAAATATTGTTCTTTTTGAGATCATCAACTTCTATTGGCAGTATCTTCACAATAGCGTAGATCTGCACGTTGGTGATCTTCATTTCGTCGAGCGTTGCAACCAGGTTTTCGTAGGTTGATTTGTCGCTTGGCTTTATGAGCACCTCCATGGTGTTGTCGGGGGGGATTATGCGTGGCGGCAACCTGCTTTGCGTTTTCGATCAATGCTTTACGTACACCGTCTTTGCCATAGTTGTCAACTGTGGGCGCCGATTTTCCCGCTTCGCCCATGTACCACTCCAGCTTGTTATGACTGCCCAAAAGTATTGTCATTGACCGGCTGGCGGCAATATTCAGTTTGCTTTGCGGCACCGAGTTATCGGGCATGGCCAGGTTCATGGCCTTTGGTTTTTGCAGCGTGGTGGTATACATAAAGAACGTGATCAAAAGAAAAGCCAAATCAACCATCGCTGTCAAGTCGACGCGTGTCGAGGCCTTTTTGCTCCTGATCTTCCCGCCTTTATGTTTACCCCCGCCGGAGGTATCTAATTCTGCCATCTTTTTATGGTTTTGGTGCAGTTTTCATCTGCGTGATTAAATCGAACTTAAAGAGTTTTTGTTTTTCCAAACAGGATATTACCGTGTTTATCTGGGGATACTCTTCCTTGCTGTCGGCTTTGATAGACATATTCAGGAATTTATTATGCAACACTTGTTCAGCTTGCCTTGAAGTGAATATCCAGTTAAATAACTCATTATTATTGGTTGTATCTGCCGGAATGCCCGATTGCGGAAAGGATTTCAACTGTTCAGGCGGGGTATCCAGGAAAGACTTCATATTCTTCATGGGTACGCCAAAAACCGGCGTTAACGAAAACCTTAGTGTTTCTTCAGGCGTAAAAACGACGCCGTATTTATCACCCATGGCTTTTAGAGCTTCGGCCCGTACATCCTGCTCGGTAACCGAAAAGAAGAATTTATCCATCCCAACTGATACAGTCATCATATTGGCATCGGCTACCGGTATCATATAAGATGAGGGCGGCACCGTTGCATGCGATGGATCATCTATTTTTGGCTTTGCTGTTAATATAAAAAAGGTAAGCAACAGGAAAGCCACATCGCACATGGCTGTCATGTCGATTGCTGTGCTTTTCCTCGCGACTTTTACTCTGGGCATAATTGTTAATTTTAAATATGTATTGTATAAGTGAATTATACTAACCCCGGTTTGGGCCTTTAGCCTAACGGCGAGCGGCCAAACCGGGGGGAAAACTAAGCGATAGCGGGCCTTTACTTAATTTTTGTGGTTTGCAGCAAATGTTTGAACAATACTGAAACCTGTTTCATCGATAGCATAGGTCAGTTTGTCAATTTTTGATGTAAACACATTATACATAACTATTGAAAGCGCCGATGTACTGATGCCCAGTGCCGTGTTAATAAGGGCCTCAGAAATAGCGGTCGACAATTCAGTTGTGTTTGGAGCACCCGATTGAGCCAGCGTTTGGAACGCCTTGATCATACCCACAACCGTACCTAACAGACCGGTTAATGTACCGATAGATACCAATGTTGCAATAACCGTAAGGTTTTGCTCAAGCATCGGCATTTCGAGCGAGGTTGCTTCCTCAATGTCTTTTTGGATAGCTAATGTTTTTTGGTCCGTATCAAGGCCGACCTCGTTTTCCATTTCACGGTATTTTTTCAAACCCGATTTTATCACATTGGCAACAGAACCTTTTTGTTTGTCGCACTCGCCGCTGGCAGCGTCAATGTTGCCGGCATTAAGGAAACCTTGTACTTTCCGTACAAATGCGTCGACACTCCCGGTACCCGATGCCTTGCCGATAACAACAAAGCGCTCGATGGAGAAAGTTATTACAATTAACAGGTACGACATGATAAGCGGTACGATTGAACCACCCCTGTGTACAGTTCCGTAAAGATCGGTCGGGGCGCCTTTTTCAACATCGCCCCCTTCAAAGTGGCTTGTGGCTCCTAAGATAAAGATGTATATCAGGATTGCAACTACGATACAGATCGGGATAGTCAACGTTGCAAACATGCCTGATGCACTTGCGCTTTCTTTTTTTACAGGACTAGTTGGTTTTGTTGGTGCGTTTGCCATTACTTTAGTTTTTAGTTAGTTTTAGTTTATTAATATAAGTTAGTTAAATGCATAAATATTAAGCGAATAACAAAAATAGAATTTTAATGAATTAAACAAACTATTTGGGTTAATCTTTATAATTTTTTAATAAAAAATTCACTCCGTTAGTATTTTAGGGCGGATACTTAACGCTGTTGAAACTAAAAATTATATGGGCAAGTATAATTTTTTACAATGAAACCTATTTTTTTTGTTAATAGCAAACAATAAGATATAAAAATTATGTTACCGGCTAAGACACAAGTCTTAAGTCATCGGTCTCGGGCTTGTTTTATTCTTTCCTCGCCCGACCCATAGGGCTGCAGCTAAGAAATAAGCAACCGAGCCCAAAAGCCTTAAGTCTGTGGTATTTTCAGACTTAAGGCTTCGGGTTCCAGACCTCAGGCCGGTTCCTTTTTCTTTGACTTCAGGGGTCGGCGCTGCAGAGCGCAACAATATTATGCCGATACAACTACCCGCGGCCCTGCTTCCTCGATTTCGGGGTTGCTGAGATGGGCATATTGCTCAAAGTTTTTAACAAAGGCCATCGCCAAATTATGTGCCTTTTCGTCATAGTGTTCGGCATTTGCCCAGGTGTTTTTTGGATCGAGCATATGGTCGGGTACATTTGGGCAGGTTGCCGGCATACGCAGATTGAATATAGGATGTTCGATGTAGGGTACGTTGCATAGTTCGCCGTTTAAAGCGGCGCTTATCATGGCCCGCGTATACTTTAGCTTAATTCTTTTCCCGGTTCCATAGGGGCCGCCGGACCAGCCGGTATTTACCAGCCACACGTTTACCTGATGCTCTTTTATTTTTTTGCCGAGCAGTTTGGCATAGATCACCGGGTTTAAGGGAAGAAACGCCTCGCCAAAACAGGCCGAAAAAGTAGTCACCGGTTCGGTAATGCCGGTTTCGGTGCCTGCTATTTTGGCCGTATATCCCGAAATGAAGTGGTACATTGCTTGCTGCGGCGTAAGTTTTGAAATTGGCGGCAGAATTCCGAACGCATCGGCGGTTAAAAAGAATATGTGCTTAGGCGATGAGCCTATAGACGGATTAACCGCATTGCCTGTATTATATAAAGGGTAAGCAACGCGTGTGTTTTCGGTTTTATCGATATTTGAAAAATTGACGGTACGGGTACCCTTAAAAAAGCTAATGTTTTCGAGCAGGGTCCCGAATTGGATCGCATTGAATATCTGCGGTTCTTTTTCGGCGGTCAAATCGGCACATTTGGCGTAGCAGCCGCCCTCGAAATTAAATATGGTATAATCGCTCCAGCCGTGCTCATCATCGCCGATCAGTCCGCGATCAGGATCGGCAGAAAGGGTGGTTTTTCCTGTTCCGGACAAACCAAAAAAAATAGCTGTATCGCCTTTTGCGCCTGTATTGGCGGAGCAATGCATTGAAAGTACATTCCTTTCCAGTGGAAGTATGAAATTCAGCACAGAAAAAATGGCTTTCTTGATCTCGCCGGTGTAACCCGTACCACCAATAAGGATGATCTTTTTGCTGAAATTAATAATTGAAAAATTATGCTGGCGGGTCCCGTCAACTGCGGGATCGGCCCTGAAACCAGGTGCGGCAATTATCGTCCATTCAGGGTTCCTCGTAGCGTCGATAACTTCCGGCCGCAAAAACAAGTGATGCACAAACAGGTTTTGATAGGCGGTTTCGGTAATAACGCGGATATCTATGTGAAATTTTTCGTTCGCACATGCGCATGAGTCACGCACAAATATGTCTCCCTTTGCCAGGTAGCTGGTCACTTTCTCCAGGAGCGCATCAAATTTATTGCTGTCAAATCTAATATTTATTTTGCCCCACCCAACGCTGTTTCGGGTTACATCATCCTCCACAATAAACCGGTCCTTTGGTGAGCGCCCGGTGAATTCGCCGGTATCAACTGCGAGTGCGCCATTGTCTGCTAAAACGCCCTCATTCCTTTTTAATGCCTCTTCAACTAGTTCGGCAGGTGTCAGTTGGAAATAAATATTCCTCGCCCGATCCGGCATGATATAAGCCAGATCAGGTAAATGGGTATTACGGTTCCTCATTAAATAATTTATAATTGGTCGCCGCAAAATTACTGGTTTTCAACATCAGGAAACAAGTAAAATCGTAAATTTTTTTACATAATGTATGTTTTACACATAGCTTAATTACTTGATAATTAATAGTTTACTAACTAAACTCAATACACTAAGTATTTGACTGATACGGCCAGTATCCGGCGTATAGTTTGAAAATTTTTTTAAAAAGATTGCTTTTGAAGAAACCCGCGATTTTCATCAGTGCCACGTCCAAAGCATATCAGAGCGATACTTAAAAAGAAGAATTTAAAGGTCTAATTGCAGCAAACTACCACTGCTACTATCTACAGCCACTGCTACGACCCACTAGCCGCCTGCCTTTTTTGCCTTGTACCCATCGGCAAGCAACAGGGTTAATGTTTTCTCCCTGAAGTCTCCCTGGATCAATATCTCGCCATCCTTTACTGAGCCTCCTGCGCCGCATTTTGATTTTAGTTTTTTACCCAGGGTTTCCAGGTCTTCGGTTGTTCCGGTAAAGCCGCTGATGCGGGATACCATTTTCCCGCCGCCTTTGCGATCGAGGTAAATTTTAAGATTTTGCTGCTGAGGCGGCAGGGTGGATAAGGTTTCGCCGGTATTTTCCTGGTATTGGAAGTCCGGATCGGTAGAGTAAACTACCCCGGTGAAATTTTTTTTTGACATTTGTTTGTGCATAAAACGTCACTAAATATGTTGCAAGGCCGGTCAGGAATATTGCAGCAGGCTGCATGCGCGCATTAGTTTCGCTTTTTATATTCGGAACCCACCACAACTCTTAACGAAGCGGGCATCACCTTAATTATATTTTCAGCGCCTGTTATTTGCGGCTCGCCGTCAAGATGAACGGGCCCCCGGCTGCTTCGCCTGACCTCAATTTGTTTCCCGCGTATTATTTCAACATATTTTGTCCGGTCGGATGTTTTTGTAACCATTCGTATCCCCATTTCCGGGAACCGCCATAAAGGGAATTTCTTTATGATACAAACATCCAGCAGGCCATCCTGCACTGATGCATGGGGCGATATATGCGCGTTGTTGCCATATTGCGATGAGTTTGCGAAACTCAGCATAAAAGCTTCGCGGTCGTAGGTTTTTCCGTCGATATCCAGGTGATACCACTCCGGTTCGTATTTACTGATCTCCTCAAACGAAGACTTAATATAGGTAATAAACCCCCGCTTTTTATCATGCGAAAAAACCTCGGCAATATGAGCATCAAAGCCCATACCTGCCATATTAAAAAAGGGTTTTCCGTTTAGCGTCGCTGAGTCGATAATTTCAATGTGCCCGGTGTTAAGCGCACGGATGGCCATTTCCGTATTCATGGGTATCTTAAGGAAGCGCGCCAAACCGTTACCTGACCCAAACGGGATTATACCCAGCGCTGTGTTCGTTCCAACCAATGACGATGCAACTTCATTTACCGTACCATCGCCGCCTACAGCGACAATGAGGTCAAAATCGGTAACGGTTTCTTTGGAAATTTGCCGGGCATGCGATACACTATCTGTAAAAATAATCGTAGGTTCGAATGCTTCGGCGTCAATGTTTTTTTTGACCAGTTCTGGAACATCGTCCTTTTTCTTTCCGCCCGATATGGGGTTTATAACAAATAACGCTTTCCCTTTCAACTATATATGTTTTCTGCCGCCAAAAGTAAATGTATTTTCCACTTTGCGAAAATTGTTTTATTTTAGCGGCCTGAATGTGGACTGATTTAATTGCCCCGGCCACTATCTCCACAGATACGGAATAATGGCAGGCCCGGATTGCAACCACGTAAAAAAGTGCTAAAACCATGCTTCTTTTTACTACGATCCATTAAATGCTCCCTTCTTCTTTTTTGCATATTTTATTAATGGCGCCATATACAAATAACGTTTAAATTACCTTAAAAAATTTATGTCATATCTATTTACCTCAGAATCTGTTTCAGAAGGACACCCGGATAAAGTAGCCGATCAGGTTTCGGACGCATTGATCGATCATTTTTTAGCATTTGACCCCGAATCGAAAGTTGCCTGCGAAACCTTGGTAACCACCGGCCAGGTTTTTTTGGCGGGCGAAGTAAAATCGAAGGCTTATCTTGATGTCCAGAAAATTGCCCGTGAGGTAATCAATAAGATTGGCTATACTAAAGGCGAGTATATGTTCGACGGCAGTTCCTGCAGCGTGTTATCAGCTATACATGAGCAATCGCCGGATATTAACCAGGGCGTGGACCGTGCCGCAAAAGAGGAGCAGGGCGCCGGCGACCAGGGGATGATGTTTGGTTATGCAACCAGCGAGACTGATAATTATATGCCGCTGGCCCTAGATATTGCCCATGCACTTTTGTTGGAACTGGCTGTAATACGCCGCGAAAATACCGAGATCAAATACCTGCGCCCGGACGCCAAATCGCAGGTTACACTTGAGTATGACGACGACAATAAACCTGTTCGTATCGACGCAATCGTTATTTCGACGCAGCATGATGATTTTGACGAAGAAAAAGCAATGCTCGCCAAGATCAATTCGGATATTATAAGTATCCTGATCCCGCGGGTAAAGGCTAAATATCCCAAATATGCCCACTTTTTTAGCAATGGCATAAAATATCATATCAATCCTACCGGCAAATTCGTTATCGGCGGTCCGCATGGCGATACAGGTTTAACCGGCCGTAAAATTATAGTCGACACTTACGGAGGAAAGGGAGCTCACGGCGGAGGTGCCTTTTCGGGTAAAGATCCATCCAAAGTCGACCGCTCAGCAGCGTATGCTACCCGCCACATTGCAAAAAACCTGGTTGCAGCAGGCGTTGCCGACGAGGTTTTGGTACAGGTATCCTACGCTATCGGCGTTGCGCAGCCTATGGGCATTTATGTAAATACCTATGGCACCGGGAAAGTTGGCCTGCACGACGGCGACATCGCTAAAAAAGTGGAGTCGATTTTTAACATGACCCCATACGCCATCGAAACCCGTTTCAAATTGCGTAATCCTATTTACAGCGAAACCGCAGCCTACGGCCACTTTGGCAAACCCAGCAAAACTGTTACCAAAACTTTTGTCAGTCCCGACGGACAGAAAGTTGTCCTCGAGGTAGAACTGTTCACATGGGAAAAACTGGATTATGTGGATAAGGTTAAGGAGGCCTTCGGCCTTTAGTTGATTGGGTGAGTGGTTGATTAAGTTGATTGAGTTGATTAGGTGAGTGGTTGATTAATCAAGCTGCAGTTCTTTGGCTTTCACTTTCACCTTTCACCTTTCACCTTTTATCTTTCACCTCTCCCCAATCGGGTCAATAGCCGCTGTTTCTACCATCAGCATTACCGTTTTTTGGGGTGCACGAGTGCGATGCACAACGCCTTTGCCTACTGTTACACCCTGCATTGGCCCGAGTTCAAAGGTACGCTCTTCCAGGTCGACGAACAATTTCCCCTCCAGCACAAAAAAGAATTCATCATCATTATCATGCTTGTGCCAGTGGTATTCGCCTTCCACAATACCCAGCCGCGCAACGCTGCCGTTTATCGTAGTTAACGACTGGTTAAACCATTTTTCCTTATTCTCCGCAACAATCGCGGGCACATCAATTAATTCTTGATGATCATATTTGATGTTCATCTGCTGGTTGTAGTTGTATTGATCAGGCATATTATAGAAGTTTTTATATTTAAATTTAACAAACCTTGTGATTTCGACCGGGGAACGAGGGAGAAAAGTTCAACGCCAAATGAAAGCCGCACTGGGAGTTTTTCATAGTTTATCTGTAAACTATCTTTTGGCTGCTGATTACAGTTCACTTAACCTTCGCTTTATACTGTCCAAATTTCTCCTAAATCCAACCATTTGTGGTGATGCAACAACCAGTTCTTCTAGTAGGCTTATCGCCTTCAGATAATTAGACCTGGCATTTTCAACCTCCCCCCTTTTTCTATAAATTTCTCCTATGTTGTTTAGTGAAACTGCCAAACCGTTTTTAAAGTTTACATTGTTTGGAAATTCTTCGTAAAGCTGCTCCTTTAAATCATTACATCTTTTGTAGAAATCCAATGCCTTTTTCGGATCACCTAACGCATTGTAGGTTTTACCAAGTTTAAAATAAGAAACAGCCAGCGTATCTTTCAAATAGACATTACCGGGGTGGGTTTCATGTAGTTGTTTTTCCAGTTCATTGTAGTTCTGATAAAAATCCAACGCATTTTCTATCTCGCCTAAAGCAGTATTTGTATTACCAAGATTCTGATAAGAGATAGCCAGCAAGTTTTTAAAATTCACATTACCGGGATGAGCTTCATGTAGCTGTTTTTCCAAATTATTGGATTTTAGATAGAAATCCAGCGCCTTTTTGGGATCGCCTAATTCAGTATGTATATTGCCAAGTTTTGAATAAGAGATAGCCAGCCCGTTTTTAAAATTTACATCGGCAGGGTCAGCTTGATGGAGTTGTTTTTGCAAATCATTTTCTTTCTGAAAAAAATCCTGCGCCTTTTCCAGATTACCTAATAGTGTAAATATATCGCCAAGATTTTGACAAGAAATAGCAATACCATTCTTGTCGTGAAGAAATTCACTTATTACCTGATAGTTCTCAGCCGCTTTTTTGGCTTCCAACAAGTCGCCGGTTGCCCGGTGATATACACATGCATTAAAATTTAATACCCCTGGTGCCTTGAAAGGCTGTTTTTCAAGGTGCTTTGTAATGGTCGGTGCTAAATGTGCAAATGACGCGGCTTGCTCATAGTTTAAATTGGTGAGGTAGATACCATCATTTGCCAGCTTTTTATTTAAATTAGCAATAAGTTCTTCAGCGTCTTTTTTTAATGTACTTTCATTTTTTTGTAATACCAGTTTTTGCACCACTGGGTTAATACGGAAACCGCTTTCCCCGTGGCTTAGCCAGCCTTTTTCAACCAAGTTTTGTAATATAGTAACCAAAGCAAATTTATCCTGTTCAAAAAGATCAGCCAAAAACAGTAATTCATAATTAACAGCAGGCAACAGCGCAAAATTTACCAGGTAATAGCGTTCGGTTTCTATCAATTTTGTAAAATCATAAAGTATTTCTACGATTTCATCTGTAGTTTTAGCTTCAAGATGCCTGCTGAATGCATACTCGGTCACGACTTCAAAACTACGCTCTTTCAGAAAAAGATTGTTCCCCTGTAACTGCTTTAAGAAATCAGCCAAAGTTTCACCATACTCAGCCAACTTTTTCATACTCTTTGAAAAGACTTCAACCAGCAGAGTGTGGTACCCTATATCTTCCAGTAATAAATCTAGTAAAGTGTTAAATTCAGCAGTATGTTCGTCATAGTTGCCCATAAACAATTCCTTCGCCATCACAGGCGGCAAATGCTCAATATGCAATTCCTGCTTTGCCCCCAGTACGCCGCTGCACCTGCTGGTAATCAGCACATGCCATCGCAAACCGTAAAAGGCTCTTCTAAAATCTTCAATATCCTTTGCTTCATTGGCATTATCAAGCACCAGCAAAAAATCATCGGCCTTATTAAGCAATGCCCGTTTAAGCGTCTCGGTTTGTTGTTCCTCGTTCAAGCCGGCGAGGTCAACCCCAAGCTTTGGCGCTAGCTTTCTGATAGCAAGTACAATGCCGTTTTCACAAAACAACCAGGCATTGTATTTATAATTGTAAAGGCTTTCTTCCCAATACTTTGCGGCAAGGCTTGTTTTGCCTATGCCGCCTTCCGCATTAATCAGCATCAGGCTGCCGCCCGCGTCCAGCTTTTCTTTTATTTCCTTTAATTCATCTTCACGCCCAATAAAGTTTACAGGTACACTGTTGCCATCTGTAAACAGGCATTCGGCTATTTCACCATAATGCAGGTAGCCATTATCAAAAAGAATTTCAAGATTTTTTCTGAAGAGATTTTCCAATTGGTCGAATCCATCATATTGCATAACAAAATGATCAATTTCTCGTATTTTTTGTTTAAATGCTTCAAGGCTTTGTTTGTCTGTTTCAGAAACATTAGCTTGTGGAATTGTTGTTTTTTCAGACACATAAATTTTAGGCTGCCTCTCAGTTGATTTGAATTGTGTTAAGGCCAATTCAAATTCTTCATTGGTATATTTACCTATTTTTGTCCAATACAGTACGATAAAAATGTGGCAGGTCTTTAAGACTTCATTATAATCATGCTGCTTGCGAGTAGGCGAAACTTCATCACCCATATCTTCCCAATGGACAAGTTCTAGGAAAACATTCTTTTTTTTAAGAACTTTGTTTTGGCTGTTTATAAAATTCCCAAATGCAACCCTATCATCTCTTAGTTCGCTCTAGGAGGCCAAGAATATTTTATAAGTCTGGTTACGCATAGGTTCGGGTTTTGCATTTTATTACAGATGGCGGCACGCTAAAAGTATGACCTAAATTTAGTTTTATTTTAGAAACAAATAAGACATAAGTTTTAATGAGCTATTATTCTCACTAAGTTGTACGTACTTTTACATTTCACTTAGCTTTTGTTTTACTTTATTTAAGTTTTGCGTAAACTTCACCATTTGCGGCGCGGTGATAACTAATTGCTCCCATAAGCCCTCAGCTTGGTAAAAGTAATTTTTGGCCATCTCTACTTCATTTTTTTGATTATAAATATCCCCTAATTTGTAGCATGAAAACGCCAACCCATTTTTGAAACCTATATTTTCCGGATAATCAACGAGGAGTTGTTTTTGTAATTTATTATGTATTTCAAAAAAATATAGAGCCTTTTCTAATTGGCCTAAAGCGCCGTGTGTATTTCCTAAAAATTGATATGAAACCGCCAGTCCGTTTTTAAAATCTAAATTGTCGGGGTGAGCTATATTAAGCTGTTTGACCAACTCATTAAATTTTTCAGTAGAACGCAGGGCTTTTTCCCAATCTCCCAGGGCAATATATGTATTTCCTAAATACTGATATGAAATCGACAGGTTCTTTTTAAAATCTACATTATCTGGATAATTCTCAAAGAGTTGTTCCTCTAATTCATTATGTTTCAAAAAGAAATGTGATGCCTTTTCAAAATCGCCCCTCATCATATATGTATGGCCAAGTTTTTGATTTGAAATAGCTAACCCATTTTTAAAACCTACATTGATAAGATGCTTCTCAAAGAGTTGTTCTTGTAATTCATTAAATTTCCAATAAAATTGTAACGCCTTTTCCAAATCTCCTAAAGCAGTATACGTATTCCCCAAACCTTGGAAAGAAATTGCCAGATTATTTTTAAAATTCACATTATCTGGATATTCTGCATTTAGTTGTTTCTCTAATTCATTGTATCGTACAAAGCAATACAACGCTTTTTCCAAACGGCCTAAAGAGGTAAGCGCATTGCCTAGGAATTGGAATGAGATTGCGAGAAGACTTTTGAACTCCAAGTTATCGGGATAGCTACTCAAGAGTTGTCTTTCTAAATCATTGTAGTATTCAAAGAAATGAAGTGCCTTTTCCAAGTCTCCTAGAGAAGAATAACAAATCCCCAAAAACTGATAAGAAAGTGCTAGCCCATTTTTGAACGTTGAATTATTAGGGTGACTTTCATGGAATTGGATTGTTAATTTATTGTATTCTAGGAAAAAATCCATTGCCTTATCCAAATCTCCTAAGGCAAGATGTGTTTCACCAAGCCGCGAATACGAAACCGCCAAATCCCACTTGTTATCTAAAAGAAGACTTATGGTTTCATAACTTTTGGCAGCCTTTTTGGCCTCAAGCAAGTCGCCGGTAGCTGAATAATACAGGTGCAAGTTACTATTCAATAATGATAGTGCAGAAAACGGCCTTTTTTCAAGACGCCTTATGATTGTCGGCACTAATTGCGCAAAAGAGGCTATTTGGGGATCATTTGAGTTGACTGGATATGAACCATCACTAGCAAGCTTAATATTTAAATTATCTATCAAGTTTTTGCTAGCCTGCTGTATTGTGTCCTCATGTTTGGCCAATATTATTTGCTGAAGCACTGGACTCATTCGATAGCCACCCTTCTCATTGCTCAACCAGCCTTTTTTTGCAAGATTTCTTAATACGCTATCATAATCATATTTGTCCTGCGGTGTAAAAAGATTAACCAAAAAAACCAATTTATAGTGTTCAGATGGTAGCAAAGCTATGTTTACCAGATGGTAGCGCTCGATTTCCGTTAGTTTGGTAAAGTCGTACAAAATCTCAATGATGGCGTCTGTGTTTTTTGCTTTTTTGTGGACATTGTCTGTGTAATCTGTTATCACTTTAAAGCTGCGCTCTTCTAAGAAAAGGCCCTTAGTTTCTAACCGTTTCAAAAAATCAGCTAAAGTTTCTTCAAACTCTCTCATGTATTGCATGTTTTTTGAAAATATTTCTACCAAAAGTGTATGGTAGTCTAACGCTTCCAGTAATCGATCTAAGAGGTTGTCAAATTCAACCGTATCTTCATTATAATTACTCACAAAAAGACTTTTTGCCTGAGCAGGGGGCAAATGGTTGACATGTATTTCCTGTTCTTTTTCCAATATCCCGCTGCCCCTGCTAGTAATCAATACACGCCAACGCAAGCCACGGAACTCCACTTTAAAAAATTCTATATCTTCAGGATTATTCGCGTTATCCAAAACCAAAAGGAAATCCTGCGAAATGGCGAGCAACGAATGTTTTAATGTTGCAACTTGCTGGTGCTCGTTCATACCTGACAAATCAAGATTGAGTTTTGACGTGAGTTTTTTTAGGGCTTGTAAAATCCCATTTTCGCAAAACAGCCACGCATTGTACTTATAGTCATAAAGGCTTTCTTCCCAATATTTGGCTGCGAGACTAGTTTTGCCAACACCCCCTTCTGAGTTTATGAGCAGCAGGCTGCCTCCAGCCTGCAGTTTTTCTTTAATATCCTCTAGTTCTTTTTCGCGCCCAATAAAGCTGATCGGTACTCCATTGCCGTCAGTATAAAGACATTCAGCTGGCTTGTCGTATCGTTTGCTCCCGAGTTTCAAGTAGCCACTATTAAATAGCTTGTCAAGTTCATCACCAAAGCGCTTGGTTAATTCAACCTGATCATCATACGGAACATCAAAATAGCCGATCTCACTTAATCGTCCGTTGAAGGTGGTAAGGCTTTGTTTATCTCCGTCGGTTTGTGTAGCAGGAACCAGCGCAGTTTTTCTATAGACAAATATTTTAGGATGGTATTCAGTATACCTGAACTGAGCCAATGCCATTTCAAATTCAACGTGGGTGTATTTGCCAACCTTGCTCCAGTACAGCATCACAAAAACATCGCAGGTCTTTAACTCCTTGTTGTAATGGTCCTGTTTATGGGTCGGGTAAACTTCTGCGCCGATGTCTTCCCATAAAACGGTTTGCAAATACACATTTTTATCTTTCAGCAAATTGTTTTGGCGGCCTATAAAAATTTCAAATTGCTCCCTATCCTCCTTTAACTCGTAGGAAGACGCTAAGAATATCCTGTAGGCTTTATCGGGCATATGGTCAGGTGAGGCAATTTACAAATTAACTGGACTATCTTCAACTATTTGACGGTTAATTGTGTTTTTCGTAAATTGCACTTATGGAAAACAGTGAATTATTTGGAATGATAGAAAAACTTCCGCCCGACTCTAAAAAGGAAGTCGAGGATTTGACTTTAAGCCTTGCAGGTGAAACGAACGAAATTCCGACAGGAAGAGGTTTTGGAGGCATGAAAGGTTTTATTACTTATATGGCTGATGATTTTGATGCGCCATTAAAGGAATTTCATGACTACATGTACCATATCAGTATTGAATTTATTGAGAAAATAGAAAAGCTGCCAATTGAAATGCAAGACGAGATAGAGAGTTTGGTAGATGAGATGTTGAAAAAGATTAAAACTGACCTATTTGTAAAATAAATTCCAAGAAAACTCCCTTCCGCTGTTACCTAACCTTTTTCTTCGGGTTGATTTATCCCCAAAAACATCCACTATCTTTTTAAAAAAAATTAAATACTATGCCATCTTTTTAAATTTTTGTTAGCTTTATTCATCTTAAATTATGCAGTATGTCACAGCAAAAACCCCAAAGGCTGTTAACCATCATCGGATTAGGTTTATTAACAGGCACATTAGATGGAATATTATCGTTCATATTCAGCTATCCTGCAAACCCTGCCCAGTCGTACAGGTACATCGCGAGCGGTTGGTTTGGCATGGCAGCGTTTACGGCAAATTATATGGTTTTTTGGGGAGTGTTATTTCACTATCTGATCGCCTCGGCTTTTACCGTGACATTCTTTTTGTTGTATCCAAATTTTAATCGCGCAATAAAAAACAAATACATTTTAGCCTTAGTTTTCGGGCTGATCATTTGGATAGTTTCAACCTTTGGAATTCTTCCACTCAGTAATGTTCCTGATATAAAGGGCGTCGCAAAATATCCTAGCCAGCTTAACTTAATCGCAGCAATTATCAGCTTCGCCGGATTAAGCCTGTGCCTTGGTCTGCCTGTATCATTGATCGCCAATAAATATTACCGGAAAAACGCCGGCGTGGTGAGTTAGATGCGAAAAAAGATTTGACAACTTTTTGAAAGTTGCCAAATCTGCCCTGTTATTTAGACTCCGTCAGTTGCTTAGCATAATTGAATTCACAAAAACATCCCGGCCCGTTGTCCCTGCGCCATCAGCTCTAACTGTTGATACACTATAAAGTTTATTCCCAATAATAAACATGAACAGGTCGTATTTTTTCTTCTTTGAATCGAGTCCGGTCGAACTGTAACTGGTAAAACCTTTCCAGGTACCAACTATAAAATCCGGAAACTCAACATCCGGCAAACTTTGTGTCATCCCGGTTTTTAGTTGCGCAACAAATTCTGGTGTGGTTTTCATCGGCGCCAAAGCTACGGAGTCGATGCCTGCCACCTTTACGAAGTCAACAATAGTCAAAATATAGGCTACGCTGTCTTTATCCACGGCGATAAAGGTTCCCGGGACGGCTTCTTTTGGTTCGGATGGAAATTTAACGGATATCCTGTTGTCGCCAACATGGGTAACCCAGCCGTCTTGCGCATCGGCTATTCCCGCAGTAATTAATACAGTGATTATCAGTATGAATATTTTTTTCATGCCTTAAAGCTAAAAGGAATTTCGATACAATCAAAAATGAATGTGGTAAATTGTTAGCTGATTTTCAGCATATGATTGCTACCATCGCCAATAATAAAATCAAACTGGTTTGGTCGTTAAAACCGATCGCAAGAAACAATTTCCTAAACAATTTTATTTAAAGCACTATCCTGTCACCCTCCAGGAAAGCTGTCATAAAGTTGCCGCGCAAACAAATGCAGCGATCAACATAAAGCCGACCGCTGCAAACACCAAACATCAAAAGAAAGAAAACAAATCAAACTTCTTCGCGGGCTAGTTTTTTAATTTTTACAATATTAATTACCAGCATAACCAGGGTGGTCCAAACGGCAATGATGATTGAGCTTGCCATAAAAAGTAACCATATAGGCGCTTTGCTCCTCGTTGCAAAAAGCGTCCTTTCGTTAAAAGTACTTACAGGAGTAAACTTCTTGCCCCAGGGTACCTTTTTTTCGATCGATAAATTACCATAGGTGTCATTATCAACAACTTTGGCAACCAGCGTAATGTTTCCACTTGCATCGCCCGGGAGGCTGTCCCTTTTAAAATCGCCGGATGCTTTGCCGGTGGAGTCTGTGGCGAAGGTGGCAGTTTCGTTAATATTGAGGTCGCCGCCCAGGCGTTTTACGGCTAGTACCACGTCTACGCCCTTAACGGGTGTCCAGGCGGTATCTTTCTTTTCCAGCACAGTAGCTACGATGGACCTGCCTGAAGCCGTGTCGATCAGGATTTTTGCCGGCGAAGCCGTTTGGGTAGCGGAAGTGGTATCGTATTTAGCGTTGCCCGCGAACTTCGCAATGAAAGTGTGCTTCAGCGACGAAGCCCATTCCTTTTTTACAGATGACGGGATCAGGATAGAAGCTATTCCCTTGTCGTTGGTGATCACTTTTCCAATCCGTGTTTCGGCGGACTCCTTATTCAGGAACAAATTGAGGGGTATATCGCCTACAAATTGAAACCGGCCATTCACTTTAGTTTTCACAGCTACTTTGACTGACGGAACCTGGTTGTTGCTGACAAAATAGCTAATGGCGATGCTCAGGTTACCTTTTTCGGCGGTCTGGGCAAAACAACAGGAGACCGACAGCAGAAAAATTGCAGAAAACAAGGCAATAAGTTTTTTATATGGCTTTTTCATGTTGTTCAGTTATAGTTTCTTGAATTGGTATAATGGGAAATATTCTCGCCAGCAGAGTTACGATCAGCATCGTTCCGGCCAGTGAGCCCGAGGTTATGGCCCATTCTTCCCAGCTTGGGAAATAATGATGGTAGCTTGCGGGAACATCGTGCATAGGCAAAAAGGGGTGCAGTAAAGTTGGGGTAACTATCAGGTAGCGTTTAAACCATGCCCCAACCACTACCATAATACCTATAATGAACATCGGCAGCGGTCGCCGGCCTTTTTTAAAAAGCAGCACTATCACGGGAATAATAATACCTGCTAAAATTGCGAACCAAAACATAGGTGCGAATGATCCGCTAAACATATCTTTCAGGTACCCCGCTTCGGATTCCTTCATCTTAAAGAAGGGCGTTAAAAATTCATTCACATTAAAATAAAGATAGAGCAGGCACAAAAGCACGAGCACGCGACCCATTTTGTCGAAATGATCGGCGGTGATATACTTTTCCAGGTGATACCATGTTCTGAAAATGTACATGGCAACTACTACACTGCCTGCGCCAACCAAAAAAGCGCCGGCTATAAAATAAGCGCCAAAGTTAGTACTGTCCCAGCCGGGGCGGTAAGTTGTGGCAAATAGCCATGAAGTAACCGTGTGAATGGTGAAAGCCACTGGTATGATCGCAACACAAAGTGCGTAGATAGCCTTCTTGCTTAGTAAATATTGTTTGTGGCTGCCTTTCCAGAATCCCCCTAAAAAATTATAAAATTTAGTTAAGCCGGGACCTGCTTTTTGCTTAAAGCGAAGTAAAATTTTGATATCGGGCAATAGGGGATAGTACAGCAGCAGGATGCTGATAAAGAAGTAGGTGGTTATCACGATAACGTCCCATATGATGGGCGATTGGATACGTCCCCAGATAAACAGATTATAAAACCGTTCGGGACTACCCATGTCTACGATAATGATGATGGATGCAAAAATAATTGCCGCCACCGCTATTATCTCGGCGATGCGGGTTAACGGCGCCCCCCATTTTACCCCCGCCAGCCGGAATATCGCGGTAATTAATGAACCAACGAGGCTGATAGCAACAAAGAATACGAAATTCGAGATATAAATACCCCACGATACGTAATCGCGCATATTGGTTACGATTAAACCATAGCGCAATTGTCTGTAATAAGCGTACGTGCCGACTAAACAAATGGCCGATAAAATGCCAATCCAAACCCTTCCGCTGTTTTTAAATTTTCTTGGCAGCAGGTCCTGGATCACTTGCTCGTCGCTTATGATTGAATTTTTCACTGTTAGTTATTTTAGTTTAATGGTTTTCTGTTTTGTCATTTTCAAGTCCCGATTCGAATGGGAAATTCCTGTTTACCGGTGGAAGATAGTATACACTGGGTTTTGTGCCCAGATCTTCCATCAACCTGTAACCGCCCTTATCCTTCATCATGTCGCTGAACCTGAAAGTTTCGGAACCATTGGTCACCGAATCTTCATTCAGATCACCGAAAAAGAAGGTTCCGTTGGGGCATGCGGAAACACAATGAGGTAATTCGCCTTTTCTCGTCATATCGGCACAAAAGTCGCATTTGCCAACGGTTCCCTTCTTTTGCGGGACACTGGTTTCGCACGAATAGGGCTGGGCCGCTATTTCGGGCGATATTTGCGGTTCACCCCAATTGAATACTCTTGTTGAATAAGGGCAGGCGGCCATACAAAAACGGCAGCCGATACAGCGGTCGCTGTCTATCAAAACAATCCCATCCTCTCTTTTAAAGGTAGCATCAACCGGGCAAACCTTAACGCAGGGCGGCTCGTCGCAATGCATACACGTTGTAGGTTCCCAATAAGGGGCGGTGTATTCCGCCGACTTCATCGGGTCTACTTTTATCCAGTTCTCGCCGGGGTTCAAATCGTGCGCATGGTTACAGGCCGACTGGCATTTTTTCAGGTTTTTGCACCGGGAAAGGTCAATCACCATAACAAACTTTTTGCCGGGTATGCCAATTCTTGCCTCCGCATTGGAAACCGGCGGCGTATGTGGTACCGGTTTTAAAAAAGCTTCATCTATCTCGATCTCTTCTCCGTCAACCGATAAAAGTTTTAATTTTTTGCCCGTTGGCTTTACATGGTCGCCAATTAACGTTGAAAAAGGATTATTGGAGTTGCACCCGGCGGCTATGCCAGCAACGGCTAAGCCCGCTACCAGGAAGTCTCTTCTCGAGCTATTTTCTAATTCCATCTTTTATTTGATAAATGTTTTGTGATCTATTTTTTTATCCAGTGTTGCAGTTCGGTATTGGTTACTTTTTTCATGTTGCCGCTTATCCTGGCTACGTCAACCTCAACCAACCGGCCATCCTGAGTCAGCATTTTAACGGTTTGTTTTTTATTTTCTAATGGTTTCTTTTTACGCCAGAATGATAGGCCCGTGATACTTCCAACAGCCGCAAATGCTGATAAAATACCCATCCCCCAAACAAATTTCCGGCGGGTCGGTGAATCAGCCGCGCCTTTATTTTCTTTAATATCCATAAATTTTGATGTTTATATTGACAATGAAGGTAGTACCATATATCTGCGTGCGCCATGACAGTCAGCAGGCAATAAAGTGACAGATGTCACTAATCCGGTCCTATCAGTTATCCCATTAGTTCGAAAAAAAGAAAGGCCTGCTTTTCAGCCAGGCCCTTCTTAAAAACCGACTACTTTTTTAATGTGCGGATGTAGTTTACCAGGCTCCAGGTATCTTCTGCATCCGGGATTTTCTTTTTAAAACTTGGCATGTCATCGCGGCCTTCCGATATCTTGTAGAATAAAGATCCGTCAGACTGAGATTGCAAACTCGCTTTGGTCAAGTCCTGTGGTTGTGTTTTTAGTTGAGCAGCTTTATTGCCGTCGCCTAAACCTGTTTTTCCATGACATGATGCGCAATCCAGGCTCCATAAAGATTTCGCTGTTGAAAGTGACTCCTTGTCGGGCTTTACCGGGTTTGCCATTTTTGCATTTTTTTCGGGTACCGGCCATGGCTTGGGGGTTTGCTGTAATGTGGTAAATGCTAAACACATGGTGCATACTGCAATTAATGTTACGGCCGAAATCATTTT
>Ga0207132_1063_pt1 | contig 24437 bp, 22 predicted proteins | sample Alteio_BWMinHeat_14_FD_153554 | JGI IMG/M metagenome (GOLD analysis project Ga0207132, IMG submission 153554) | Enriched cells from forest soil in Barre Woods Harvard Forest LTER site, Petersham, Massachusetts, United States -... | ecosystem: Environmental > Terrestrial > Soil > Temperate forest >...
ACCGGCGAACTGATGATGTCCTCAACTTCCTGCGTTACCACTACCGCTTCACCAAAGAATTTTCTAACCGTTTTAAAAAGGTATTTGATGTATTCGGCCATGCCTTCTTTGGCAATTGCTTTCCAGCATTCCTCTATCAAAATCATTTTCCGGATGCCTTTAAGCTTGCGCATTTTGGAGATAAATACTTCCATGATAATCAGCGTTACCGCAGGGAAAAGTATGGGATGGTCTTTTATGGAATCTATTTCAAAGACCACCAGCCTTTCATTGAGCAGGTCAAGGTTTTCGGTAGCGTTTAGCAAATAATCGAACTCACCGCCCCGGTAATAGGGATTAAGCACATATAGAAAATTACCGATGTCAAAATCTTTTTCCTTGACCTTTCCATCTTCCAAAACCTGTAAATATTCTTCTTTCAGGTATTCATAGAAAGTATTAAAGCAGGGAAAGATGTCAGGATATTTAACCAGGTGCTGAAAGTACCCGGTCAGGGCGTTGGATAAGGCCACATATTCCGACCTGCGGAAAGTTTCATTATCTTTTTTCCATAAGGCTAACATTAAAGTTTTGATGCTTTCCTTTTTCTCGGTGTCCAGTATATCGCCGTCAGATAAGTAAAAAGGATTGAATTTGATCGGGTCGTTTTCCGAATAGGTGAAATAATATCCACCAACAAGGTCGCATAAGCCTTTGTAACTGTGGCCCACATCCACCAAAACAATATGTGTTCCTTGTTCATAATAGGCGCGTACCATGTGATTCGTGAAGAAACTCTTCCCTGAACCGCTTGGCCCCAAAATGAACTTGTTACGGTTAGTTGTAAACCCCTGCTGGATGGGTTCATCCGAAATATCCACATGAACCGGTTTGCCGGAGAGGCGGTCGCCCAACCGGATACCAAAAGGGCTGATACTATCGCGGTAATTCGTTTCAAGATTAAAAAAGCAGGTCGCCTGCTCAACGAAAGTGTCAAAGGTGTCATTCATTGGGAAGTCCGCTTCGTTGCCTGGTAACCCTGCCCACCAAACCTGCGGCGCACCGTCGGTTTCCTGCTTGGCTGTGGCATCCATCTGCGCCATAGCTGAACCGACCAAATTTTTAAGGTCTTTGATTTTGGCTGCATCATCCGACCAGGCCAATAGATTAAAATGGGCTTTAACAGGTAAGCGTTGCTCGCCGATGGCTTCATTTAAAAAGTCGTTGCAGGCATCCCGGCCAATTTCGTTTTCCCTCGAATAAGCGGACAGGGATTGTAACCGCAATTTCTTTGCTTCGAGCTTTTTGATCGTTTTTTGCGCATCCTCAATAAAGATGTACTGGTTATAGATGTGGTTACAATTCAATAACTGGCCTAAAGGACTGGCAAACCCAATGCTGAACTTGGTTTTATCGGTGCTGTACTTATCGTAATTTATGCGGCTACCGCAAAGCGCGGGCAAATCTTCGGCATCCGAAAGGGTGTACAACTCACAATGCTGGTCGCCAACCTTTATTTCGTCTTTTAAATGAATATCCCTGATAACGGACTGCTGGCCGGAGTTCAGCAAAAAGCAAAATTGCTCAATGATACCGGGTTTGTTGGCTGTTCCGGCCAGTTCATCATCGTTCAACCTGCGCAGCGCAACAAAACCGCTGTCGGTGAGGATGCGTTCAAACTGGCCTGTGCAATCAAGGAAGTCTTTGAATAATACCGGGTTAATCGTTTGTTGCGGTACGATTGATTTGCGCAGGATATTGCTGTAAACCGATGAGGCTAACTTACGGTCATTGGGCTTTTTTGTGAGGAATATATAACAACGGTGCGCCAGGTACGGGCGTTCGTTGAAAAATCTTTCACTTGAACGGGATAGGAAACTTTTATCGGTCTTTTCAAAATTTGCCTTATATGCCGCTTCGGTAAACCAATCCTGTTTGTGAAAAATGCTGAATTGCGGCAATACCTTGATGGCTTTTACCCATGCCTGGTGGTAGGCTTCGTAATCCCGGTCAGATAATGAAAAAATATCCGGTAAGCCTGCTTCGTAGGCGATCGTAATGTCGCCATTTGCTGAAAGGATAGCGGCATTTTCTACTTTGCTCAAGGGCCATATATCGGCACCTCTTATTCCTCCGTTTGTTGGATAACTGTTTCTGCTACTATTCATAATAACGTTTTTAATTGGGTGAATAAGCGGCGCGAACTGAACCATAGGTATTTTGGCAATTGTTTTTTGGCAAAATATTTCATCAAGCCATGTTCGCCGTATTTGTGGCTTAGCCGGAATACGATAAGGAACAAGGCTGTCCCTAAGCCCAAGATCACTGGTAGAATAACAAATAAGCTTAGGCCGCAGATATACAACACGGCGAAACTGACCAATAGTGAAACAAGCCCTACTGCCAAATAAGCGATGTATTGTGCGCGTAACCCCTTAAATTCAATTGGTTTGTTAATGCCTTTGTTGATGTGATATACGCTGCTCATAACCCGAAAAATGATTTGATTACTGTGGCTACCACAACTAAGAAAATACATGAACCGAACCAGGCCGCGGCGACCTTGTTAGTGTCGGGTTCACCTGCATTCCATTTGTTGAATACTTTGATGGCCCCGACTATGCCGACAACTGCACCGATGGCGTACATGAGGCTGCAACCTGTGTCAAAATATCCTTTGACCATTGTAGTAGCTTGTTGGATACCCGCATTCCCGTCCTGGGCCATTAAGGTTAATGAGGAAAGAAGAAAGGCAAAAGTTAGGGCTATAGCAGAAAGTTTATGGGCGAAAAGTGCTTTATTGATTTTATTTTTCATGATTTTATTTTTTGAATTGCATTGATTATGAGATTGACTACACAAATGATGGGATGCTATATCCAGAGGTTATCCAGTTCCGTGTCTGAAATTTCAAAGGCCAGGTTTTCACGGATATAATCGTTTAAGGCTTGCTGATTAGAAGTGTTTCTGATTTTAGGATACTTGGAACTTACCAAACCAAACAGGGATATAAAATCTTCTTTGTCCCCATGCTCAGTATCCAGGATATGAAAGATGCTTTTCAGTTCTTCCAGCACATCAGGTATTAATCCTAAAGCTGTGTCCCTGTCGTTATCATCAATTGCAGTTTCTTTAACATTTGGCGCGAAGCCAAATTGCGACATACTCAACCTGCTCATTCCTTCGGGCAGGACAGGCTTGCCGATCAAATTTTCTTCATCGGCTAAAGGGTCGTCTTCAAAGTCTTCATCCCATGCGTGGGTCAACGGTTCGGGCTGCACGGCGGGGGAGCGGTTGCCGCTCAAAAAATCATTTAGTTCTTTCCGGTAAAAGAGAAGGATAACCACCGCATACCAGGTGAGGGTAAGGATTAGGGCAGCGACTAAAAAGGCTTGCCATGTGAAATAGTGTAACATAATATTTTACATTTAGCACGGCACCCAATTGTGCCGTGATTTACAAAAGCAAATTTTCAACTACCCCAAAATCTTTATTGAACCATTTAGGGATACCTTAACTATAAAAGTTAAATTGCTTTAAACCTGATATTTGCGCTGATCATTATTTTGTATTTTACCTATTATTTACCCTGTCTGGGTCGTGCTCGTCCTCCTTATCCAATTTATGGATGATGCTTTCTTTCATTTCGTCAAGATATTTGGTCCGGCTTAGTCGTTTTCTGCGCCTGAGTTCAGCCAAACGTTTGGACGGAACGCCTATGCTGACCTGGAACTTTTCTTCCAGCCATCGGAAAATTTCGGATAGGCTTGCCGTGCCGTTCCTGACTTGCCCCGTATTGAAAAAACCGATACCGACTTCGGCCAGGTTGATCGTATCGCCAGTCCAGTTCATCTCTCCGGGATCATTTCCAATCTGATATGGTGTAAGTGGATTTTTCTTTAGGAACTGTAGTCTTTCGTTAACCCATTCCTGCAAGCCTTCAAAAGCCTTAAACTTGGAAAAAAGGTAACCGCAACTGGTGCAAAATTCAGGGTCGAGATCAGGCACGTTTGGTAGTAATACACTTTGAACATCGACACCTCGCACGAAATACAGGGTATCCAGTTCAACAGCGCCGAGTTTATAGTATTGGTAGAGAAAGGCATATTGCCGGAAAAAACGTTCGATGTAGTGTAGCTCCTGTTGTAGGTAAGCAACTTGCTTTTCCAGGTCACCGAATGGCAAATCGGCCTCGATGGTATATAATTCCGCATAATAAATTTGCCACTGGTAAAATGCAGGCTTGGTAAACTTGAAGATGAGTATTTCCTCTTCCTTGTTTTCAAAGGGATATTGTGTGATATATCCCCTTAACTTTTTAAGGGCTTCCCTAATGAGTTTTAAGGCGCTCGTGAGTTTCTTGAATGGATCTTTGATCTGTAAAACAACTTGTTCCAAATCCTGCTCTAATTGTTTTGAAAGCCGGGTACTTAATTCCTGAATCATATTAGCTATATTTTAGGTAAGCCCTGACACGCCTGTTCACTGGCAACAACTTTTCACTTAGGCAGGAAAATAAGTAGCAGTTTATCCATAGGCTAATCCATTTTTCGGTTAATTCAACGAACTGAAATCTTACAAGGGCAATATTTTAAGCATTCCAGTGTTAACTAATAAGCACCAATTGTAATTTCAAAGAAAAGTACTATCGCCTGAATAAGCCTTGATAAATATCAAAATCGTTTTAACTAAAGAATTTTTGCTTTATGGATGCCGATTTGCTATTACAAACACTTACATTCATTGCTCCGTTATCAGCCGGATTGCAGCAGGCGTTCGCAGGCTATATTACCGAGGAACATTATCCCAAAAAACATCTTTTACTTACTGAAGGCCAGACTGCGAAGAAGATCTTTTTTATTAAAGAAGGATTTGCAAGGGCCTATTATTACACCAAAGAGGGAAAGGAATGTACTTCATGGTTCATGGGCCAGGGAGATATTATGATCTCTATCTATAGTTTTTTAACCCAACAGCCAGCAGCAGAAAGTATTGAAATACTGGAACATAGCGTAATTCAATCTATGTCTTGGACTGATTTACAAGCTATTTATGCCGATTTTAAAGAGTTCAATTATATAGGCAGGATAGTTACAGAGAAATACTATATACAAAGCGAAGAAAGGGCAATTTTGCTTCGGACGCTTTCAGCAAGAGAACGGTACGAATTACTACTTAAATCCCACCCTGGTATTTTGAAAAAAGCATCATTGGGACAAGTTGCTTCTTACCTTGGAATAAGTCCTGAAACCCTAAGCAGGGTACGTGGTAAAAAAGGAATTTTGACATAAGTCAAAAATTAACCAATGCAAACCCGTTCTAAAATCAATGAAAAGCTATGAAAACGAAATTAATTTCAATGCTACTCTTATTGAGTATTATTATTTCCTGTAAAAAAGATCAGCAGTCAGCCAACTCAAAATCTGCTTTACAAAACAGCGATTCGCTTCAAACGCTCTCACTCGCTCAAGTTAAAGATTGGTACGGCAAAAATGCTTCTACAACATCGAATACCAATAGCTTGAATGCAACAAGTACGGCAAGTTCAAATAAAACATTTGCACTTTCTTCCGTACCGTTTGCCTGGGAAAAGGCACAATCGGTTAATAATACGAAAGGGAATTACTGGCTTGTTTACTTAAATGGCCAGCCCACCTTTAAAAATGTAAAACAGGGATACCGTAAACTGGCATTTATAAGAGATTCAACAGGGAAAATTCAATCCAGAATTTTAGAAATTATTCCCGATGCCATTTACTTGCAACGAAAACAGAAGGCGACAGTTGCTGATTTTACAGGCCGGGTATTTATTTATGACCAAAATTATAAATTAATTAGCGGGGATGTCTATGGGAATGGTAAACTGATGGGCAAAATTAAACCTAAGCCGACTTCTTCTACAACAGCACAAACCAGTACAACACAATCATCAAAATTTCAAACTGATGAAGTTTCTATTCAACAGGATTGTCAATGGAATGACAGCAGTTACATTGACGGTGATGGGGTGTTTACCGTCTATTCAGAATTAGACTGCACTACAACGATTTATGATGATGGCGGTGGTGGCGGCGGTGGTGGTTATACTGGAAGTACCGGAGATGCGGGCGGCGGCGGTGGCGGGACGGGCAGTAGTTCAAGCCCTGCATCAGAACCATCTAATCTGCCAGATGAAAATAAAGATGCGGTTAATCCAAAAGCTTTAATGAAGTGCTTCGGTAATATCACTGATCCGAATGCAAAAATGACTGTAACGGTTTACGTTGAAGAACCCTGGCCAGGAACGTCATTTGACATCGGGCCAAATAGTGTTGGTCACGTTGCTATTGGACTTACCAAATCAAGCGGGAGTACTTCAATAACACAAACTGTTGGATTTTATCCCAATGCTACAGGTTATGCCAAACTGAACGCTCCTTCCAAAATTGTCGATAATGGTGGGGACTTAAATTATAATGTAAGTATAAGTTACACCGTTACTGCAAGCCAGTTTAGTCAAATTACTAACTACGTAGCTAATCCTCCAGCCACCTATGATCTAAATACTTTTAATTGTACCAATTTTGTAAGTAGTGCTTGTCAGGCCGGTGGCATCACGATACCGGATGCGATGGGAGTTGTGGGATTGAACGGTGCTACCATGTCATTAGATAAGGCTATGACACCAGCACATCTTGGCGGCAGTATAGAAGATATGAAAGGTCAAAGCAACGTCAATACAACTGGTGGTTATACGCCAAATAGCAGTGGCCCATGTAATTAACATCCATAATTATGAAAAAGACACTGATCATTATAGTCGCAATTGTTGTAATTAGTAACCTGCCATTGTTTAACTTCTTTTTTCAAGAGAACTACACTTATAGTAATATTGATGGTAGTTTTTATTACAATGAAGAGGGGGGCAAAGGGAAGTCCTTTGATGGCTGCCAGCGAAAATATGCCTACTTTTTAGAAACTCATCCCGATATTAAAGATAAAACCCTCTATAGGACTTTTACCATAAAGCCCTGGCGATTTTGGGAGTGGTATCAGATGATTTTTCACCATAAGAGGTTTGGCCTAACTTATTTGGAAGAAAAATAAGAAATAATCCATTATAATATATAATTTGCACTTATCTAAATGCAAGCATCTTGCTTGCTATTGTGATAAGGTTTAGGTTGAAAGTCCCCGGCAGCGAGTGTTAGGGACTTTCTTATTTTACTGGTTGAAGGTAAATGATGATAAACCTGCCTAACAGCAATAATTAAGTTATATAAACGTCTCTTTAGTGTGTCATATATTTTAATAGGTAATACATGCAGTATAAAATCAAATTAGCCGACGGAACGTTACAACTTATTAAAATTACAAGTGCCTATTTTAAAGCCTGGCATGTCTGGAATATTCAGTTTGATGATGGCAAAGCAGTAATGCTATTTAAGCTTGGAAGTGAATGGATGCAGCGGAACGACGATTTTTTAGATGCCCATGTTTTGGGGGTAGTGGGGAATTGCATTGATAAAATCATTTTCAGGAGAAAAATCATAGCCTTTTAATTCAATTCTTTCTTTACATAGAAATCGTTTGCCCGGATACTTCCCCGTTTTCTTTGGATTTTTCTTCTTCCTCTTTAGGCTCACCTGACGGTTGCTGTTCCGTTTCCTCTAAAACCTCCTTTGCTTTTAATAAGGCCAGTTCTTCTTTAAAGAGGTCTATAATTTCTTGTTTAATCCTCAAATAATTTTCTTGTATGTCTTCTTCAGTTACTTTGGCAATAATTGGGATGGGCTTATAATTATCTTCTTCGGCCTTAATAGAAGCATGGTCGTTCTGTATCTCACTGTGAAATACTTTAAGATGTATCTTACAATCAGGATTATCAGCTACAATGCCCACAAACTCTCCAGATGATAAAGCCGCAATCTTGGCGGCTGGTATTGCATAATCCAGTTGAGTAGCTTTAGTAGTGGATGTATCACTACTGTTAATGGTCATGCTGTTCTTGTCCTGTACGATCTTGCCAAAATTCTCTGACAGGGTTTTTGCAGTACTACCGGTTACCTGCCCGCTGATGACATTGCCGACTATGCCAGTAATTACGTCTGCCTGTTCTGCACCATAGTCCTTTTTGAGCTGGCTAAAATCCTGTACCGCTAAGGTAGTGGCTACTTTATTACTTCGTGCTGTAGCAATCAGGCTGTCGATGTTATTAAAGTAAATGGTTGGAAACTCATCAAAAACCAAACTGCATTTCTGCTGACCTTTCCGGTTCACCAGTTTAATCATGCGGGATATGTATAAGGATAGTACCGCACCGTATATTTGCAACTTCTGTGGGTTATTACCAATGCTGACTATCTTGGGTTCTTTGGGGTTATTGACATCCAGTGTGAAATCATTGCCAGAAAGCACGTAATACAGTTGCGGTGAAGATAAACGCGCTAAACCAATCTTGGCACTGGCAATCTGTCCCTCTAATTGTGCCATTGCTTTGTTGTGATAAGCAGAAATAAATGGATTTATCAATACTTTTATTTCCTCCTGCTCTTCCAATACTGCAAATAAATGATCGTAATTAGCCTGCATTAGTTCGATTACGTGTGGCAGTGTGCAATATTTTCCGTCTTGGTATTTTCTTAAATACCAAATAATGGCCGTTAAAAAGTTTATCGGGCTTTCTACGAAAAAGTCCCCCTGCTTTTTAATCCACTCCCTATTTAGCCCTAACATAATAGTACGGCTTGCTTCTGTGGCATCGGTTATATCATCCATACTTTGCGGGTCAAGCGGGTTACAGCGATGGGTACGGTTCAGGTCGTCAAAATTGATCACATAAAAGGCCGGTTTGATTTGATAATTATTACTGTATTTGAGTAGCTTGTTATAAGCAATCTTAGTCAAATCATCATATTTAAAGTCATACAGGAACAGTGTAAACCCCTTTTTAATATGCTGGTCAATGATATGCCGTATAACAAAATAGCTTTTACCGGCTCCCGGCGTTCCGGCAACTAATATGCCCCTGAAAGGATTTATAAAATTTATCCAGCTTTTAAATTGCTTACCCTTTAAATTATAGATGGCAGGCAGGTTAACGGAATATTCGTTGTCCAGTAATCTTTCTTCCTGGGGGAAGGTTTCATTATCCGTATTAAATATGTCCTTGTTCAGCTTGTCTTTGAGTAAACGTGATAAATAGGTGCCGCCTGTCAAGATTAGTAAATAACCTGTTCCGGTTAGTACCATATAGCTGATAGCGACTATGGCGGTTGATGTGTGCAGGAAAAAACATAGCACACTTATAAAGTAAATAAGTAAGCCGGTAATCAGGTAGGCGGTAATGCTGCGGTAATTTATTTTTTCATCCTTTTTCCCTTTAACGCCGACTAATGAAATCAGTAAAAATAGCAACGTCGCCAGTTTGGGTTTCCAAATATTGCTGAACAAGCCTGTTTTGGCAATATTGCCAATTATACGGTCGGTTATCCCTGCCGTCCAATGCCAGTGGCTAAACGCCTGGTAGCAGCATATATAAAAATGTATAGCCAAAATAAAGATGCTGATCAGTCTTGTAAAGTCGATGATCTTGCGTAACCCCTGTGTATTTTCTCCCGTTTGCATAATGTTTATTTATAATGATTGCTGCTGGTCTTGTTGCTGGTCGTTAGCTTTCTTCTTTTTCTTCTTGCGCGGTATCCCTGGTGCGCTGTCCGATGCGGTTTTACCAAACAAACTTTTCAGGAATTGTGTTGGTTCAGGCGGTTTCAGATAGGTTTTATGTTGTACCAAATCAGATTTATTGCCTGGTGCCTGTTGCAGTTTTTCAGACGGTCGTAATTTCTGTGCTTCTTCGTGGCTTTTCTTTTCTGCATGAAGCGCCATTCTTTGCTCCAGGGTGCCTTTCTTTTGCGTATTGGCATAACGGAAAGTTTCTGTTAAAGCACGGTCAAAACTAAACTGCGTGTCAAATAGCCGCTCTCCCGATGATTTAAAGGCTGAACGGTCAAACTGCCCCATCTTTTTAGAATGCTCGGTATTTTTACCCTTTGATTTGTTCATTGGGCTAAGCTTTATCATATTGGTTATATCCTTACGGCTGACGATCACTTGTATGTGCATTTGTTCGCCGTCCTTACGTTCACCACGCTTTTTGATACCCTGTGTCACTTCCGGGTCTTTGTGGCTGTAATAACGGTGCATTTCCAGTTTGCCGAACCAAAGCAGGTCTTTGCCACTTTCGATACCCGGCCTTTTAAAGTTCCGGGCGTATTCATCCATGATAGATACTGCGTAAGCTTTCAGGTGTTCCTTTACACCATCCTCACCGTATTTTTCTTTCAGAAAAGTGATCTCTTTTTGACTTGGGCTGATATTGACCAGAAAAAACTTAGCGTCAACCTTACTCAATTTGGCTATATTATAATCAATGGCTGGCCTTACCTCATTAGAAACAATGTTATTGCGCTCATGATTAAACCAGTATTCCGGCTGCTTTTCCTTGTCCGTCCGGTTTTCCTTGTCCAAATAATGAACCAGGCCGCCGCTGCTTCCTTTATTATCTGCGGTTTCGCTGTCGGTGATATTGATATACATTCAATTTCAGGATTAAAGTTTTGTGATTAGCTGGCGTGTCATTAACAGTAATTCTTCTTTTTCTTTAGCCGAAGTCGCAAAACCGAAGTTTTCCCTTGTCTTGTTATAACTGTTCAGGATATAAAGAAATTTAAGTTTAAGGCTTTCTTTGGTTTCTTGTTTTTCAGTAATGGCTTTGAGCAGTTTATCTGTTTCTGTGAATTTCTCGATCTGTGCTTGCTGATTATTCAGTAAGTCTTTATTGGCTTTCAATACTTGCCCGTTAAAGCAGTCCAGTATTTTGATTTGGGACTGTACCATGCGGTCAACCTCGATCTTGATCGGGATTAGTATTTTTTCTTCCTGCGCCCGGATGAACCGGATATAGGTATCATGGTTTTTAACAAGGGTATTTTTGAGTACCTCATCATTAATATCAGAGGGGTCTTTTTTGGTACGGTGGAAATACTCGACCATCTTGTTAAAGAATTGGAATTTACTGAGCGTGAATCTTTGGGCCAGTTTTCCAAGCTTTTCATCAGTTTCCGCAGAGAAGCGAAGCGTTTTGCTATAATTGTCTTTTGTGCTCATTTTCGGATATACTTATAAGTTGACTTATGGCTTTTTCGGCCTTGCCGGTAGTCCTGGGGCCACAACTTATACCCGGAGTATAAGTCAAACCCCCGTAGCGATAGCGTAGGGCAAGCAAAGTAGGGCTCTGCCCAACTTCCGCTTGCTCCATTTTTTTTCAAAAATGGACGCGGTTAAAACTCCAAACGATGCTGCGCATCGTGGCTTGTTACCGGCTGCAATTCCTCATTACCTGCTCCGATGAGGGCGGCATTAGTCCATTTGGGATTACCGCTTCCGTTGAGTTCGATGGTTACCAACAGGACAGAACCGAACGGCAAAGAGCGGACAGCTATAGCTCCTGCCATGTAATCTTCCGCCTTATTTCGGTAGGCTGTAAGCCTGAAATGTTGCCCTGAATTAAGGCCCGTCAGATAACAGTTAATGGCTACTTGTTTTTTCGACCAGATCATAAAGTCCAGTTTGGCTTCGTATTCGCCTACCGGCACATCCTCCGTTGTCCAGGAATAATTGCGCGGCTCAAAACCCGCTTCTAATGCGGGATAGAAACCTAATACAGGTGTCTCTTTCATGATCTTTATTTATTAGAGGTGAGTGATACCATGCTTGCCCGGTACGGGTCATAGGATGGCTGATAATTGATATAACCGTATGCTACCAGTTCCCGGATACATTTATGGTATGTAGCAACGGATTTGATACGTGAAAAACGCATCAACTTTTTCCGGCTAACCTTAAAGAAGTTCTCGGGGGCATCGCCGGGGCTATAATAAAACATGGATGTAAACAGGCTGATATGGGATGGCAGCAAACGGTTGTCATTTGATGCCTTACGCAGAAACTGCTCTATTGGATAGGATAGTTTCATGGCGTTATCTTTTAGAGATGTTACCTTCAAGTAACCTGGTGATGTCGTCCTGATTATAATAAAGTAAGCTGCCGACTTTACTATGGGCTATAGTGCCATTGATACGCAGGTTCTGTAGTGTTCCTGCTGAAATCTTTAATAGCTTCCGTACTTCGGCGCTTTTCAACCATTTTTTACCGGCTTGTTCTATTGTAGAATTGATACCTAACTTGCGTAGTTCTGCAAACAGGTCAGTCTTGAAGTGTTCGAGGTCTTCTCTGGTGATTAAATCTAATGAAGTCATAATTTCCTTTATTTTGCATGATGCACAAGTCTTTACCTGTGGTTAATGATGCAAATGAAAGGAGAGTTAGAAAAGGCATTTGGGTCATTTAGGGATACCCCTAAAAAAAATGCTAAAAGAGAAAAAGTTTAGAAAAACAATTAGGTTAAATTGCTCTTAACGGTAGTTATTTGAATTGTTAATCCTATTTAAAATGGGGACGATTTCCCGCATTTTAGTCCATTCAAAGTTTGGATTTATAATAGACATGTGGGTTTCGTAATGAACAAAGAAGTGCTTTTTGAATTCTTGATGACTAAATAGATACTCCAGGTAGTGACTTTGTTTTTTTATCATAAGCATTTCGAGATACCCCATTATGGCCTTTTCCATGTGTGACCACAAGTAGGGCTTTAAAAGATACCGTTCATCACATTTTACCGCTTCTGTAAAACGGTCATTCCAGGCGTAGGCTGTGGAAATAATATGAAAACCTATGGAAATACGTATAACCTCCCCAATTGCTCCGCCTGATTGCGCTAAATCTTGCTGCCGGTCTATTAGAAACCCTTCACCTACCAACGCATAGGCTAAGGCATGTTCTTTGTTTTTGCCAGCCACTATCAAGTCCCAGCAAAGTTTTAAAACATCATCAGGGTGAGCTTGAATTTTATTTGCTTGATATTCATTTTCCTCATCTTCCGCTTCCTGTTCGTACATCGGCATTGTAAATAACAATTGAATATAAGAGTTACCCTGATCGTCAACTATTTTCATTTGTTTTGCGGCTTCCAGGTACTCGGTCAAATAATCATTGCCTATAACAACATATTTCACACCCTCAATAATCAAAACCTGCTTCCGGCTTGCGTTATAATAAGGTCCCGAAATTACTTGCAATATTTGAGGCAGGTCTTCGAAAGCTAAAAGGATAAAATCGCCGTCAACGGGGCTAAAGTTGTGCGGGAGATAATTATGAATTAAATCATAAATGTGGTCAGTTCTGCTTTGTTCAACCAACCATCCATACCATTCGTCCGGGCCTTTGTATTTAGACATCTTACAGCTTAAGAAGTAATAATAAGACAAAATATCGAATCATAAAAGTCGACCTTAATATATCAGCTGTTCCTAAATAAAAAATAAATTATGAAAGAATTTAGAATTTTAGCTAAGATCACTTCAAGAAATGGCGGGAAGAAATTTATCTATACACATTCAAAATGGCAGATTATTGAGCTAAGTTGATCGTGATCTTGGCATTACGATTAATTGTCACTTCCCAATGTTTAATATATCTTTAGACCTGCAAAACGAACTATGCCTACATTACATTGGATTGGAAAAGATAAAGTAGTAAATCATCATTTAGATGTTCCTTATAGGGTGTTAGATCATCAATATGGCTTCGAAAATGGCGGCCAAAGCAATAAGGAAACAAAAAGTGGTAATAAAATAATTCACGGAGATAACCTGGAAGCTTTAAAAGCATTATTGCCAGAATATGAAGGCAAAATCAAATGTATATACATAGATCCGCCTTATAATACCGGAAATGAGGCGTGGATTTACAATGACAATGTAAACGACCCTAAGATTACCAAATGGCTTAATGGTGTTGTCGGAAAAGAGGGTGAGGATTTAAGTAGGCATGATAAGTGGTTATGCATGATGTATCCGCGATTAAAACTCCTACATAAATTGCTCGCGGACGATGGTTTTATAGGCGTTTCCATAGATGACAATGAGTTGTATAATTTGGGAATAATCTTAAATGAGATTTTCGGCGCCAATAAGCGGTTAGCTTGCATTCCAGTTAAAGCAGAACCTTCTGGTGGCAAAGGAAAAGAAGCGTTAAGAATTGGCCATGAATATCTTTTGGTATATATAAAAAACAATACTTCAGGTTTAAAACTGGAAGAAAAAAATGTTGAAGGGAAAGTACTCGAAGATCATTTGGGGGTATATACCAAAGGTAGAGAATTAAGTAAATGGGGAAGTGAGTCACTTCGTGTAGATAGGGAAGATATGTGGTACCCTTTATATGCTCCCGATGGATCTGAAATTTATCCATATAGAAATGACGGTAAGGAAGGTAGGTGGCGATGGGGCAAAAATAATCCGCAGATTCATGCAATTATTAAAAATCCCTTGGAAGCACACTGGGAAGTAAGAAAATACGATGAAGGTGTGCAAATTAATGAAGCTTCTGAACGTTGGTTCCCTTTTGAAAAAATTAGAAAAGATGTTAAAAATTTTGGATGGAATACATGGTTGGATAAAATCGGATTTAATTCTGAGGGCACTAAGCAAATAAAAGAAATTTTTGAAGAAAAAATTTTTGATACACCTAAGCCGATGGGTCTGATCAAGTGGTTATTGAACCTAATGAATGATAATAATGGTCTTGTTTTAGACTCTTTTGCCGGGTCAGGTACGACAGCAAATGCTGTGCTTAGCCTCAATGTTGATGACGACGGAACGCGTAAATTTATATTGGTGGAAATGGAGGATTACGTCGACGAAATTACGGCAGAGCGGGTTAAAAGAGTTATAAACGGTCATTCGGGTTTGGAAGGTTTAGGTGGTACTTTTGACTTTTATACATTGGGAGAACAATTATTTTTAGACGGTGGATTGAATGAGAATGTTGCTGTAGAAAAATTACGTTCATACATTTACTACACAGAAACGAATCAACCATTGATGCCTACAAATTTGGTAGACAATGAATACTTTTTGAATAGCTTCAATGATACAAGCTATTACTTTTATTACAAAAAAAATGATTTCACATCTTTAGATAGTGAATTTCTAAGTACTATTAAAAACGAGGCTGAGCAATTTATAATTTACGCAGATAATTGTCTTCTTAATGGAGAGTATATGAAGAAACATAATATTGTATTTAAAAAGATCCCGCGCGATATATCAAAATTCTAAGCCAAAAATGGAATTAAAAAACTATCAAAAACAAGTTATCGACGATCTCTCCATCTTTTTAGACTATATACAAAAGGAAAAAGATATCAAGGAGGCATTTGAGCAATTTTGGCTTAAGCATCCGCGTACACCAATCAGACCATTTCCTGGAACTGCAATTGAACCATATAAGAATAATGTACCTAAAGTACCGAACGTTTGTGTGAAAGTACCAACGGCGGGTGGCAAAACGTTTATAGCCTGCAATGCTATAAAAACCATATTTGATGCTTTTAGCGTAGCGAAAGACAAGGCAGTTGTTTGGCTGGTGCCATCTATTACCATACTTGATCAAACCATTAATAACTTAAAAGACCCATCACATCCTTATAGGCAAAAAATTAATGCCCACTTTGCTAACCGTGTAGAGGTTTATGATAAACAGGGCCTTTTACAGGGAACCGGATTCAATATAACAAGTGTTAAAGAACAGCTTAATATTTTCGTTTTGAGTTTTGACAGCTTAAGGGCGAAAAACAAAGAAGACAGAAAGGTTTTTCAGGAAAACGGAAACTTACAGTCATTCGAAGGCATCTTGGACGATAACGAAGATATATCGTTAATGAAGGTCATTCAAAAATTAAACCCGGTTGTAATTGTAGATGAAAGCCACAATGCCGAAAGCGAACTAAGTGTTGAGATGCTTGTCAATCTGAATCCCAGCTTTATATTAGATTTAACAGCCACCCCTCGTAAAAACAGCAATATCATCAGTTTTGTAGATGCTATTGAATTGAAACGTAACAACATGGTTAAGCTACCGGTTATCGTTTACAATCACCAGGACAAGACAGAGGTAATTAATTCCGCACTGCAACTTCAGAAGAAACTGGAATCTCAAGCAAAAGAGGAACAAAAGAAGGGCGGTAGGTACATAAGACCAATAGTGTTATTTCAGGCTCAACCCAAAAATGCTGACGATAACACCACTTTTGAAAAACTGAAAGCGAAGCTTATTGAACTAAGGATACCGGAAGAACAAATTAAAATTAAGACAGCCAATATTAATGAGATAAAGAATGAGGATTTAATGTCGCCCGCTTGTAAGGTAAGATATATCATTACGGTGAACGCATTAAAGGAAGGCTGGGATTGTCCATTTGCCTATATTTTAGCCTCACTTGCCGATAAGTCATCCTCTGTGGATGTGGAGCAGATATTAGGAAGAGTTTTGAGGCAACCGTATGTTCAACAACACAATTTCGCATTGCTCAATTTAAGCTACGTTTTAACAGCATCTTCTAAATTCCTCGATACGCTTGATAGCATTGTCAAAGGCCTTAATAAATCAGGATTTAGCAGCAAGGACTATAAAGTTGCGGAAAGCGAAACAAGCAAAATTACTTCGTCCCAGATAGATCCGCTAAGTCAATTATTATTAATTCCAACCCAAACTGATAAACCATCGGATACGAGTGACGATTTTTTAGATGATATTGACATTTCACGAATATTACCTGTAGGCGAGAATGAAAATGTTATTGATAGTTCAATTAGCGAAATAGAAAATACTGCTTTAGCGCAAACTGAAGCATTTAATCAAATGGTTTCGGTTATAGAATCAAATCCTTTGATTAACTTTATACCGACTGAAATTCAAAGCCTTATCCAAAGTTATGCAATGAAGGACACTTTTAAGGAGGAAGCATCGGCGTTAGAAATACCTCAATTCTTCATTAAAAAATCAACTGGCGATATATTTTCAGCCGGCGAAATGCTGCTTGAAAAAGAAGACCTATTGAATGGATTCCCGTTAAGTAGATCGGACATTAACATCAATTTTGATAATGTTGCTTCGGAATTATATAAGGTTGACCTGGATGAAACAAAAAAAGATTATACCCCCTCCTTTGTTAGGCTTGACGGAGAAGTTAGGGAAAGAGTGATGGTTTATATCCTTGATCCAGCCCGGAAAGATAGCAGGGTTAAAAATCTAACAAAGCGTATCGTCGATTTATTGGGCCGGATGGACCCAATTCCTCAACGAGAGATTGAAAAGTTCATTACGCGCATATTGGAAGACTTTACGGATGAGCAATTCTCAGACTTTGCCAGCCATGAATACAGTTATAAAGACAAGATCAAAGAAAAAATCAGGTCGTTGTCAGATGCCTACGCTGAAAAACAATTTCGGACATTCATTGATACCGACAAAACTTATGTAAAATCATCGTTTAAGCTCCCGTTAGAAATTGCGCCGGGACTTACATCAAAGGACATTGGTAAGTCTCTTTATGAAAAAGAAGGCGATATGAACGGTTTTGAAGAAAAAGTAATTAACGAAATAGCCAACCTACCAAACATTTTATATTGGACACGGAATATAGAGCGTAAAGGGTTTCGCTTAAATGGTTTTGTAAATCACTATCCCGACTTTATTATTCAAACTAAAAGCGGTAAGACGATCATACTTGAAACTAAAGGCGACGACCGTGATAACTCCGATAGTGAAGCGAAATTAAGGTTAGGAAATGCCTGGGTTCAAAAAGCAGGAAGTAATTTCAAATATTTTATGGTTTTTGACCGCAAACAGGTTGATGGCGCCCATCGGTTGGATGAATTTTTAATCAAGGTACGTGAACTGTAATTATCACTACTGTTTTGAGCACAATTATTGACATTCATAAATTGGCTGGCCTAATTAGCCCGGCAGGTTTGGAGATTTTGGATGAGGCAGCAGCGCTTCAAAAAAAGAACTCAAATATTAGTTTTAAAGTTATCAAAGTAACTGATAATGAATTCCAGATAAGAACCGAACAAGGAAAGCATCTGTCTGAAAATTATGCTGATGCTAAATTACTTGTTCAGCGTACAAAAGGGTTATTCTCGTTTTTTGGAATAAATAAGACACTACATGTACACCCCGTGCCGTATGCGCAATCGAGAACAGATGTTGTTAATCCTAAATGGCTTAATGATAAAATGCTTAAAAATGGTATAAAAGTTAAAGATATAGCTAACGAAACCGGGATTGAAAAATCTGATATTTCAAGCTGGATCAATGGTGAAAAACCGATGTCCCAACCCGTTAAGGCAATGTTTTATTATTATTTTTCAAAAGAAAAATAATTCGTCTAATACTACGTCCTGAATTTGAATGTAATCGACTTTTTCTTCGCTATTAAATTCATTTTTATTCAATACCAAATAAACATCGTAATCTTTGCCTATCACTGAATCCGCGGGCACTTCGGGCTCATTAAGAATTCTTTTTATTTCGGCTTCAATATCAGCAACAGATTTTTCAACTATGGTAAAAGCTTTTATTTGGGCACCTTGGTGAAACTGGTTCATCAGATCAATATTAAGGCTTATTTCTTCGTTACATTTTTGGTGTGTCATGGCATTTTGCTTAATAAGCTAAAGTTAGGTGTATAATATCGAAAATTAAAATGGAAGACTTTAATTAGCAGCAAAATGCATTGATTTTTTTCGGCTCACCCTAAAAAAGCTTCGGGTACGTCGCCATGACTGCGATAGAACATGGACACAAACAGGCTGATGTGGGATGGCAGCAAATGGTAATCATTTGCAACCTCGTGCAGAAACTGATCTATGAGATAGGATAGTTTCATTATTTGCCCTTCTGTATACACGATACTAAAATTTTTAGTTAGATTAGATGACTTTTTATCTTCAGTAATGCTTAATAGAATCGTAATAATTAATTCAGAATTGTATGCTAAGGCAGGTGTTTATATTGGAGATAACGCCAGCATTCAGATAACTGCGGAAAACAATGTTGGTAAAAGTTCATTCTTGAATAGCCTGAATTTTCTCTATATAACTGACAAAGATCAAATGCGTTTTGAAGATAATCGTAAATTATCTGATTCGATGAAACATTATTTTGATGGCACGAGCATTCATAGTTTCATAATCTTTGAAATCTTTAAAAATGGGTATTACTGCATTTTAGTAAAAGCTACACCTGAAAACTCAATTGAGTATTATAAGATAAATGGAGAATTTAAGGAGCATTTTTTTATCCAGACTTCGGTCGATGGTTTCAAGGCAAAAAAATGGGAGAATATCCTACAGGAATTAACTAATGATAATCCCACCGATCCGCCAACGATTTTGAAGACTGAAGATCTATACAACCTTGTTTATAATTCAGATAAAAATAAGAGTCCGGTTGTCTGGATCAAGAGAGAAGTAAAAAGAAAAGGGCGGTCCCTGTCTAATAGTTTTACGGATATTTATAAGCACTTAATCAAGACCAGCGAAATAAATGAAAAGTCATTTAAGAATGCTTTGCTTATCGCCGATAATAAGCAGGATGTTTCTCTAAACGTTTTTACAAGTTCAAGCTTTGATAAAATCAATGATTTTGAAAGAAAGAAGACGCATTTGAACAATCTTTCTGCCGTAAAACTTGATTTTGAAAAATTGAAGCTTCTGAATGATAAATTCATTAGTGAAGAAGTCATTTTAGGTAAGTTGAGAAACACATTCATAAAATTATTTAGTAGTGTAGAAAAGGATCTTTCTGAGAAAACAAAAAATGATAGTTCACTTTCAATCTCTATCCGGACACTGGGAACCAAAATAGAAGTAACCTTTAAAAGAGAAAGAGATGAACTAATAACTGAAAAGGCTAACTTCAATTCGCAAATTCAAGTTGCGAAAAGGGCTAATGAATTAATTGAGGGACAATTAAAAGAGGTAGAAGATTACGAACCCGTGAGTGACAATTTATTGTTCCAGGGTTTGCTTGCCAATACGGAAAAGAATGAAAAGCAACGATCCGAGTTTGAAGCACAAATTATTCAATTAGAAAGAAGCAGATTCACATTAACTGAAGTAGAAATTGCTATTAAGTCACTGGAAAGAGAAATTAGCGATAGGGAATCGTCCATCAAGGAGTTTGATAATTTGCTTTACCAAAATATTTCCACAGATCCGGAAATAATTAAAATGGCTTATTCCTATTTGAGTAACGATGTGGCTAAACTTGATAAGTCTAAAATTATTAAAGGAATTTCAAATATTGAACCACCTTTAACTTTTTTTGATGCCAGAATCGATGCAGGAAGTATAGATATTAAGCAATTGCCAACAGTTAAGCAGCTACAGGATGAAATCGAAACCAGAAAAAAGGAATTATCCGAAAAAAAAGTCCAAATAGATGCTATCAAAAACAGAGATACTTTACAAAGCAGTATTGATCAGCTAAAAACGTTGATCTCTGAAACCAACGTTTTAATTGAAAAAATCAAGAATAAGCCCCACCTTTTAAAGACAAAATCAGAAAATGAAACATTAATTAATAACACACTAAAAAAATCAGTCACTGATACACAAATAAAAATTGACAATAAAGACGCTGAAATAAAAAAAGCCCAGGATTATTTCGAATTGCTTAAGAAAGAAAAAAAGCAACACGAAGATGATTTAAAAAAATATACGACCCAATATCAGTATATAATTGACAGGCAAGACATTTATCAGATAGAGGAAATTCTGGATGAACCGTTTGAAAAGATATACGACAAATTTTATAAGACCTACGACGCTTTTAGAAATACAAGAGATGGTCGAAAAGAGCTCAAAGATTCGATAAATTTAAAACTTAAAAAGGACCTCCAAGATATTAAGCAGTTTATTAGGGAGGTGGAAGAAGAAATTAGTAACATTCCCCAAATGGATAAAGTGATCAGTAATTTGTTAGATACGCTTTCCTTTGAAATCGGTAGCCCGACCCATTCATTCCTAACACAGTTTAATGATTTCAAAACATATATCTACAAAAGTTATAACACAAAGCTGGCGGAATACCCAGTCTCCAACATTCAGAGCGTAAAAGTCAAAATTCATGAAAGTGAAGAACTGTTGAAAGACCTGGATAAAATTTCTAAATTGAAGTTTTCGGATGGGTTGGATTTTGATAATGCATACCAGGAAAGCAAAAGGGCCCTTGAACGGCAACTTGCCGAAAACAAAGGTAAACCCATAGATATTTACGATCTTTTTACCATAAAAGTAGAGATCACTAAAGCTACAGGGGAAATGGAGGAGATAGATTTGTCGAAGCAAGTCCAGTCCAGAGGGACAAATATTGTGTTAAAACTGTATTTATTCCTGAATATTTTGAAAGACCTGGTTCATTCTACCCCGGAAAATAAAATAGTGATTTACGTAGACGAGTTAGATGCTATAGGGCAAAAAAACGTTACACATCTAATCCGCTTCTGTAAGGACAATCACTTCATGCCGATTTTTGCTGCACCGAGAAAAGTTGAAGGCATTCAGAAATACTATATGATTAAAGAACCTCAATCAAAAAATAAAAATCAAAAGCCTAAAATTACTTTTGGTGAATTGCAATCATTCCCTGTAGTATATAGAAATGCAGAATAGAACCTTTAAAAACTTTGTGAAAAAAATTCTAACTGAAGGTAAGGTCAGCGCCTCATCAATTCCCGCATCCATCAAAAAATCGGGGGATTTTAACACATTGATAAACGGGGGATTTATTGAGCATTTAATAGCCACAACAGGCGGAGGAAGTTTCCATTCTAAAAACAAGACTGCCTTAGAAAAATACTTCGCCGATAAGTTTCCTGCCGAGAACGAAAACAATTTCACAGCAATAGGCAATGTTAATTCACTAAGAAATACTAAAGCCGGGAAAAGAGAAAGTCAAAGTGTAGTATTAATAAGAGGACAAAAAAATGTACTGCTTAACGATGTGGAAACTGACCTTGCAAAATTCACAGCTACCTATGGAACTTTTTCAGCTGTGTTGAGAAGCCTGAAGACTGACAAAGTTTGTTTCGTCGAAAATTTAGATTCTTATTTTTTGGCTGAACAAGTGATAACTGATGACTTTGTATTCATACATACCTACGGCGGCCTTGGTAAATCAGTAATCGGCAAGGTTGAAGCCTTGGAAATATTGATTTTCCCTGATTATGATTTTAAAGGGCTGCATAACTATTTGATGGTGAAAAGTATTTTTAAAAATTGTAAATTATACATCCCCGATAATTACCAAATTCTTTTTGAAACGAAATCAAGGACAATTAAAACCAGACAAGGCAGAGAGCAGCAGCCAAGCAGGCAAGTTTTAGAAAGTGACGAAGAAACTGTAATTAAAATTAGGGCAGATATTTTCAAGTATAAAAAGTTTTTAGAACAACAGGCGTTATTCAAATGAGCAATTTAAATCTTTCGGGTAAGGATATACTTAGATTTTTATTGACGCACTATGAGTTCGTCCAAATGTCATTTTCGTCCGCTAAGCCTGATTTTATTATTGATTCGGATAAGTTTAATAACCTTATCAAAGAATATAATACGGGCAGTGAAGTTAAAATTTCCATTTCTAAAATTACTGCTGATTTGAAATTCTGTAGGCAGCTTCCAACGGGTGAGTATAAGCTGAATGGAAACTATACCAGCTTTTTAGAATTTATTTTTGATGATTTTATTTTGGATTTGCCTGAAACATTGAAGAACAGGTACCAGGCTATTTTCACTCATTTCACCAGTCTGCAGACAGAAGCTAATGAAACTAAAATCATTCTACTCGTCCAGGAGATCATTAAAGTTGTAGAAAAATTCCTGAACGATGTTGAAGGTCAAACTTTCCGGTTACTAAGAGACACCGAATCATTAAAGGTAAATGCTGAAAATCATTCAGACTTCACTATAAGAATTCAAAAGGCAAATTATTGGATCGACGAATATATCATCCCCTTAAATGCGATACTTAACAAAGATCACCCAAACTCTGTGGTCAATGCCATTATGCAAATTCAACGTTATACCAGTGAAAAGAGAATTTTAGCGGAAACCTATGAGTTGAAAAGAGAGTTTGAAAAACTTTATGGCTGTGCAGTCAATGCAAAAACCGAGCTTGACCAAACTTTAAGTAAGCTTACGAGGGAACTATTGCCCTTATTGGAACGGATAAAAAGCGATTCAATTATTTTAAGCGGGTTCTACCATTTTGCAGAGAATATTGATCAGCCGGAAAATTATATCATCCCTCTACCTGACTTATTACGAAGGACAAGAGGCAATGTAATTTCCAAGACGTTCAGCGGCGAAGCGGAATTCTTTATTGACCAATTCAACTACCAAACTCCTGAAATCTTATATGAGGAAGAAGTCGAAGAAATAGAGTGGTTGCCTGATGCCAGTTATTTCAAAGAACAACTGTTAAAAGAAGATATTGTAGATGACTTTTATTTATGGTGCTTTGAAGCATTAAAGGTGCATACCAACAATATCACTCTATCGAAATTTTTCACGGTTTCAAACTTAATACTGGAAGAAGATATAATTGCCGAATATTATGATGAAACCAGGTATGAAATTCTGCTTTCAGATGCAATCTTAAAAATGCCCAAAGTAAAAGTATATGAGAAATTATCCGAACGAGCATAGAGAAATAGTAGCGAATCTTTTAGATGGAAGGTTTATAATCTATCCTAATCAAATGTTTGGCATTCTTCAAACACAAGAAGAAGAATACAAAGAGTTTTTTAAAGAGTCATACGGTTTTGAATTAAATATTGAGTCTGAGTTTGCTTACCTATCTTCAAATGAGGTGGCAGAAAAGCGGACAAGAGATTTCACTTTATTTCTTGCGATGCTTTGCAGGGAACTTGATTACAGCGGCAAGAACTTTAGAGATTCAATCGAATTGGGAACTTTTAACATGACCGAAGTAGAACAACTTCTAAAACAGTCTTCCAAATGGGAAATACTTGAGAAAACTTCCGTTGCAAACTTTGAGGCTTTTATCGATACGTGGCATAAAAAAAATCTTATAAACAAAACCGGCAATCAATTCAAATTTACAAAAGCAGTTAAACTATTTTTTGAGTTTGCAGTAAACGTTGCAAACTCAAAGTTAAAGGAACAAATTAACAATGAGTCGGTTAAACAAGACGGAAATTTATGATAGAACATGATTGCACTTGATATAAACCATCACTCACCGGAAACCCTTTTTGAAAGCTTTGATAAAATTGCATTTAGGTTTTTCAATGACTTTCAACTCCAAGTAAACGAATCATTTTACCGTTTGATCGATATTGAGTTTTACTATTTTTCAGATGGGATATTTGAAGATGTTTATGCGCATAAACATGAGGCGCAGTTGCAAAAAGGCAAATGGTATTTTCACGGTTCAGGAATAGATATCACATTTGGTAATGGGAAAGATCACGGTGGTATTTTAAT
>Ga0207132_1065_pt1 | contig 24198 bp, 18 predicted proteins | sample Alteio_BWMinHeat_14_FD_153554 | JGI IMG/M metagenome (GOLD analysis project Ga0207132, IMG submission 153554) | Enriched cells from forest soil in Barre Woods Harvard Forest LTER site, Petersham, Massachusetts, United States -... | ecosystem: Environmental > Terrestrial > Soil > Temperate forest >...
TCGCTGATGACCGGGCGGGTCGTGGAACCGGGGAAGTTTGCGAATTGGATCGCGCCGCCGCTTCGGGGGATCAACAGCAAGCCATTGGATTTTGAATATGTGCGGTTCAACTGACGGGCGAAGAGCCTTCTTTCCAAGGACAGGAATTCGTGCAACCGATCATCGACATCCACATCCACATCATGCCGTACCACATGATGAAGCCGGCGGCGATAGATCTGATGAAGCGCGGGCGACGGGATTATGCAGAGGTGGTGCGTTACTGTGACGATCCGAAGGCGTTTCTCGGGCTGCTGGATCGTCTGGGGATCGATCGCGCAGGACTGATCAACTACGTTGCGCCGGCGATCATCGGTTTCACGCCCGAGGTGAACGATTGGAGCGCGAAGTATTGCCGTGCGGCGCCGGATCGGTTGATCGCCTTTGGCGGCGTGTTGCCGGGGACGGTTCCGGATACGGGCGCTGAGGTGGATCGCATGGCCAAGCTGGGGATTCGCGCCATCAAGCTGCATCCATCGCACCAGGCCATGTCGCCGAATGGCTATAGGAACGGGAACCGGGACTTGGCGGCGATTTACGAACGGGCGCAAGCCAACGGAATGCCGGTGATGATTCACACCGGGACTTCGATTTTCCCGGGTGCGAGAAATTTGCATGCCCAGCCGATGTTGTGCGACGACGTGAGCATCGATTACCCGAATCTTGTGGTCATTTTGGCGCACGGCGGAAGGCCGCTTTGGATGAATGAGGCGTTTTTTCTAGTGCGGCGGCACAAGAATATGTACATGGATATTTCGGGAATTCCACCGCAGAAATTGATGGAATACTTTCCGCGGATTGAAGACATCGCGGACAAAGTTTTGTGGGGAACGGACTGGCCGGGGCCGGGCGTGCCGGAGATCAAAGGCAATATCGAGAAGTTTCTTGCGCTCCCGATCGCGACGGACGCCAAGCGCAAGATTTTGTATGACAATGCCGCGCGGCTATTTCCGCGATGAGCGCTCCTAAGTGATTTGTCGGGAGAGGGGAATGAATCTGATTACGCTGCCTAACGAATCGCAGAAGACGGCGCACATTCGCTTGACGCTGAATGGCGAGCAGACGGATGTTTTGTTCGCGCCTTACAAAACTTTGCTGGAAGTGCTTCGGGAGGATTTGGGGCACACCGGCACGAAACACGGGTGTGAGCTGGGCGAGTGCGGGGCTTGCGCGGTTCTAGTGGAAGGCCGGCCGGTGCTGTCGTGTTTGTTGCTGGCGCTCGAATGTGATCGGAAAAGCGTACTGACTGTCGAAGGCCTTGGGACGGACGGAAAGTTGCATCCTTTGCAGGATGCGTTTGCGGATTTGGGGGCGGCGCAGTGCGGGTATTGCACGCCGGCGATTCTGGTGACGGCGAAGGCTCTGCTGGATCAGAATCCCCATCCTTCGCGTAACCAGATTCGTGAGGCGTTGTCTGGAAATTTGTGCCGATGCACGGGTTATCAGCAAATTTTTGAAGCTGTGGAAGCGGCCATGATCAAGATCGCGGGGCAAGAAACGCCCTTGGCTTGAAGCTTTTGGAGCGAGACGCGAGACGGATGGGGCGCGGGAGCATGGATGGCCAACCAAGAAGATTTGGCGAAGACCGGCGGGGAACATTCCGAGGACGATAAAAAAGAAATGCGCGTCATCGGTGTGCCCCGACGCAGGGTGGACGCTCGCGCAAAAGTTACGGGGCAAACGCGCTTCGCGGACGACATTTTTTTGCCGCGCATGGCGCATTGCAAGCTGCTTCGTTCGCCGCATCCGCACGCGCGCATCCGGCGGATCGATACGCTCCGCGCCGCGGCGCATCCCGGAGTTTATTTGGTTCTTAGCGGAAAAGATCTCCCCACGCAATATGGAATTCTGCCCGTGAGCCAGGATGAGCAGGCGCTTTCCGTAGATCACGTACGGCATGTCGGCGATCCGGTGGCGGCGGTAGTCGCGCGCGAAGAGTTGACGGCGTTTGAGGCGCTGGACCTGATTGACGTGGAGTACGAGTTGCTCGCGACGATCGCAGATCCGGAAGAGGCGCTGGCGACTCCCGAGCCGCGGATTCACGAGTATGGCGAGGAAGGAAATATTCATAAGCGCGTGTCTCTGGAATTTGGAGATGTGGAACAAGGGTTTCTAGAGGCCGATGAAATTTTCGAGGACACCTTTTTTTATCAGGGAAACACGCACCTTCCGATCGAGCAGCACGCTTCGGTCGCGATAAAAGATTCTGAAGGAAAGTTGACGATTTGGAGCAGCACGCAAACACCGCACTACCTGCATCGGGCGCTTGCCAAAGTCTTGCACATGCCGCCGGGGCATATCCGCGTGATCGCGACGCCGAACGGCGGAGGTTTTGGCGGGAAGAGCGATCCATTCCATCACGAAATCGTTGTGGCCAGGGCGGCCCTGTTGCTGGACCGGCCAGTGAAGATTTGTTTGACGCGTGAGGAAGTGTTTTATTGCCACCGCGGTCGGCATCCGGTGCTGATGAAATTCAAGACCGGCGTAAAGAAGGATGGCGCGATCACCGGGATGCATCTCGAAACGCTGATCGACGGCGGCGCGTATGGTTCTTACGGGGTTGCCAGCACGTTTTATACGGGGGCGCTGCAGACGACGACTTATCACATTCCGCGATACAAATTTCAGGGATGCCGCACGTTCACCAACAAGCCGCCGTGCGGGCCGAAACGAGGACATGGCACTGTGCAGCCGCGCTTCGGGCAGGAAGTGCAGCTCGATAAGATTGCGGAGAAATTGCGCGTCGATCCAGCGGACTTGCGGCTTCGCATTGCGGAGTCCTCGAATGCGGTGACCGCGAATTTTCTTCGCTTGAGCGTCGTCAACCTTTCGGAATGCATTCGGCGAGTCGTCAAGAGTTCAGGTTGGAAAGAAAAGTTCCGCAAGATGGGGGAGGGACGCGGCGTGGGGCTGGCTTGCTCCGCCTATTTGACGGGTGCCGGGCTGCCGATTTATTGGAACAAGATGCCGCACTCGGGAGTGCACATCAAATTCGACCGCGGCGGCGGGGTCGCGGTTTTTTGCGGCGCGACGGAAATTGGCCAGGGTTCCGACGATGTTCTGGCGGGAATTGTCGCCGAAGTCTTGGGGCTGGAGACTTTTGACATTCGTTTGTACACCGGCGACACGGATTTGGGGCCGGTGGATTTGGGATCGTATTCGAGTCGGGTCACGATCATGGCGGGCAACGCGGCTCTCGAAGCGGCGGAGCGTGGCAGAGCGATCCTCACCGAGGCGGTCGCGGAGAAACTTGAAGTTCAGAGAGAGCGCTTGCGCTTTGCGGACAAGCGCGTTTTTGATTCGGCTGCGCCGGAGAAAGGCGTCACGTTTAGGGAGGCGGTTTGCCTGGCGGAAGCGCGCTTTGGCACGATCGGCACGATGGGATCGTACACTCCGCCGAAGTCGCCGGCGCTTTATAAAGGTGGAGGCGTGGGGCCGTCGCCTACCTACTCGTATACCGCGGCGGTCGTCGAAGTCGTCGTCAGTCCGACGACTGGATGGATCAACGTGCCGAAGATTTGGATTGCCCACGACATCGGGCGCGCGCTGAACCCTACGCTGGTGCGTGGGCAGGTGGAGGGAAGCGTTTACATGGGACTTGGCGAAGCACTGATGGAGGAGCAGGAGTTTAGGCGTTTGCCAAAAAGACTGTCACACGCCTTGGTGCACAAATTTCCGTCGATGCTGGAGTACAAAAGCCCGACGTCTCTGGACATGCCGGAAGTGGTCACCGAGTTGATTGAGGAGCCTGATCCGCGCGGACCGTTTGGGGCGAAGGAAGTGGGACAGGGGCCGCTGTTGCCCATCATGCCCGCAGTAGCGAACGCAGTTTACGATGCGGTGGGAGTGAGGATTGACGAAGTGCCCATCACACCGGAGAAAATCATGAAAGCCCTCGCGGAAAAGAAGGCGGGACGCGAGCCGCGTTTTGGCCCGAGCCATTTTCCGGACATCGCGTGGCCGGAAGCGCTGCGCGTTCCTCCGCCGTGGGAGGGCGGAGATGGTCATGCGACGAACGATGTTGCGCGACCCTCGAAGGGCAGCGCAGATAAAGAAAAGGTGCTCAGCTCATGATGCGGCTGCCGCTTTTTGAGTTTCGCGCTCCGCGCACCTTGGAGGAAGCAGCGCGCATTTTGGACAGCGAGGGAACAACCGTTATGCCACTGGCTGGTGGCACGGACCTGCTTCCCAATATGAAGCGTCGGCAGCAAGTTCCTCGGATATTGATGAGTCTGCGTTACATCGAAGACTTGAACCACGTCCAATGGGACCATTCGGCGCGGCGGCTCGGAGCATGTGTCACGCTCGCGGATATCGCGGGGGATGCACGCTTTCGAAATGGATTGACCGCACTTCGGCAAGCGGCTTCGTTGGTGGCTACGCCGCATATTCGCAACATGGCGACGCTCGGTGGCAATCTCTGCCTCGATACGCGATGCAACTACTACGATCAGAATTATGAGTGGCGGAAGGCCATCAACTTCTGTCTGAAGAAAGATGGCGATACGTGTTGGGTGGCGCCGGGAAGTCCAAAGTGCATGGCGGTTTCCTCAACCGACGCGGCCCCGGCGCTGATCGCTCTGGGCGCGCGAGTTCGCTTGGTTTCGCGGTCGGGTGAGCGAGAAGTTTTGCTTTCCGATCTGTATAACAATGATGGACTCTATTACCTCAAGAGGAAACCCAACGAGATTCTTGCTGAAGTTCTAGTTGATCCGCTCGACGGGTGGAAGAGCGCTTATTGGAAATTGAGACGACGTGGCTCGTTCGACTTTCCGGTGTTGTCGGTTGCCGCTGCCGCGCGTATTTCCGGTAGCGGCGGCGTTGAGGAGGCCCGCATTGTGATTGGTTCTGCTGCTTCGCTTCCTCTGGTTGCGACGGAAGCAGCAAAATCTCTGGTGGGCCGCCCCTTAAATGCGGACTCGATTCGAGAAGCCGCTGTTCTCGCGGCGCGCATCGCCAAGCCGCTCGACAACACGGACTTCGATATGAGCTGGCGCAAAAAAGTGACAGGGGAGTTCGTGACCTGCGCTCTGCTGGAACTGCGTGGCGACGATGTGCGCAGCAAACGCGAAAGTTTTATGCGCACCAGTTTTCTTTGATCGCTGGCAACTCCTCTATTTCAGTTCGTGCACGTACGCCAGCCGGAGAGGCTCAGTTGGAATCGGCTTGAAGGGATTTCCGAGCAGGACGTTTTGCTGTTCCTCAACGCTCGTCTCCCAAGCCGCATAGCTGATTTTCATGGAGGCCATGGTCCGCTCGAGCATCCGTACTTGCTGGACGGCGGTGATCACGTCTTGTACGGCGGAGATGGCGCCAACTCCTCCCATGCCCATGCTCGCACCTGCTTGCGCCAGGTCCATTCCAATTTTGAATTTCTCGTAACCGGTTAGACCTTCGGCGCCCAGCTTAGTGTCTTCGAGTCCGGGGTACCTCACGAACAAGCGCGCATAATCGTTGGAAAATCTCCGCGCAAACGGCCCTCCTTCTTTGGGCGGATAAAATGCGATGGCCAGCGGTGAGACAGAGTAGGTGTCGTGCTCGAGCTTGAAGAGAACTTGGCCGTCTTTTGTTTCCACTTTCTTAATGTCAGAGAGCCGGAAGGCGAAATCCTCGAAATTAAGGGCGCGCGAGGCTTGCGCTTCGATGACCAGGTCTCCTAAACCATCCAGGCCGGCCTGCCGGGAGGGAGGTTTGGCGACACCCTTTTTGTCGTACGAGGCAAGAAAAATGAAACGGATATGGTCGCGGTTGAGTTCGCATTTCGCCGGGCGGTCCAGGTCGTGCCCGCGAACTTCGGCGTAAAAAGAAACGGGGAGGTGCTGGCTCGCGACGGCATCGTAGGATCGGATCGCGCTGCGCCCATCGAGGGCCTGCAAATAGACGAGCGCCATCAGCTCGTTGGCCTCAGCACCGATCGGAAAAAGAGCCAGAGCCACTTGCAAATGTTCGGCAGCCGAGGTGACTTGTTGCTGGGCGTAGGGAAGAGGAACGGTGAATCCGCCAAGCTTCCGCGCCGGGCTGCCCTTCTTGTACTGGCCGCGACGCGCGCGCAGTGCGGAACGATCTTCGAGGCCGTTAAAGGTCAGATTCATCGCCCGATTCAAGAGATCCGAGAGCGTGTCCTCGGCCTCCGAAACCTCCTCGTCGTACTTCTCCCGCTCTGCGTCCAGAATCCCGAGGTGAAAATCGGCGCGCTTCTGCGCTTGCGGGTCAACTTCCAATTCGCGGCAGCGAGTAAACTGCTTTCGAGCTTCAGCGACGTTGCCTGTGGCCTCCCGAAGCAAACCCAGCTTCCAATGCGAAAGCGGAAAATCCGGCAACAAATCCGCGGCTTTGGTATACGCCATGAGAGCGCCATCGTATTGGAATTCTTCGATGGATCGTTCCGCAGTGGCGTACAACGCGCGAACCTGCGCTCCCGACTGGGTGGGCAAGGCCTTGAGCTCATCGAGCTCTCTAATGCGCTGCTTGACTCTAATGGCGTCTAGCGCGTTCGGGGCAAGTTCCAGGTAACGCCCGAGAAGCCGCATGGCTTCGTCCGGACGATTGTTATCCTCAGCGCAATTGGCCAGATCAAAGACGGCCGCAGGGCTGTTCGCGAGAGAATCTTTTAAGCTCTCGAGAGCAGTGCAAGCGCTCGAGAAACGGCTCGACTTTCCATTGCCGCCGGGATCGGTCACGGTAAATTTCGAAGTACCACCGCGCACGGATGCTGTCGGATCTGGAGCATCCCCTTCGACTAAGACCTCCTCATCTCCCAATTCGTCCTCGGCCGAGGAGCCGTTGCCGAGGGTTTCGGCAAGATGGTCGAACCGTTCGAGCTGCTTCTTCATGGAGTCGTTCTCGGGCGCAGTCGTCTCGGCAGTGGTGAACATCGTGCGGGTTTGGCTGAGCCTCGAGCGGACCTTGGGAACGCCTGCACCAGCGATGGCTTGGTCCAGATACTCCGCGGCTTTTTGGCGCTCGCCAAGCTGTTTGTAGCAAAGCGCCAAGTTGTAGGCCAGGACTGGCCGCGAAGTTTCGAGGTTCCAGGCTTTCTCGAGGGTTTCGGCGGCTTCCTTGTATTTCGCCGCTTCGTACATTTTCTGCGCGGACGCCACCGTGGCCTTGACGTCACTCTTCAATCTGTCATCCAGCCGCGATATCGCCTGGCTCGCCTCCTTCTGCTCGATGTAGCCGAGGGACTCCGCGTATTTGAGCCTTGCTTCCACGAGTTGGCCCGACTTTTCAAGCGACTTGGCCTCTCCGTTCAAAGCTTTGGCCGCGGATTCCAACTTTTTTTTCTGCGTCTTTTGCAGGTCATCGGCTGCTATCGGCAGCAGAAGAGTTAACTGCACCAGAAGAAGGAATGAGACCAGGTGCTTCGCGTTGGGACGAACGATACTCACTGCTGGGCACTCCGGGAAAAACTTGGGCCGACCCAGGGGGGATACGCTGACGGAGGAATAACACAGATAATGGGTGAATTCAAGCAGGGGACAGGTTGGACAGCAAGACGGAACAGGAGTTAGCGACAAAAAGACGCGTGAACTTCCGCAGCCCGCATCTCGCCTCATTTCCATTCGCTGACACGGAATGCCGCTTGCTTGATCTTTGAGGCAATTAAAATTCAATATGCAGACGGAGCGTGGTCACCAGAACAGGCCCGCGGTCGCGGTTGTAGCCGGGATTGTTGATCTGTTGTAGTCCAAATGCAGGATAGATTCCGCGCCATGCGTGGAGTGTGTAGTACGTTTCGATAATATTCTCCCGACCGTAGTTCAGCCGGCCATCTCCCAAAAGAAAGCCGACGCCACCGAGAGCCAGGTAGTCCTGGTGGACGCGCGAGATGCCGTTGGACACGAAAACAACGCCTGCGCGGTCCCACTTGCGATGCCAGGCTCGTCCGTTGAACCCAGCGCCGATTTGGGCGGTTTGATCTACCTCGGTATACGCGTACGACTCGTGCTCTCCTTCGTTCCATCCCCAGCGGCCGAATACGCCCATCCATTCGTTCAGAGGCTGCTCAACATTCGCGCCAAAGCCGTACTTGATCGCGCTTTCGAGCGGATGTGCGGTGATTTCCGGTTTGGGCGTGAGGCCCGCGCGAAAATTGTCGATGGCCTGCTGGTAGTCCCCCATGTTGGCGTGATTCACAAAAGCCAGGAGACGAAGCACGCCCTGCTGGTGCCGGATGGTCTCCCGGTGAAATTCGAACTCGATATTTTCTGCTCTGGCGCGGGCCACGTCGGCGTCCAGGTTAATCCCGTTCGCCACTTTGGGCATCAATCCTTCCGCAAAACGCACAGCCCACCAGCGGTCGTGATATTCCAGCATTGCGCCGAAGGTGTATCCACGAGTGTCCGCTGCGTAGTCATAGGTGCCGGCGTTGTCCACAGTCCAATTCATGAATTGCAAATTGGAATCGGTCCCGTACGAATTGAAGTCGAAAAAATCGGCCAAGCTGAATTTGCCGAAGCGCACCTCGAGGCGGCGCTCGGGCAGTTCGTGAAAAACAGAAAAGGGAGTCTGCTCAACAGGTTTTTTCGCCCGTCCGAGCGGAATGATCTGATGGATCATGAGACGCGCGATGTACGGCGCCTTACTGAGCGTGGGATTGCGCACGACATCGAGATTCGTGAACCCCGCAAGGCCCAGCGCTTCGCCAAGTCCGTGTCCGCCCGTTTCTTGCACGTCGCAAAGTAGTGCAGTGGTTGCGGTTAGGCGCAATCCGGTGAAAAGCGTGAGCGCGCGCGAACTGGCGTCCTGCGCCTCAGGAGTGAGGCTATTGGGTCCTTGATAAGGCGAACGGAACGCCGGATGCCACTGCGAGATGATGTTGACTTGGCCGGACAGCCAGAGCCGGTCCATCTCGCTATGGGAAAACATGATCGGAAGCGGATCGGAAGAAGGAGCCGTCTCGGCGTTTCCCGGCGAATCCTGCTGGGACGCGACGGGATCCTGTGCCGGCGCCTCCGGCACACCCAACGCAAAACCTACCAGGCATGTCCAGGCGAAGCGTCGCCAGAGCAAGGACCGAGTCCCATAGGTTGGCGATCGCATGGATGTCTTTAGAAGGAGGGATCGCGCCTGGAACGTGTTATTTCTCCTGGCACTTTTCGAGTCCATCGGAGCCTTTAGCGACGCGGCTTGGTTTACGCGCTTCCATTCGGGCGCGCGCGTCCTTCACGAATCCCGCAAAGCGTTGCGCTAATTCCTGGATTCGCGCTGCTTGGCGCCGTTCAATGGCTTCCGTGGGGATAAGCTCGGCGCCTACTCCAATGGCGGTAGCGCCTGCCAATATGAAATTGGCTGCGGTCTGCTGATTCACGCCCCCCGCGGCAATCAAGGGAATTTGCGGGAAAGGTGCTTTCAAAGCTTTGATGTAACTGTCGCCGCCAACTTGTGCGCAGGGAAACACTTTGACGAAGTCGGAGCCCGCCCGCCAGGCGGTAACCACCTCGGTGGGTGTCAAGGCGCCCCCGAGAACTGCGATCTCATTTTTAGCGGCAAACTCGATGAGCGGCTGATCGAGTCCGGGACTGGTCAGGAAACTAGCTCCCGCATCGACGCACTTGCGCGCCATTTCGGTGTCCATAATCGTGCCAGCGCCAACGAGCATCTTGGGGTGGTAACGAACCAGGTGAGAAATCAAGTCAATGGCCCCGGCGACTGTCATGGTGATTTCCACGATGGGAACTCCTCCGTGGGTGACCGACTCTGCGGCAAAGTGCGCGTCTTCGGCAGAAGACACCCTAATCGCTGGAACGACGCCTATCTGCTTAATGAGAGCGCACACTTCGGTCCTTTTCATGATGGGAGTCCTTCTGATGGACGGGGATGTGTCATTTTTCAAGCCGGACGGAACGCCGCCACTACAAACATACGTTCACCACTGGCGCTTTTAGCCGAGAGAGCGGCCCCATGTTAACCGAAAATTCTTTCACACGGCCTCCTCAGGTTGCGGAAGCTTATCACCATCATGAGCAAACCAGACGTAGAGTGTCGGCAAGAGAAAAACACTCATCAGGAGGTCGGAGATGAGGCCTCCGACGATTACGATGGCAAACGGGCGCTGCGAATCCGATCCGATTCCGTGGGAAAGCGCGGCAGGAAGCAGGCCCAGCGTGGCAACCAACATGGTCATCATGATGGGACGAAGTCTCAGAACCGCTCCTTCCACCGCCGACTCTTCGATGGTGTAGCCCGTGGCGCGCAGCTGATTGATGTATTCAAGCATAATGACGCCGGTTTGCACCGAAACTCCGAAAAGCGCAAGAAAGCCGACGCCAGAGGAGACGCTGAAGTTTGTATGCGTGAGGAACAAAGCCAGCAAGCCGCCAAGGCGCGCCATGGCCACGTTGGTGAGGATCAGGAGCGCCCACTTCATGGATTTGAACATGGCGTAAAGGATGACAAAGATCACCAGTACGGTGACGGGCAGCACGATCAATAGCCGCTTCTCCGAGCGCTTTTCACTCTCATATTCACCTGCCCAATCAATGGTGTATCCCGGCGGCAGTTTGACGGCAGCGTTGACTTTCTTGATGGCTTCTTCCACCGTGCCGCCGAGGTCCCTGCCGCGCACGCTGTACTTAACCGCCACATACCGCGAGTTCGACTCCCGGTAAATTTCTGATCCTCCGTCCGAGACGCTGATCCTGGTCAGTTGCTGGAGTGAAACTCGCTCGCCGGTAGGTGATAGCAAGCGTATCTTTTCGATGGCCTCCCTGGTGTCCCGATATTCCGGCAGATAACGCATCACCAGGTCGTATCTCTGTTCTCCGATAAGCACCTGCGTAAGAGCATTGCCACCGACGGCTGTCTGAATCGCATCCTGGACATCGGAGACATTGATGCCGAATCGGGCGGCCTGATCCCGATCGACAGCAAAATCAAGATTCGGTTGGCCGAGAACGCGAAACAGCCCAAGATCCTCGACGCCCCGGATGCCTTGCATGATGTTTACGACCTGGTCCCCCTTTTCTTCAAGCGTCTTAAGATCGTCTCCGTAGATTTTCACGGCGAGCGCGCCCTTGACCCCGCTGACGGCCTCTTCCAGATTGTCGGAAATCGGCTGGGAGAAGTTCCAGATGACACCTGGAATTCTTTCCAGCGCGTGATTCATCGCCGCGATCAACTTCTCCTTATCCTGGTGGAAGACGGGTCGCCATTTTTCCTTCGGGAGGAGGTCGACGAAAAACTCAGTGTTGAAGAAGCCCGTCGTGTCCGTACCATCATCCGGACGCCCCACTTGGTTGACCACTTGTGGGACTTCGGGGAAGGAGCAAAGTAGCTGGCGGGCTCGTTGGGCCACGAGGGCGCCCTCGGTCGGTCCCGTGCTAGGCGCCAGTGTGCCGCGAACCCAAATCGCGCCTTCATCCAAATGCGGCAGGAATTCCGAACCGATAACGCCACCGAAGGCCAGGAAAATCGCGAAGGCAAAGCAGACGACGGCGGCTCCAACGGTAATCGGACGATGGCGAATCGCCCAAGCGACAGCCTTTCGGTAGCGGAAGGTCAGATAGCCCATTACGGGGTTTTTCCATTCCTTGACACCTGCTCGAAAGAAAAGACTCGCGAGAGCCGGAGCAATGAGCATGGAAAAGACCAAGGCGCCGAGGAGAGCGAAGGCCACTGTCCAAGCCATGGGTTTGAACAATTTTCCTTCGACACGTTGCAAGGTAAAGATTGGAAGATAGGCGGTGATGATGATGGCGATGGCGTAGAAGACCGGCCGCTGCACTTCATGCGCCGCCTGGCGAATCCGATCAAGCGGAGTCCCTTGATCTGATCCCTGGTGGTTTAGATGGCGGACGATGTTTTCGACCATCACCACCGCGCCGTCGACGACCATGCCAAAATCCAAAGCGCCCAAGGAAAGGAGATTCGCCGAAATGTGCCGCAAGTCCAGACAAATGGAGGCAAAGAGCAGTGCAAAGGGTATCGTCAGCGCGACGATGATTGCCGCACTCGCATCGCCGAGGAACAAGAAAAGAACAATTACAACCAGAACCATTCCCTCGATGAGGTTGTGCATGACCGTGTGGGTCGTGTAGTGAACGAGATCGTCGCGATCCAGATAAGGAACGATCTTCACACCCCGTGGCAGGATGAAGTCGTTCAACCGTTCGACCATGGCATGGATTCCTTCGAGGGTGGTGGCCGTGTCCGCACCCTTGCGCATGAACACAATCCCTTCCACAACATCGTTGTCATCGACCACGAATCCATCAGCCCGATGAATGGCCTTCCCAATTTGACCCAAGCGGATCTTCGGACCTTGGGAAACGACAGCTATGTCTTTCAGCCGCAAGGCCGTTCCGTTCTGTGTTTTGAGGACGGTCTTTTCGATATCCTTGACTTCGCGAACCAGTCCCACTGCGCGAACGTTGATTTGCTGCGCGCCCTGTTCGATAAAACTTCCGCCGGCATTGGCGTTGCTGTTCGACAGTTGCTGTTCGACTTGCGCCAGGCTCAGTCCGTAAGACACCAGCTTGTCGGGATCGATGCGTACCTGATACTCGCGAGTGATCCCGCCGAAGGATGAATCATCTACGACATCGGGGACAGATTTTATATATTTGGCGATGACCCAATCCTGAATGGACTTGAGCTCCATCACGTCATAGCCGGGATTCGTACTCTTCAGGGTGTACCAATAGATCGAGCCGATGGGACTGAAATCCGGACCGATACTTGCCGAGAGGCCGGGAGGCAGTGTTACCTGTCCCAGCCGCTCCGTAACTTTCTGGCGGTCCCAGTCGTTGTCGGAATCATCATCGAAAATCAGATTGACGACCGACAGCCCTGCCAGCGAGGCCGACCGCACATGCTGGAGATGCGGCATGCCGTTCATCTGGATTTCAATCGGCACGGTGACTTGCTGTTCGACTTCTTCTGCAGCGCGGCCCGGCCATTGTGTAATCACCTGCACCCAGGTGTTGGCAACATCGGGGTAGGCCTCGACCGGAAGTTTCTCAAAGGAGATGACGCCCCACACGAACAGCAATAAGGCGAGACTGAGAACGATGAAGCGGCTGTTCAGCGCGAAATCGACCAGTGAGCGAATCATTACTGTCCGACCGTATTCTGGAATTCCAGGGCGTTGGCCACGACTTGATCCCCTGGAGCAAGTCCTGACACGATTTCCTGCATGTTGCCGGGAAGCATGTCGCCGCCCGTGACTTCCGTGCGCCGAAACTTCCTGTCTTTTGTGGGAACGTAGACCCAATCGCGGTCATGCAAGTGCAAGATGGCGGTCGCTGGAACCGCCGCGCGCCGCTCTCTCGTTTGGCCATGGAACGTAGCCGTCACGAACATGCCGGGACGCATCAGACCCGGATTGCGCACTTCAAGGCGCACCTTCGCAGTACGAATGTTGGGATCGAGGATGGGGCCGACGTTGCTGATCACTCCGGTCAAGTTTTTGTCGGGATAGGCATTCAACCGGATGTCGGCGTTTTGTCCCAGGTGTACACTGGCGAGGTCGTTCTCGTAGACATCGCAAAGAATCCACACGTAGGTGAGGTCGGAGATCGTGAACGGATTGGGCGAGCCCAGACCCGCCACGCCAGCTGCGTTGGTGACCTGCTGGTCCGTTATTACGCCCGACACCGGCGCGCGAATCTCGACGATGCCGGACGGCTGATCAAGGTTGGTGCTGCCAAGCACGCGAAGTTTCTCACCGGCGGTTCTCACGTCAACTTTAGCCTTGGCGTCGGTGTCCTGCGCAATTTGCAGATCGTTTAACGAGAAGGCACCTTTGTCGTAAAGGAGCTGCGCCCGCTCTAGCTGCGTGCGTGTCAGCTGTTCATCAGCGACGGCCTTTTGATAGTCGGAAAAGGCGCTGGAAATGTCCGCACTCTGCACCCGAAGTAAAAGCTGGCCTTTCTTTACGGTGTCGCCCAAACGGGCAGCGATCTCCACGACTCGGCCGGTGGCAACGGAAATGACCGGAACATTCCTGGAAATATCGGGAGTGACAGTACCGGTAGCTCTCAACTGTGGCGCGGCAACATGCTCAACCGCCGCCACCAGCGGGAACTGATCCGGGTGATCTACCTGAAAAACATTTGGATCGCTGGCCTGTTCGACCTTAAGCGGCGGCGGTGCTCCCGCATTGCGATCCTTCCCATCGTCTCCGCAGCCCGTCGCTACAAAGCCCAACATCGAACAGAAGAGGAGCGATAGAAAGCCCCGGGGTCTCATCGGGTGACCTCACGTCCTGCCGCAAGATTGCGTTCGTTCGTTGCGCCGAGATAGGAAACAACGAGATTCAAGTAGTTGCGTCGCCCGGAGCGATAGTCGTCTTTTGCACTCGGGAAATCGCGCAGGAATGGTCTTCGAGACCTATTCGGGGAATGGATTTTGTTGGCCCAGGATACGCCGTTGGCATGTCGAAACATGTTCTTCTCACCGTTCGGATTCTGCTGTGCCGGAATATGCCTTGGGAGGGTAAAAGGCGGTCTATTACAATACGATGAACGCCCGGCGGGATACGCCGATGTTGAAATGAGACTGCTCCTTGCTCTGTTGTGCTGAATGCCATTGCGATCCCGAGTCCCCTTTGATACCATACCCCTCTAGGGTAGGCAAGCGGAATGTCACATACTTCTCGTGAAAAACTCGACCTCGTCACCCGCACCAAGAAAGTCATCGGCCAGCTCGAAAGCGTCCTTCGCGCCCTCAACGAAGACGAACCTTGCGCCGATGTGCTCCAGCGTCTGGCCGCCGGCCGCGGAGCCATCAACAGCCTCATGGGTGAGCTGATGGAAGACCACATCCGCAATCACATGCCTCGGAATTCGAAATCCTCGGAAGAGGCTGCCGACGACGTCATTCAAATCGTGCGAACCTATCTGAAGTAATGTAAGAAGCGGCCATTAGAAGAGCCGCTCGCGTTTGCGGCGGTTTTTCTGTATCTTCCGTGCAGCCGGGCTGGCGTAAAGCGAATCCAAATCCGTAGGGAGATCTCTCGGTGACCAGACCAGTAATGCGCGTGTTCGGAAGCCTGCTATGCGTAGCGTTCCTCTCTGTTCCAGCATCCTGGGCCCAAGCGGGCCCGGAGGACGGCGGGCATGAGCTACAAATCTGGACCGGCGGCGGACACGGTCTGAATGGAAGTACCTCCGACAGCGGCGTGTGGAACGTCGGTGCACGTTATGGCTGGATTTTGACCGCGCCGCGCGGCCCGGGCTTTTTGCGCGGGCAATTCGAATACGCGGTGGATGTGGTGCCCGTGTTCATGGTAGTTCAGCGTGGCGGCACCGCCTATGGCTTCGGGCTGAATCCCTTCGCGTTGAAATGGAATTTTACAAAGCCCCGCAAGGTGGTTCCCTATTTCGAACTCGGAGGCGGCACGCTCTTCACGAATGACAACGTGCCTCCGGGCACTTCGCGCATAAATTTCACGTCGAGCGGCGCGCTGGGCCTGCACTTTCTCGAAAGCAAATACAATTGGAGTGTCGAGCTTCGCTTCATGCACATTTCCAACGCCTCGCTTGCCAATCTGAATCCTGGGATTAACACGCTACAACTCCGTCTGGGTTTTGGCCGCTTCACGCATTCGAACTAGCATCGACTCCCTCGGAGCGGTATGATGAGATCCGTCCAGCCCAGGGGAGCGTAGCAGTACGCAATAATAGTTTCCTTCTTTGGAATAAATCCGAACCGAAGCAGGTCTGGAGTAAAGGGGTCAACTATGCAAACAACTAAAATCGTCGTCGCATTGTTGCTGCTAGCGGCCTTGGGCCTGGGGATCCGCAGACTGCATGCGGATAGCAAGGCGCCAGCCGTCGGAAGTTCCGCACCGGATTTCACGCTGAACTCGCAAGAGTCCAAGCCGGTGAGCCTGCATGATTTCAAGGGCAAGTGGGTGGTGCTCTATTTCTACCCGAAGGATTTTACCAGCGGGTGCACGGTGGAAGCCCACAACTTCCAGCGCGACTTGGCGCAATACGAGCAAAAACACGCGGTAATCGTTGGCGTCAGCGTGCAGGACGAGGATTCCCACCAGAAGTTCTGCGCCAAGGAAGGACTGAACTTCAAGCTGCTCGCGGACACCAAGCAGGAAGTTTCCACGCTCTATGACTCGGTGATGAATTTCGGCGTCGCCAAGGTCTCCGCGCGCCATACGTTTCTGATCGATCCAGACGGGGTCGTCCGCAAAGTTTTTCTCGATGTGAAGCCTCAGCAGCACAGCGAGGAAGTCCTGGCAGCGCTTACGGAACTGCAGGCTGGCGCCTCCAAATAAGCTAGAAGTTCACAACGGAAGTAGCGGCTGAGGCAAGAGTGCCGTGCGGGTGTTTTTCGAGAAGCATTTGCCGCAGGAGATCTAGCGGGCGGAGAGACCGTAGTCAAGCCATGGTCTGACTATAGTCTGATCCTATCCGACATTCCACCGTATCTGCCCGGAAACGTTGGCCTGCCGCCGGAGCGATTCTCCGCCTGGCTTGCCGCTTTCAACAGCGGCGAGCGCGCCCAGCTCGAATCGTTCCGCAGCCATTACGCAAAACCGGAAGAGCATAAAGTCGACGGCATTTTCGCCTTCCGGCAGCAGACGGGAGGATTCGATCTTAAGAACATTGAGGATTCCACGGCTACCGAGCTCAGCGGTCTTGTCGAGGAACGCGGCTCCGATCAATTTGCGCATTTCAACATGGAAGTCGAGGCGGCCGCGCCCTACAAAGTGATCCGTCTGGAATTGCGGGCCGGCGATCGTCCCGCAGAATTCCCTCTCGCTCGCTTGAGCCAGAGCGACCTGATCCGAGCGCTTCGCACCAAGCTGGAAAAGGATGGGTGCACTGACAAATTCGCTGGGACTGTGCTCCTGGCAAAAGACGGCAAGCCGATTTTCACAGGCGCTTACGGCATGGCCGATCGCGAGAGGAAAATCCCAAACGCGCTCAGCACGAAATCCCGCATCGGCTCCATGAACAAAATGTTCACCGTCGTTTCCATCCTCCAGCTCGTACAAGCCGGAAAAATCACGCTCGACGATCCCGTTGGCAAATACCTGACGGACTATCCCAACAAGGAAATCGCCACGAAAGTCACGATCCAGCATTTGCTGACGCACACCGGCGGCACCGGCGATTTTTTCCGGGATCGCGCCGTTGGCTACACGCAATTCGGCGGCGAGGCTCTCCGGCCCAACACCAACACGCTTCCCTATCGCGGCACCTCAGCTGGGGGCGGCTATTCGACCGTCGAAGACTTCCTCCGTTTCGCAAACGCCCTAACCAATCACAAATTGTTAAGCGAGCAAAACACCGACCTGCTGACCGCCGGAAAAGTCGATACCCCGCGCGGCGACAAATACGCCTTCGGCTTCATGGATAACGGCGCAGGCACCGCTATGCGGCATTTCGGACAACGGCGGAGGAGCTCCTGGCATGAATGGCGACCTACAAATTTTTCCGCACTCCGGCTACGTCATCGTGGTGCTATCGAACCTCGATCCACCCGCCGCCAGCCGCATCTCGGAATTCATCGTGAACCGCTTACCTCGAAGCTAGAACCTCTCCTTCGACATCCGGGCTGGAAAATCACCTTCCACGCCTGAACGACAAGTCTAGATGACGTCCCACGGTTACCGGACCGAGAGACATAATTTTCACGGGTGCAGAACAAATCGCCTTCAAATCCGTCTATTACTCATAGCGGGGACGCGTCCTTTCAATCGGGGGAATCTGAATTCTTCACTTGACTTGACCGGAATTCTGTACAAAATCCGTCCCTATATTTACCGATGGCGTCTCGTGGTCAGACGCAGGTGCGAATTTGGCGGGAAGGCCGTCGATTCCCTTCCCGAGTAGCTGTCCAAGGACGATCTGCTCGATCTATGAATTCTGGGAGGCGCAATGAAAAACCGCATCTTATTTTTATTTATATTCGTTTTTGTCAGCTTGTTTCCCGCAATCCTATCCGCACAGGTCGCAGTCACCGGAAAAATCACAGGGGTGGTAACCGACTCGTCCGGATCGGCAGTTCCGAATGCCAAGGTGACGGTGAAGAGCACCGCACTAATGGCTCCTCGCACCATAAATACCGGTTCCGACGGCGGCTATCTGTTTGACTTGCTACCGCCCGGCACCTACGAGGTCACGGTCTCCGCAGCGGGGTTCAAGACTTCCGACGAAACCGGGATTTCGATCAACGCAGGCTTCACCGCCACGGTTAATGCGAAGCTGCAAGTTGGAGAGGTTACGCAGACCATTCAGGTCGAGAGCGAGCCCGTCGTGGACGTGCAGAACGTGCAAACCTCCACCACGTTCGATCAGAGTCTTCTCCAAGACATCCCCAGCGGTCGCGACCCCTGGTCCACCGTCGCGCAGGTGCCCGGCGCCACCATCAGTACCGTCGATGTTGGCGGAAATCAAAGCTACCAGCAATCGACCATGCAAGTACACGGCAGCACGCCCGGCGAGCAGGTATTTAGCTTCAATGGGTTGGACTTGAACTGGCCGGGAGCCAACGGCGGATACACGCAGTTTTACACCGACCACGATTCGTTTGACGAGTTTCAGGTCGTTTCCGACAACGCTCCGGCTTCGGTGGCCATTGGCGGAGTTTACATGAACATGGTAACCAAGTCGGGGTCGAACCAGTGGCATGGACAAGGCGCCGCCTACTACGCTAGCGCTGGCTTCGAGGCCGGTGCCAAATCGCCAATCTTTAACGGCCTACCAGTCAAAGCCGCCTCACCCATCTATCACGACCGGGATACGACTGTCGGCGCTGGCGGTCCGATCCTAAAGGATCGCATATGGATCTTTGGGTCCTATCGCCGCTACGATCTCAGCGAAGATGTTCTGTCAATTCAAACACCCACCGGCGCACCGGGCGTGGACATTGACCACCAAACTAACACAGCGCTTCGCCTTGACTGGCAGGCCAACTCGAAAAACAAGATCGGCTTCGTTTGGCTCTACAACGAACAGAACCGCTTCAACCGCCGCGACACCAGCTTCAACCTTGTCTCGCCAGAAGCTAGTTGGGTGCAAATTGAGCCTGCCTACATTCTCGAGGGTCTGTGGACTACCCAGATTACCAACAATCTTCTGGCCGACTTCCGATTCGGCTACAACAAGGAGGTGTTCCCCCTGAACTATGCGCCGGGTACGCCCCCGACTGCCATCAACGCTCAGGACGTGACGCTCTCAACCGAAACAGGTGCTGCGCCGTATGCTTTCGTAAACGCAGCATGGGTGCGTAAGTTCTCTGCGGCCGTCTCCTACTACAAAGGTGGGTGGGGAGGAACACACAATTTGAAGGCGGGGTTTGAAATTGGTAGCGCTCTCAATCCCTACGTCTACACCATGAATCAAGGCATTCAAGAACAGTTCAACGGTGGTCCTACTCACCCCCTCGACGTGCTCGTGTATAACGCGCCCCTCACCGTCAAAACCTATATGAATGACGCCAGCCTCTTTGTGCAGGACGCCTGGACAATTAAGCGGAGTCTTACGCTGAATTTGGGAGTACGCTACGACCGCTTCACGACTCATTTTCCGGCGCAGTCCATCGCCCAATCACCTTTCTGGCCCAGCGTCTTCCCGGCTCAGCAATTCGCAGCCTCTGGGAATATTGCCGATTGGAACAACGTGTCGCCGCGCCTAGGTGCAGCCTGGGACTTGGGCGGTCACGGGACCCAAGTTGTGCGTGCCAGCTATGGCCGCTACTACCTGATGGAAGGGACCCAGTTAGGCGAAGCGGTGAATCCCGTCGGTCTCTCCTTCGTGGAATACAGCTGGAACGGGGCTGTCAATGCCAATGGAGTTCCCACGGGCTTCTTGGGTAGCACTCCCATTGCCAAGAGTGGCGGCTCGTTCACTCACATCGATCCCAATCTGAGCCGCCCCTATTCGGACGAGGTCAGCGCCAGTTATGAAAGGGAGACCTGGCATGACCTGCGCGTTGGCGTCGCCTACTATTTCCGCCACAAAGGCAATTTACTAGGCGAGCTGAACACCGCGGTCCCGACTTCAGACTATTCCCCCATCACCGTTCTCAACGGGCAGCCCATCGTCAACGGCCTCACCGGCAAGCCGCTTACTCTTTTCAGCCAGACCGCCGCTCTCGGCCAAGCCAGCTTTTTGGTCACCAACATCCCGCAACTCGACACCAACAGGTACGACGGTGTTGAGTTCACTGCGACCAAGCGCTTGTCCCACAACTTCATGCTGCTCGCGGGCTTCACCATCCAGCGCCAGAACGGCGTCTTCGGCAATGGCGGCGCCGACGAAGCCTTGAGCGACAACTTCAACGACCCCAACCTCAACATCAACCGTCAGAACAACGTCCTCAACATGGACGCCACGTATGTCTTCAAGGTCGACGGCACCTACAATCTTCCTTGGAAGTTCACCTCCAGCGTAAACTTTCAACACTACACCGGGTTTCCGGTCCGCCCGACGGAAGCCTTCTCCGGTCCAGAGCTGGCCCAGACCACGGAGACCGTGGCTCTGCTTCCTGCCGGCCAGGTTCGCTATCCCAGCGTCAACCTGCTCAACATTCGGATCGCTCGAGAATTCTTAATCCGCGATCGATTCCGCATCGAGCCCATCGTGGATCTATTCAACGTTACCAACGCTCAGACCGTGGTCTCCGAGAACTTTGCATTTGGCTCGGCTTACCTCGCACCGAGCAACACCGTCAATCCGTTCTTGGCTAGGATTGGCCTCAAGGTCAGCTTCTAGCACTCGGCGCATTTGGCCAAACCAAATTCACGTCTTTCCTGATCGGCGGGTTGGGTGATACTTTCACCTCGCCCGCCGGTCTGGTTTCCCGGACTCAACTTTCCCTAGCGGCTCTCGAGGGGGCACAATGCGCAATCGGGTATACACAGTCGGTGTCGCAATCATCCTGCTGGCTGGCAGGAGCGCTGCGCTGGCGCAATCCACCAGCCAAAAACAAAAACTCACGATCGAGCAATTGATAGACATCAAGCATCCCTCAGATCCCATCTGGTCGCCCGACGGAAAGGGGGTCGCCTTTGTCTGGGATCGCGCTGGCGTGGCCAATCTCTACATCGCGAATGCCGACGGCGCTGGCACGCCCAAACCGCTAACCATGTTCTCCGAGGGCCAGGTTAACGGCGCTTTCTGGAGCGCCGACGGCGATATTGTCTACTTTCCGCACGACGGCGATCTCTGGCAGGTCGCTGCGACGGGTGGCGCTGCGAAACCGGTCTGGAACAAACCGGATCCCGGCAGCGGTTACGTCCCCGCTCCCGATGGCAAGCGCGTTGCCTTCGTCCGCGGCAACCGCGCTGCAGCACAAGACGCGCCACACGGAAGTGATTTGATCATCCGCTGGCTCTCCGATGGCACGGAGTCAACGACGGCCCACGACGACGTGAGCATTCGCGGGGTCCTCTGGTCTCCCGATGGCGCTTCCGTCGCCTACACGGCGGGCTCCAAAATCATTCATCACGATGAATCGCCCTCCTATTCCGGCGCCAAACTCATCTACCGCGTTTCCGAATATGTCCCCGGCCAAATCTACGCGATCAAACTCGCCGAGGCGAAACCTATCGCCATTGCCAAGCCCGGCAAGTACGGCGGCCTCGCCTGGGTCGATAACACGCATCTGGTCTTCGACGGCCAGTCCGCGGACTTCAAAAATTACTTCATCTACCTCGCCGACGCCGCCACCGGCAACACAAAAACGATCCACGAAATTCACGAAGAAAAATTCTGGAGCATTCCCGACCCGACTGGGGCGAAGCCGGCGCGCAACCCTGGCCTTCTCCGAATGGCAAGTGGATCGCCTTCCTCAGCGATCAAGACGGCTGGGATCATCTCTACGTCATGCCCGCATCCGGCGGCGACGCCGTCCAAATCACAAAGGGGAAATTTGAAGCTTGGCGTCCCGCTTGGTCGCACGACAGCACGCGCATCGCTTTTGACGCCAACCTCGAGGGCCGACCCGGCGATCGCGTCCTGGGCATCACAAAAATCGGCGATGATCCCGCGCACGCCGAAGTCACTTATATTCCTGCGGAACCAGGCACAAATATCGAGCCGCACTGGTCGGAAGGCGACGGCCGCCTCGTCTATCAACACACCGACACGCGGAACAGCGCCGATCTTTACTCGATCGGATCGAACCCTGGCGCGCCACCCGTGCGTCTGACCGACTCCATGCCCGCCGGAATGGACCGCTCCCAATTTGTCGAGCCGCAGTTCGTACATTTTCCCGGACCCGACGGCCAACAAGTTCCCGGCTGGCTTTTTGTCCCCAAGAAGCTGGATAGGGCCAAAAAACATCCCGCCATCATGTGGATCCATGGGGACGGCGTAAATCAAAACTACAATGGCTGGCACGTTCAGCGAAACTACGCGGTGTACTACAGCATTCATCAATATTTTCTTCAGAAAGGTTACGTCGTCTTCGCTCCCGATTATCGCGGCAGCATCGGCTACGGCCGCGATTGGCGCGCCGGCGTCTATATGGACGTCGGCGGCAAGGATGCGAAAGACGCGTGGATGGGCGCGAACTATCTAAAAACTCTTCCGTACGTTGATGCCGACCGCATCGGCGTCTGGGGCCTAAGCTACGGCGGCTTCTTCACGCTCATCGCCATGACCGACCAACCGAAGCTTTTCCGAGCAGGCGTAGACGTCGCCGGCGTCGTCGACTACACGATGTATTACTCCGATCCGTATCATGGCGACTGGACAGCGAGCCGCATCGGCACCCCCGAACAAAACCCCCAAGTCTACGCCAACGCGTCGCCGCTTTCGCACATCGATCGCCTCGAGAGGCCTCTGCTAGTCCTTCACGGCACCGCCGACGTAAATGTTCCCTTCCTCGAGTCCGTTTGGCTCATGGACGAAGCTCTAAAGAAGCACAAAGGCGATTTGATCTCCTTCATGATTTATCCCGGCGAGTTTCATTACTTCACCCGCGAGCACGTTCTGGGAGACGCGTGGCATCGCGTCGACGACTTTTTCGACGCCCACTTGCGCGCTCCCGTCGCGACCAAACCGAAGTAACTCCGCGCCTTCGCGGAACCCCGGCAATGGCCCCCGATCAATGGCTCGGCTCGAGAATTAGTTTCTGCACGCGCCAATTCAGGATTTCGCTCACGTACAACTCGCTTTCGGACGGGCACGCGATTTCGTGAATCCATCCGAATTGTCCGAGCTGTTTGCCCGCTTTGCCAAACATACCGAGCACTTTCCCGTCGAGGCTCAGTTTGTAAATTCGCCCCGGAAACGCGTCCGACGTGTACAACACCTGCTTCGGACCCGGCGTGATGCAAACCGTCCACGGCGCCCCCGGCGCCATCGTACCGGTTGTCGTGGTTGGTTTGGCACCGATGGCCGCGTGCGCGTCCGGAGGAGCCGGCACATCGATGGTCATCTGTCGCAAAAATTTTCCGTCGCCATCAAACACCTGAATGCGGCGATTGCCGCGGTCCGCCACGTACACATTCCCGGCCGCATCCACAGCAATGCTGTGCGGCACGTTGAACTGACCGGCTTGGTCACCCGGCTCCCCCCAGGACTTCAACCAATTCCCATCCTTGTCAACCTTCGCCACGCGCGAATTGATGTACCCGTCGCTGATGAAAGTGTTCCCCGAAGCGTCCCAGGCCACGTCGGTCACTTGCCGGAACAAGCCATCCACAGGTGGCAGCGGCGGCTTTACATGCTTCAAGGGGCCAGTCCCTTCGTCGGAAGCCTCCTGTTTCCGCCCAAAGACCATCACCACGCGCCCCTCCGGGTTGAACTTGATCACCATGTCCGACCCTTTGTCCGTCACCCAAATGTTGTCTTGTGGATCGACCTTCACGGCGTGCGCAAACGACCACGCGTACAAATTGTGCCCGATCTCCCGCAAAAACTTCCCGCCGGCATCAAACTCCAGCAGTTGCGCGCCAGAAGCTCCGTAGGCCGGGCCCGTGCTATTGGCCCGCGAGAAAACAAATATGTGCCCCTTCGAATTCACCGCCACACCCGCCACTTCTCCCAAGTAAATGTCCGGCGGCAATTTCAGCAGATCAGGCACCGAGGTATACCGAATTTCCGGGGGCTGCTGCGCGAAAAGCTGCCCAGCCCCAAACCAACCCAAACTAAAGACCCCCACAAGAAAGGCGCGTCTCATAAGAATCACCTCGCATGTCGCGCCTCGCATCATACCCGCCTCGCCTCCCGCGCGCCAATCAAG